>Ga0172367_10003590_pt1 | contig 19918 bp, 16 predicted proteins | sample Lak10m_FD_114542 | JGI IMG/M metagenome (GOLD analysis project Ga0172367, IMG submission 114542) | Freshwater microbial communities from Kabuno Bay, South-Kivu, Congo - kab_022012_10m | ecosystem: Environmental > Aquatic > Freshwater > Lake | place: Democratic Republic of the Congo: South-Kivu...
TCGTCTATTTTCTCTGGTGAGAAAATATGACTCCGCTGTTCGATCCCTACCTCGCGAGACAAGCAGTTGTCTCGCTCACGGAGCAAAAGAAAACACCCTCTTTCGAGGGGTTTTCATTTGCTCCGTGGGTAGGGATCGAACCTACGACCAATCGCTTAACAGGCGACCGCTCTACCGCTGAGCTACCACGGAATGTATTTATTTGTGGTAGCTCAGCGGAACCGCTGGTCACAAGTATTTTTCTGCTGAAAAATCTTTCGACCCCGGCTCGGCACCTTCGTGCCTTGCGCCTTTGAAAAGCTAAACGCTTTTCAACTACCACGGAATGTTATTTATTTGTTGTAGTTGAAATACTAAACGCTTTTCAACTACCACGGAATATAAACTATTTAATTTTCAAAACAAAATATCCTATATATCATAGAATATATCTACCATTTGTAGACTAAGATATAATACCAAAAATATAGTAAAAAAGCAAAATTAATAAAACCCCTAATATTTACATATTAAGGGTTTTATTAATTTGTATATTAATGACCTACGTGATGGTCATGATCTTCTGGGGATGGCTTCTTTACAAAAATTCTAGTTAATATGATTATTACAAGAATAAGTATTACAACAAATATCCATTGCCAGATTGAGCTAGGCATAAAACTACCAGATCCACCGAGAGACAATGCTGTAAGCCCACTACTACCATAAGCAGATGCACCCAATAGATTACCCTCTATTGCACCTGTATTGTTTGATGAAGAGTTTGTATTTGAATTGGAAGATGTTGTAGGTATTGTACTTATTGGCTTACCTTCTGTTACAGGTATTGTAGGACTTATTACTGATGGTTCTGCTACAGTCACAACCCTAGTTGTCTTCTCTACTACAGGATAATAATTATTTATTATAACTGGTTCTCTGTTACTTACATATCTATCATATACTCTACGGTCTTGATTATAATTTCTACTATTGTAATCATTGTAGTTATCACGATAATCATAATTGTTGTATGAATCACCATAGTTTGAACTATAATCGGAGCAAGAATATCCTGAACAAGAATAAGCAAATATATTGTTTGCAGAGAAAATAGAAAAAACAAGGATTCCAAGTGCTATTAAATTTTTTGTTATTTTGTATTTCATAAGTATATTATAGCATAGAAGTATACCTTTTGTCAAGCACTATAGACCATTGATAAATAAGGGGTTTTTGATATAATCTCCTTATGACTACAAAAAATAAATCTATTAAACTACCTAAACATATATCCCCCATTCACTATAATATAATGATAAAACCAGACCTCGAGTCTTTTACTTTCTCTGGAAATGAGGTTATTAAGATAAATATAGAAAAAGACACAAAAGAAATAACCCTACACAGTAAAGATATAGATATAGAAACAGTAAGTATCAGTAGTAAGCAGAAAGTAGTAGGTAGTAAAAAGAATACAAAAGAAAAACAATTCGCACGCAAAATCACTTACGATACAGAAAAAGAAACAGCGACATTTTATTTTAAAAATAAAATAGAGAAAGGTAAAAGTGAACTCTCTATAACTTTCTGTGGAATCATAAGTGAGAATCTTCGTGGTTTTTATAAAAGTAAATATATACTAAATGGTGAAGAAAAATATATTGCAACTACACAATTCGAAGCGACAGATGCACGCCGGGCATTCCCCTGCTTTGATGAACCAGCTCACAAAGCCATCTTTGAAGTATCGTTTATAATTCCAAACTCACACACTGCTATATCAAATACTCTACCTATAAACATAAAAGAACATACATCTGGGTACAATGTAGTATCTTTTGCGCCGTCCCCTATTATGTCCACTTATCTCGTCGCTTTTATAATAGGTGAATTTGAATACATAGAGGGTAAGACAAAGAATAATGTAGCCATAAGAGTATTTACAACAAAAGGAAAAAAGCATCAAGCAAGATTTGCACTCGATGTAGCAATCAAATCCCTAGAATTCTTTGAAGAGTATTTCGATATACCTTACCCACTAGAGAATCTAGACTTGATCGCAATACCGGATTTTGAATCTGGAGCAATGGAGAATTGGGGTGCAATAACTTTTAGAGAGACAGCCATACTAGTAGATGACAATCAAACATCCATATCAAATAAACAATGGGTCGCTCTTGTAATATCACACGAGATAGCCCACCAATGGTTTGGGAATCTCGTCACAATGCATTGGTGGACAGACCTTTGGCTAAATGAAGGATTTGCTTCTTATATAGAATACTTGGCTATTGATAAAATATTTCCTCATTGGAAAATATGGAATCATTTCTTGATATCAGATCATAATATAGCATTAGAGCTAGATGGATTACAAAATTCTCACCCAATAGAAATAGAAGTTCATCATCCAAATGAAATAAGTGAAATATTTGATAAAATTTCATATTCAAAAGGAGCTTCTATTATAAGAATGCTAGCTTTATATATAGGAGAAAATAATTTCAGAAATGGTCTTAGCTATTATCTAAAGAAACATAGCTACAAAAACACAAATACAAAAGATCTTTGGAATGCATTTGAAAAAATAAGCAAGAAGCCTATATCAAAAATCATGAGTTCTTGGACCAAGCAATCTGGCTACCCTATCCTAACAATAGATAATACAAATAAAACAATAAAACAAGAAAAATTCTTTACGAGTAGAATACAAAATAAAAATAATAAAAATAAAAATTTATGGAGAATACCACTTATATTAGAAAATGGTGAAAAAATATTTTTTGATAAAAAATCAATAAAAATAAAAGATGAGGTAACAGGAAAAATAAATCAAGGAGAAAGCTCATTCCTTCGAGTAAAATATGATAATGAAATATTGTCATTTATTGGTAAAAAAATAGAAGATAATCATTTAGATATAATAGACAGACTTGGAATCATAAGAGATGTATTTGCTCTTAATGAGGCTGGTTATATAAAGACTAGTGAAGTTCTTTCATTTTGTCTCTACTATAAGAATGAGACAGAATACATAGTCTGGACTGAAATATCTAAAGGTTTAAATAAAATATCAAATGTATTAGATGATAAAAATACACATGATAAATTTAAAAAATATGTTTTAGATATATACTCTAAGATTGTAAAAAGTGTAGATCTAGAGAATACTCAAGAAAATGATCATAATAAAATACTTTTATCTAATCTCATACTATCTCAGGTCGCAAATTATGGGGATGAAAAAATAATAAAACAAATAAAAAAGATATTTAAAAATAGAATCATAAGACCAATACCAATAAATATAAAATCTACTGTTTACAATACTGTGGTTAAAAATGGAGATAAAAAAGAGTGGAAAATATTTAAAAATATGTATTTTGAACAAGATATACAAGAAGAAAAGAATAGGTGTATTACAGCTCTTACTATGTCTAATAAGGAAGAGAATATATTAAATACATTAAATTTTATAATGTCTAATGATGTCAGGAAGCAAGACAAACCATCTTTTATATCGTTACTCTTAATCAAAAAAACATCTAGAAATATTACTTGGAAATTCATAAAAGAAAATTGGAAGGAATTTTTAAAAAATTATGGAGAAGGAGGACACTCACTATCTAGAATGCTATCATCTCTCGACAGATATACAACAGAAAAAGATTTGAAAGATATTAAAAAATTCTGGAGTAGTAATGTAGCCCCAGGAGCAGAGAGAACACTAGAGCAAGCATACGAGAAAATCGCCTCAAATATCGCTTGGATAAAAGATGACAAAAAGAATATAAAAAAGTGGTTGGAGAAGAATTTTTAATGTATAAAAGTTTTACGGTGGATTGGGGTAAAGCCAAACTTTTTGATAGCTTCGTAGTGAGCTTTGGTACCATAGCCAGCGTGTTTTTCAAAACCATAATCAGGATACTCTTTTCCATATTTTTCCATTACTCTATCACGCGAAACTTTTGCCACAATAGAAGCCAAAGAAATAACAGGGTGAAGCTCATCCCCTTTTATAATAGTTTCTTGATTTGTGTATTCTTTGGGTGCATGAAGTCCTCCATCAAGATATATTTGAAACTCTTTTTGTGGAGCAGAATTGTTTAAATTTTCGTCCGTGTAGGCCCCAGTACTCTGGGTAAAGCGGCGAAAATTTAAATTATTCTGCGTAACAATTTTATCTAAGGACTGATCCAATGCCTTCTGAATACATTTTGCAATTCCAAATTTATCGATATTCTCTCCAGAAACAAAAGAAACAGCAAAATCACAATTTCCTTTTTCTTTTTCACCTTTCAAAAAATTAAACCAAAGCTCTCTTTGTTTTTTAGAAAGTTTCTTAGAATCCCGCAGTTTGGGTAATTTAAATTCGTAATTATTAATTGGTAATTCGTAATTGTGTCGCATCATAAAAGATGCTACACACACAGGCCCAGCTATCGGCCCTCTACCTACTTCATCTATACCTATTTTATATTTTGTGGTCTCTTTACCAAGCATATAGAACAATAATACCTTATTTGCTATACTATTGAAATGGAAAAGGAGCTTGATGCAAATTTCATACATCTACATACTCATTCTCACTACTCTCTCCTAGACGGTCTTTCAAAGATCCCAGATATGGTCAAACAATGCAAGAAAAATGGCATGAACGCCCTTGCCATCACAGACCACGGAAATATGTATGGTGCTATAGAGTTATACAAAGAAGCCCAAAAGGCTGGTATAAAGCCGATTATTGGCGTAGAAGCCTATATAGCAGAAAGAGGACGAAAAGATAAAGAGCCAGGCATAGACAACAAGCGCTATCACCTCACTCTCCTTGCTCGGAACAAACAAGGCTACAAGAATTTGATGCGTCTTGTGACACTTGCCAACCTCGAAGGTTACTATTACAAACCTCGTATGGATAAAGAAATACTCCGAGAATACAGTGAGGGTATCATTTGCTTATCTGGTTGTATGGGTAGTCAGCTATCTCAAGCAGTCCTAGCAGAGAATAATGAAAAAGCAGAAGCTCTCATAAAAGAACATCAAGAAATATTTGGTAAGGAAAATTATTTCCTTGAAGTTCATTCTCATCCTCACATAGAAAATGATAAAAAATTAAGAGACGGTATTATCGCACTTGGAAAAAAGTATGGTATTCCTGTCGTCGCAGGACAAGATTCACATTACCTTTGTGTAGATGATCATGATGCTCATGATACACTCCTCGCAGTAAATACTGGAGTGGTACCAGGAAAAGAAGGTACTGGCCTTGAATTTGGAGCAGATGATTTTTCTCTTATAGACGAAAAGACAGCACTCAAATATTTTAAAGATATCCCTGAGGCAGTTTCAAATACAAAAATAGTAGCAGACCTTTGTGAAAATTATGATCTTGAGCTTGGAACTGCATACTTCCCTGATTTCCCTATTAGAGAAGGTACGACTGCAGATGAAGTACTCCGAAAACTAGCATATGAAGGATTTGAATTTAGAGGGTTGGAACAGACAAAAGTATATATTGATAGATTGGAATATGAGCTTGGTATTATTAAACAAAAAGGATATCCAGCTTATTTTCTAGTTGTTTCTGACTTGCTTCGCTATTCTCGTGAGAATGGAATTTATACAAATATCAGAGGGTCTGTCGCTGGCTCACTCACTACATATCTTGTCGGTATTACAAAAGTTGACCCTATAGCATACAAGCTTCCTTTTGAAAGATTCTTAAACCCAGAGCGTCCATCACTACCTGATATAGATATGGACTATGCCGATAACAGACGCGATGAGATAATCGCTTATGCAAAACAAAAATATGGAGAAGACAAGGTTGCTCAAATAGGAACATTTGGAACAATGATGGCCAAAGGCTCTATACGCGATGTAGCTCGTGCTCTTGGGTATCCTTATAATGTTGGAGATAGGATTTCTTCTATGGTGCCTCTTGGCTCTCAAGGGATGCCTATGACAATAGACCTCGCAATGAAGATGATTCCTGAATTGAAAAAAGCTTACAAAGAAGAAGCTGATACAAAAAGAATAATTGATCTAGCAAAAAAGATGGAAGGTTGTGTTCGCCATATCTCTGTGCACGCTGCTGGAGTCGTCATAGCACCAAGACCACTTTATGAATTCTCCCCTATCCAATACGACCCAAAAGGAGGAAACATCATAACTCAATACGATATGTATAGCATTGAAGACGCAGGACTTCCCAAATTTGATTTCCTTGGAATAAAAAATCTTGCGATACTTGCCCTTGCAGTAAAGCTCGTAAAAAAAATACACAATATAGATATAGATATAGACCGTATTGATCTAGCTGATAAAAAAACTTTTGAAATGCTTGCTCGTGGAGAGACTATGGGGCTCTTTCAGCTCAATGGATCTGGTATGACACACTATCTAAAAGAACTTAAGCCGACAAGTATACACGATATAAATGCGATGGTAGCCCTATATCGTCCTGGTCCTATGGAATCTATACCAGAGTATATAAAGAGAAAACATAATCCAAAACTCATCACTTATCTTGATCCACGCCTTCGCGATATACTTGATCAATCATATGGAGTTATCACTTATCAAGACGATGTGATGATGACAGCTATCAAGCTCGCTGGGTATTCTTGGTTAGAAGCAGACAAACTCCGTAAAGCTATGGGAAAGAAAATCCCTGCTGTGATGGAGGCCGAGAAAGAAAAACTTCTAGAAGGGTTTGTCAAAAACGGAATGACAGAGAAAAAAGCACGGGAATTCTGGGCACTCATAGAGCCATTTGCGGCTTATGGATTCAATAAAGCTCATGCTGCAAGTTATGGGCTTGTGGCTTACCAGACAGCATACCTCAAGGCAAATCACCCCGTAGAATACATGACTGCTATACTCACCTCTGAATCAGGTGACATAGAAAAGGTTGCTGAGATAGTACACGAATGTGAAAAAATGGGTATAAAAGTATTACCACCTGATATAAATGAAAGTTTTGGAGGATTTACAGTAATAGGAGGAAGTGATAAAAAAGAAAGATCAATTCGTTTTGGACTTTATACTATAAAGAATCTAGGTACTGATATAGCAGATGCAATAATAGAAGAAAGGACTAAAAATGGTATATATAAATCTCTGTCTGATTTCTTTGAAAGAATAAATCATAAAAACTTAAACAAGAAATCAGTAGAAGCTCTAGCCAAATCAGGTGCTATGGATAATTTAGCAGAGAGAAATATGATAATAGGTAATCTTGAAAAATTATTGGCTTTCAACAAAGAAGTAAAAGGAAATGCAAATCAAGATTCTCTCTTTGGATCAATAGGTGGAATAGTAGCCAAATTATCACTCGAGCCACAAGTAGAATCAACCATAAAAGAAAAACTCACATGGGAAAAAGATTTACTTGGTCTTTATATTTCTGGACACCCATTAAATGCTTATAAAGAAAAAATAGAAAAGTTTGGGACCTTAATAAAAAAAATACAAACAGAATTAAAAGTAAATACACCTGTAACAGTAGCTGCTATCATAGATGATGTAAGAATAGTAACAACCAAAAATAACTCTCGTATGGCATTTATCAAGCTTTCAGACTTTAGTGGCACCATAGAGGCAGTAGTATTCTCTAAATTATTTGAGACAACAAAAGATATGCTAATAGTAGATAATATAATAGCACTCAAGGGTAAGGTAAGTGAGCGTAACGGTGAGAAAAGTATAATGATAGAGAGTATGAAGAATATATAAATAAGAAAAGAGCGGTCCATAAACGGACAGCTCTTTTCTTATTTTATTTAAATTATTTTATAACTTCATCTTTGTCTATCATTTTCATTATCCTTACGACTTCGTTTGGATAATTTGGAATAACTGAGTTATATTTTCTTAGTATTTGTAGAGTAGTCTTACCAGCATAGTGATGATCTGTCTTATCATCATTACCTCCTAGGCTTGCTGAAACTCTCTCTATGTTATCATCTATAGATTTGAAATTAATCTTACATGAACCATAACCTAAAAAACTATATGTAGCTTTCTTACAAGAATGGATACCAAAGGTAGACTCTCTTCCTGCTATAGATACGAGTAAACGCCAATCAATATTATTCTTCTCTGCTTCAGTTACGAATTTCATACCATAACCTACGAGTGGAGACTTATATTTCTTGAGTAAATTATCAATTTTATCTGCTTTCTCTTTTCGAAGTACTTCTTCTTGTGTTTTTATCACAGAATTTTCTTCCGTAAGAGCATTAATTGCAACCAAATTTGGGATAGATGAAACCCCAGTAAATGGGACAGCTATCGCAAGCATAGGTATCGCTATGATTGACTGCAAATAACGTGTTATTTTTTGTTTATTCATAATCAGCAATTTCGATTTGCCAAACGCCATCTTTAAAATGGGTTAATCTGAGTTCTTGTGATAGAAACAAACGAACTCAAACTAAAAAATCCTTATATATCATTAATACAAATTTATAGTAACGATATACTTGGACCTACTTATATAGTAGCATATTAGTCTTTAAAAGTCAATGGTTATACAACAGTTTTGAATAGTGTCAAATCATAAAAACCCTTACAAAATAAGGGTTTTTATGAAAGTATTCATTGACAACCTTGTATTATATGTGTTGAAATAAGCCTAATTTTAAAGGATTTTTGCTAATTTTTGACAAAAACATACTTTTGTATGATAAAAATCCTTATTTATCAACATATTTTACAAAATTATTTTCTGTGGCAGTGTTTAATGTTTTTGATTATTAGGAAGAATTTTGGGTATATATTACAAATCATTCCCTGAGTATGATAAATTGAAACTTTTATTTATTAAAGGGAAATCTGGAATAATATTATTCAAAACAGCATCTCTCATTAAACCCCAATTAACAAAAGATGGATCACGGGGTGAAACTCTTGAGATGAGACCATTCTGATCTGTTTTTATAAAATAGACAATATCACCTCTCCATCCTTCAACAATACTTATTGAAAAATCATTCTTTTTAAAATTAATGGCTAAATCGGTTATATTAATCTCCCCCTTCGATAATTTAGTTAATGCTTCTTTTATTATATTAATTGAAGAAAAAACTTCTCTTGTTCTTACCTTAAATCTAGCCAAAACATCCCCCTTATTTTCAATAATTTTATCAACAAATAAATCAGTGTATGCTCCGTATGGGTATTGTAATCTAGTATCATTTAATATTCCCAAAGACCTTGCCGCCAACCCAGTAATTCCATGTTTCTTGGAAATATCCAATGATAAAAATCCAGTCCCTTCTAAACGATTCAGTAATGACGTACTGTTAAAAGCAATGTCTAAAACCTCTTGAAAATCTTTTAATATAAATTCCAATTTATTATTAAGATATTCTTTTTCGATATCTTTTATATCTTTTGTAACTCCACTTATAACATTAACACCACGAAGGAATCTGCTCCCAGTTAGCCTTTCATTAATTTGCATAACAATCTCCCTTAATCTCCCACCTTGAGATCCACCAAAATTAAAGCCAGCATCTGTCATTATCGCACCTATATCACCAAAATGATTTGCTAGCCTTTCTAGCTCAGAATAAATAACTCTTAAATAAAGAGCTCTTTTGGGTACATCTGTATTATTTAATTTTTCTAACGCTTGACAAAAAGCAAGTGAATGAGCAAAAGAACTATCTCCTGAAATTTTTTCGGATAATTTTATTTTATCTTCTAATGGTAAAATCTCAAACAACTTTTCACTACCCTTATGAGTAAAACCAAGCATCGGTTCAAGGCGTACAATACTTTCCCCCATCACGCTAAAACGAAAGTGCCCTGGCTCTATAATACCAGCATGGATAGGACCGACAGAAATCTCATAAATACCCTCCCCTTTTACCTTGTGAAAAGAATGCAAATTATTTAAAGCAATTTTAGGTCTATTTTTCCAATCGAAATCTTTTCTTAATGGAAATAAATCTTTAGGCCAATTCTCATGAAGCACAATAGATTTTTGATTATCATGATTAATAGCTTTAAGCCCAAAAAGATTTTCAATCCTCGATTCATATTTAGAAGCCTCGTTTATCAACAAACTTATTGAAACAAATTCAAAATTATCAGAAACCTCAACAAAAGGAATTATAAAAAAGTTTTCTTCTTTTGAACCAAAAATATACCACAACTTAAAACAACCAGATTCTTGTCGTTCATCTGTTGCTGTTATTAATTTTAATGAAAAATCATTCTTATAATATAAGTCATTTGATATTTCTACAATAGATGAGGACGTAGCTTTAAAAGAAGCAATATTCTCATTAAAATTAATTTCATAGTTCTTTAAAATATTAAACTTTTGTATTTTATCTTTGATCATATCTAATAAATTAATGCTGAATTATTAATTAAATTACTTAAGAATGGAGGGATATAAAAACTTAACACAATCAATAAAACTATAAATATAATCGGAGTGATCGTTAGCCAAATATTATTTTTCTCTTTAACCATATCGTCATCTTTTTCACTAAAAAACATATTACTTATATGTTTCAAAAAAGCGATAAAAACAATAGACATAAAAAACAAAGCAACAAAAGTAATTATTGGATAAATTTTTATACCAGCAGAAAGAATATTAACCTTTGTTAGAAAAATACCAAAAGGTGGGACTCCAGTAACAATAAGAAAACCAATAATAAATGATATACTCGTGACAGGAAGAACTTCCAATGCTCCTTTAATATTATCTATTTTGTCAGAATTATATTTAAGCAATAGATTACCAGAAGAAAAGAACATAACACTTTTTACAAAAGAATGATAAATCATATGGAGGATAGCTCCCAATACCCCTATACCACCAAAACCAAAACCTAAAGCCATAATACCAGCATTCTCTATACTTGAATAAGCTAGCAACCTCTTATAATTCTTAGAATTAAGCATAATAAGAGAAGCTAAAGCAATAGAAATTAAACCGAAAAAAATTAATAAATTCTTAGTAAATAAAGGTCCAGTAACCATATCTGTTATGATTTTAAATTTTAAAATCATAAAAAAAGCAATCGGCAACAAGGCTCCAGAAAGTAATGCTCCTAGTGGAGGAGGGGCCTTACTATAAGCATCAGGCTTCCATGTATGCATAGGAACAAAACCAACTTTTGTTCCAAATCCTATTAAAATAAATACAAAGGCAATTTTAGCAATAATTGGGTCTAAGTGAGAAACATTATTTATCAATAAATCCCAACTAATTAATCCGTTCCCATGTAAAGAGCTTATAGATGTAAAATATAATAACATACCAAAAAATCCCAAAAGTAAACCAACAGAATTTATGATTAAATATTTCCAAGCGGCTTCAACAGATGATGGTTTATTATAAAAACTAATGAGAAAAGCTGTTGATAAAGTAGTAGCTTCAATAAAAATCCATGAAAGTATTGGGTTACTAGAACTAGCAGCCAAAAACATTGACGCTAAAAAAAGATTTAAGAAAATAAAATATTGTTTTACTCTACTAAATCCTATAATATTTTTTTCAGTTTCTTTTCTAAAAAATGGTATAGAATATATATTTGCACCAAAACCAATCATACTAATAATCATTATAATGATTGCCCCCAATGAATCAATAGAGAAAAAATTAAATAAAAGATAATCCGTACCAGTATAAGAAATTTTTAAAGCAATAACGAAAGACAAAAATAAAACAACTGATGACCCAAATAATGAAATAACTTCAACAACTATTCTCTTTTTAAGAAGGATAGTTATTAAACTAATAAGTACCAATAAAGTTATTATAAAAAATATTTCCATAAAATTTAATCTTTTAATCTGTTCATTTCTGTTACATTAAGCGACCCAAATTTATTATATATCATCGAAGCAAAAACCGTTGAAATGATAATCCAAACAAAAATATCAAAAATAATACCAATTTGAAGACCTGGAGATTGTTCTAATCCAGCAAATACTATAAACATAATAATACTATTTTCCAGAGAAAGAACTCCTATAATTTGAGATAGAGCACCCTTTCTATTAACTATCAAAAATAAGGACAAAAATATCATAGAAAGGGACAAAGATAATAAAATATGATATGAAGGAATTATATTCGTAATAGGTAGAAGTTTGTTAGAAAAAGCCATAAAAGTTACAAATGAGATTAAAACTAAAGTGAGTGGAGAATTTAAATAAGTACTAACAGAAAAAGCCAAAGCATTCTTTTTAATCAAACGACGAAAAAATATAGGGCCTAATATAACTTTAACAACCAAGACACACAAAATAACCCACAATATTAATATGTCACCAGTTTCAATAAAAGAATTAAGAAGAACCAATGATATTAAAATCGATTGCACAATATAAGCCAAAACAACATCCGAATTCTTTTTCAAAAGATGTAGAAAAATAATAGTCAGGAACATTATCTCTAATAAAAATTGTAAAAATAAAATACTCATAATTAATTTATAATCCCTATGGCTATTACACTAAAAATAAAAGAAATTAATAATAAATCTGGCAAACGAAAAAATCTAAACTTAGCAATTTTTGATTCTATGACACCAATGATAAAAGAAAAGGCAGAAATTTTTAATAATAAAAATAAAATTCCAAAAATTATACTTAATATAGCAGTATTGTGAGATATACCATAAGGTAAAAATATATTTGCTCCAATACTAGCAAAAATAACATATTTATTGGCGGAAGCCCATTCAATTAGAGCTAATCTTTTACCAGAATATTCTAAAATCATCGCTTCATGCACCATAGTTAACTCCAAATGAGTATCTGGATTATCATAAGGAAAACGACCACTCTCAGCAAGTAAAACAATAAAAAATCCAGCAAAAGCTAAAATAATTGATAAAATAAAATTATTATGAATAAAAATATTACCATTTGAAATATTAAACAAATTAGTAGTCTGATACACAATAGAAACTGTTAGGAGTGAAAAGATCAATCCTCCTTCAGCCATAGCAGATATCGTCATTTCTCGACTAGAACCAAACCCACCGAAAGAACTGCCTGTATCCATACCTGATAACGCTAAGAAGAATGTCCCAACCGCCAGCAAATACACTACTAGCAAGATATCACCAGATACATAAACAGGAAGGTTAGAAATAAATAAAGGAATACTTACTCCCACAACAAGAGTAACTCCAAAAATAATAAAGGGGGCAATCATAAAAATCCACGAAGCATCATTACTTACAACCTCGTCTTTATGTAATAATTTCCACAAATCTTTATACACCTGGAAAACACTTGCCCCCTGACGATTCTGTAGCATAGCTTTAACTTTCTTTATTAAACCAATAAAGAAAGGAGAAATTAAAGGAATAAATATAAATTGTAAAATTAAAATAAAGATGTTCATTTTATAATATAAAAAATAATAAAATTATAAGAATAATATAAATATATGATATATAGAGATTTATATTTCCACTCTGGATTTTTTTTACTTTTATAGACAATAAGTTAAATATTTTTTGAATCGGTTTATAGAGATATTTACTGTAAACATTATTAACTTTAAATGTAACTGTCATTGATTTCGGTAAATATCTACTTTCTGAATCATGATACTTTATCTCACTTTGTAAGCTTGGCTTTAAAATGCCTTTAAAAATTAAAATAATTGATTTCGCAAACCCAGTTGTCGTTATCTCCATACGAGAATTCAAATCTGTTCCACAACCCCAAGTCTTATCAATTTTTAATTTTTGATTTTTATTTATTAAATATTTAAAAACAAGGAAACTAAACAAAATTACTAAAATAATAAAAATAAAAATTGAAAAAGATCTAATTGATGAAAATCCTTTATTTATTTGAAATAATTGGTCACCTGATACAGATACACTAGAAAAAACTTCATTAAAAATAGAAAGCCCTTTCCCTACTTTTTCTAACAAAATAGTTGTATATCCAGAAAATAAACCGAGTAGTATAGAAAACAAAGCTAAAAATCCCATTCCTATTCTCATGGATAGACTGGATTCTTTTGCGTGTTTGACATCTTGGCTTCTTGGTTTTGCCAAAAAAATAGAACCAAAAGCTTTTACAAAACAAGCAAGAGCAAGACCACCAGTAAAAGCCAAGGAACCGGTTGCTACTATAAAAATCCAGTTAAAATTAGGGCTTAATTGTATTATGCCTTGAAATAATGATTGAAAGGTTAACCATTCGCTAAAAAATCCATTGAATGGAGGCAGCGCCGATATAGCCATTGAACCAATCAAGAAAAATAAAGCGGTCTGGGGCATATACTTGATAACACCTCCATATTCTTCCATATTCCTGGTATGCACTTCATTAATAACGGAACCAGCGCTTAAAAACAACAATGATTTAAACACGGCGTGATTTAACGTATGGAAAAGAGCGGCCATTAAACTCAAAAGGGAAAGAGACATCATCCCTAAAAAATTGAAAATCATAGAACTTCCAAGCCCAAGTAAAATAATTCCAATATTTTCTATACTATGATAAGCTAGAAGTTTTTTTATATCATGTTCAGTTAAGGCATACAAAACACCAAGTAAAGAAGAAACAGCACCAATAATAATTATAGTAACACCCCACCATACTGGAATAGGTTGTAATATATCCATAAAAAGACGGATAAACATATAGATACCAGTTTTTATCATAACTCCAGACATTAAAGCTGACACATGGGAAGGAGCGGCGGGGTGAGCTGCTGGGAGCCATATATGTAAAGGAATAATACCTGCCTTAATTCCAAACCCAATAATAGAAAAAATAAAAATAATATTCTTTATATGAAATGGAATTAAATTTATATTAGATTTAATAATAGAGAAATCAAAAGAATTTGTATATTTATAAATAAGTAAAAATGCAAATAAGATAAAAGCTGTTCCTACATATGTCATTATGAGATATAGAAAACCAGCTTTAACATTACTTTCATCATTACGATCATATACAACTAAAAAGTAAGAAGAAATAGACATTATTTCCCATGCTATTAAAAACCAAATAGCGTTTGAAGAGGTCACTATCAATATTAAACTCGCTATAAGAATATTATAAAAAAACCCGAGAACTCCAATATTATATTTATTATAAAAATGTTTTACATAACCTAAGGCAAAAAAAGAACAGAAAATTGCGATTAAAGAAATAACACCAATAAAAAAACCTGCTAACATATCAACATTAAAAGAAAAATCTAAAAAGTGTTGATATAAAGAATTGAAATTGAAAGAAAAAGTTCTATTTGTAAGCATTAGAGAGACTGAGAAAATAAGACCAAGCGAAGAGCCTAAAATAGCAAATGCATTACCCCAAATATTAGCATATTTATCATTCTTTGATAAAAATAAAGAACCCAAAGAACCAATTAAAAAAATTGACAATAATAAATAAAAACCTATTTGAGATGTTAAAAGTTGTAACATTTTATTTTTTTCTATTTGTTTCTAAAATATTAAGAATGTTTAAAAGTATTGTCTTCGGTGATGGAGGATTTCCTGGAATATGATAATCGACTGGGATTATATCACTAATTTTATCTAAAACAGCATAAGAACCATTAAAAATACCACCGTCAAAAGCATCATCTCCTACTGTTACAACAATTTTAGGGTCAGGGGTTGCGTCATAGGCATCCTTAACCGCTTTAGACATATTTCTAGTTAATGGCCCAGTTATAAGCAACATATCGGCGTGTCTAGGAGAAGCAACAAAGTGAATACCAAAACGTTCTATATCATAGAAATTATTAGTTAAGGCAACTAATTCCTGTTCACAAGAATTATCAGAACCAGCATCTATTTGTCTTATAGCTAAAGAACCATTAAACAAAGAGTTAATATTTTCTTTTATCTTTTTACCAATAATAAAAAGCTCTTCTTTATTTAGGTCTTTATTATTTATGTTGATTAGATTATTCCTATCTTTTAATATTTTTAGAAAGATATTTGACATATAAATAAACTGATTTTAATAAAAAACTCTTTAAATGTATCATAAAAAAAATAAAATATCAAAAAAACAAAGTCTCTAAACGTTTAGATTATTCTTGTCACCAAGCGGCAATTACTAAAGAAGATCTAGAAATGCAACTAGAGAAAAAACTGGAGCAATATCAGATCAGACCAGAATTTTTACAAGTTGGGCTAGAAATAATTAAAGAGCTAGAAAACTAAGAAAAAGATAAGGATTCGGCCATTAAAATAAATGTTGGTAAATCCGCTAGTGTTTTAAAAGAAGAAATAAAAAATCTGACTAAAATGCGTTGTCGAAATTTACTTGGTGACGAAGAGTATATTGAATCAAAAAATGAATTAACAAGAGAACTATTAAAGCTAGATGTTGAGGTCCCCCGTCAAAATATTGAAGAAAAGGTTGCAAAGCTAACTAAAGAAACTTTTGATCTAGCTATTTACGGTCGTAAGCTATTAATGGATGGTGACAATGAAACTAAAAAGAAGGTACTAACCCATTTAGGTTGGAACTGGACTTTAGATGATAAAAATCTTGAAATGTTAGCCTATAAATGACTCTTACCAATTGCTAAATCCCGCACACTCCTTAATGACAAAATAGCAAGGTTGGAACTGGCTAAAACCCCCATAAACAAATGACGAAATGAGCTTTTAAGCCTACTTCGTCCCGTTCTGCGGGGAGTGCGGGACGTTGTTAGAACTGAAATGCTAGTGAACTACAATAAAATTATGATTTTTGCCAATAAAAATAGCCGGGTTTAATCGGCTATTAATAGACACTCTTGCCTAATAGAAATTTTTTAAGGTTCTAATATTGACAAATTCGTTTCCGAAACAATAAAAGCAAAGACGTCTCCTTTCTGATATGTTATGAGATTCAAGGTGTCATTGTCTTGATCTAGAAATATTTGTCGGTGTTTGAAACCCATAAGAAATAGTTGCGCCGGAAAATCTCCGGTATCTTTGTAGATTTCCTTTAAGCTTTTAGTTAATCCGAATATTCTCTTAATGCCGGTTTTTTTCCATTTATCGGCTGAAAACTCTTCGCTTAGCAAACAAAAAATCTCAGCATTGCCCACAATATCCGATCCTTCCTCGAGAATTTTGGTGGCCTTCCGCCGAATATTGATTGTCGTACGATTCCGCCAATCCGGGAAAAACTGTTCAATTCTTAGGAGGGCGATCTCATAAACAGTCCCCTTTGTCGCTCTAAATTTTTCACTACAATCAACGCGATAGTCAAAGGCTTCCGGGTTTAAAGAATATTTGAAGCGCTCACTGACATTAATTCCTCTTATATTAAGAAGATCTATCCAGCCCCGACCACTCTGGCCGTCCGAAATAACTGATAAACGGATTATGCCGTTATCTTCATACCACGAATTATTCATGTTCTTAGATTTAGGTTGTTAAACGTTTTTACTATTCATCTGGGTTGGGCTGGCCAGGCCAGTATTTTCCCCATGATTTCCATAACGGCCTGCGGGGCTCGAAAAAAGGCGGGGTGATCCGAGGCTTTAAAACCTACGACTGCGACTCGTTGTTCACTTGAGATGAGATTAAGAATTTGCTTAAAATCATCAGCGACATTGATACAAATATAGGGCGAGAAAGCCCACTGTGCCTGCGGGTTAAGCTCACCGACTATAATGATGAAGTCGGGACGATTTTGGGGAATGAAAAATATCTTCGCCATATCCATCGGCCTGCGGACAACTTCGAAATTCGTATGATCTAGTACGTTTATCTCAATGCCGTCCATAAACTGGCCCAAATCGGTATTTTTGTGGTCTACTCCAATTAATAACAGGGTTTTTCTCATGATAACTCCTTTCTTTTAGTTTTGTTAATCAATTATTTGATTGGTGTTCTAGGTGCTTATTGCCCAACTCAATCCAAAATTTCTCAAACAAATAGTCCTTATTCCAACATTCCACTACCGGCCTAAGAGAACTCCTGTATTGAATTGCATCATCACTCAGCCATAGAGCCAGGTTTCGGCGATCCTTGGGGGCTACGCCGATTACCGTGTATTGGTTGCCTAACCGATCTCCGTTCTTTAGGCCATAAGGTTTACAGACGACATCGTCGATGCAAACGGAAAAAACCTCTTCGTCGAAAGTTTGTACTTCGGTGAAACTGGCGAGGGCCGCTTTTTGGATGTACATTTTATGCTCGAATAGACTAAGCCCGGGGGATAATTCAAACAATTCGTCGACATTGTTGTCTATCTCCTTCTTGCTCAAAGTAATAACTTCATCAACTTTGGCCTTGAGACAAAAGTTAGATCGGAGAGCGACGCCAAAGACCTTAATAATTTCCAGGGCCTGCTCGGCCGACATCACAGCGTTTTCCGCGATACCCTCTGGTAGATTAAAGTAGTCTCTAGAAACTGCTGGCAAAGGCGGCTCAAAAAAGAAGTCGCCGCAGTTATGCCAGAATAGCCTTTTAACTAAATAATCGATCTTGATGCGTCTCCAGCCGATTAAGGATTCGGCCGCTAATTGCGATCGTTTTTTCGTCCTCAGAGAATCTGCGAACATATTTACCAATTCTATGGCCTGAGGAACAGACATATTTTCCATTACTATTGCTTTCATACTGTTTTTTTAGGTTTGTAAATGAACTTATTTTCCACCTTAATATAGCAGTAATAAGAAATACGTCAATTATATATACAAAAAATAAGGTGTAAATAGTCAAAAAATAAGGATTTTTTTGATATTTTTAAAAAATGATGTCAGTATTATTGACATTTTATATAAAAATTTATATAATTAAGGCATGGACAATGATATAAAAACCCTCAATAAAATAGGCTTGAGCCAAAAACAGGCGATAATCTATCTTGCCATGTTAGAGTTGGGAGAGGCCAAGATAACAGACATCGCCAAAAGAGCCAATCTGAAACGACCTACAGTTTATATAATAATTGAAGAGTTGGAATTGTTGGGACTGACTTCTCAGCTCATCAAGGGAAAAAGCAGGGCCTATTCAGCTGTTCACCCGAAAAGAATTAGCGAATTACTGGAATTTCGTCGGAACAAGTTCCAAGAGTTGCTTCCCGATCTGGTCGCTAAATATAAATCAGCCAGCGGTCGTCCCAGCGTACAAATGCTTGAGGGCATGGAAGCTATTAGACAGACTTATCGTGAAGCCTTAATGACGCTCACTCAAGATAATTGCGAACAGTTATGGATCAGCAATCTTTCGTCAATCATAGAAAAATTTCCGGAAATCATGGCCGAATATTCTAGGGTTCTTAATAAGTTCCCAAAGTCAAACATTAGGGAAATATTATTCGGGGAAAGAAACACTGATGAATGGTTCAAAAAAATAAAGGTTAAGCGCAACAAAAATCATCAGACCAAATATATCAACGACTTCAATTCAGGGGGCGAAACGGACCAGCTAATAACGGATGAAAAATTGTATTTTTTCGCCATTAACCCCGAGCCGTTTGTCTTAATCATTGAGAGTCCGGAGATGGCTAAGACGCAAAAGTTTTTATTTGAGAATATTTGGAGGACAATTTAGCACTATTCTATTTTCCCAAAAAAGAATCTATCGCGCTCGCTCGGTGCTTGTTCTCATTCCCTGATCTATCTAGGTGTAAAATAAAATACCCAAAAGGATATTTTTATTTTACGTGTGAGGAATGACGGAGTTCGAACTAAGTATTACTTGACTAAAATTAAATATAATTAGCCAATTTTCATCAAAAAAAATCCCTCACTCCTTCCGCCGGTTCGAACTACCTCGGAACCAAAAATAATGCCCTATATTAAAGCAAAAACAGAGCTTTGGACTCTGTTTTTATCTCACTGCGGAGAGTGAGGGATGCTATCAGAACTGAAATGAGACAGAACCCCAGTAAATTTAGATAATATTATTTTGTGTCTCCATAACCAGGTTTTGGAACACGTTCAACGATATGCGTGTTAGCA
>Ga0172367_10003591_pt1 | contig 19914 bp, 26 predicted proteins | sample Lak10m_FD_114542 | JGI IMG/M metagenome (GOLD analysis project Ga0172367, IMG submission 114542) | Freshwater microbial communities from Kabuno Bay, South-Kivu, Congo - kab_022012_10m | ecosystem: Environmental > Aquatic > Freshwater > Lake | place: Democratic Republic of the Congo: South-Kivu...
CAGTTTTCCAAGCTAAACATGTTCCTCACTACTGATTCTATTTTGAGAAATCATATACAGTTGTCCGTCTATAACATCAATCTTCATCAGATGCACAACATCATCAACTGTATGAGTAGTTTTGGTATGTAATGTTTTGATAATCATATGAACTCCAATTTCAGTTATCAATTTCTGCTTTCCTTACTTTATAAAGTTTAGTATCAACTTTAACTCAATATCTATTCTTTACATTGATTGAAATTGGATATACTCACAATTGATAATTATAGTCTCATCAATCACTTCCTTCATCAATTTCAAGTATTTTTGATATTAGTTTTTTAGAAATAAAATACTGTTTTTTATCTCATATATTTTTAAACTGAATATATTCTGAAACATCTCATAGATTTAGTTGATACTCTTTTCAATACTCATCAATCTTTTTAAATGTTTTTGTTCAATCAGTATTATAAACAAATCTTATTCATCTTCAATTTTTACCTTTTAATTCAATTTGTCCATATTTGAAATAGTCATTGAATGTACAGTTATTTCAATCTGAACATGTGTATGATAGTTGATAATTTAATACACTGTTTTGTCTTGCATCTTTATCATTATATACAGTTTTAATTGTTCAAAATCAGTCTGTTAAAGAAACAAAAGCTCAATATGTTGGGTTATTATAATAATTTCTTGATGAATCAGATGTATAAATCAAACCTCTATTTATATTTGTTCACTCATTTAATCCTATTCAATCAAGTCTGTTATATGATAACCGAGATCATGCAGAACAGTATCAGTTCTTACTATTTATATTATATCATCATCAATTTCTATCATTTATATAAGCTGCTCTACCTAAACAAGATCAAAACTGTTTCATAATATCAAACTTGGTATTATAGTTTGATATTGAACTGTTAAATGTAAGAAATCTTTCATCATTAGCTTGGTATGTTTTATTTATATAATTATAAACTCAATCTTTCATAAAATCATATGCCTCAACCATATACCAGTCATTTGTATCTATACTTCATGAGTTTATATCAATTACACTAACTTTATCTCCTCAATTATATCAGTTTATTTCATCAACTCAAACAGTTAAAGAACTTTTCTCTACATTCTGAAACTGATCTGATCATAAATTTCATTTTGTATATACCTTTACATTATTATCACCTAGATTAAATTTTCTATATATAGGTAATGTTTTAGTTATGGCTTGTGATTCATCTGAACAACTATTTATATTTACTGTATAGTCTCAGTCATTCAATACTGCCTTACATTTAACAACATTTGAGATAATCTCAACATTTTGTTTTTGATTACTATTTACCTATTTTCTATCTAACATAAATGTGATTGGAGTACTCAATGTTCAATCAAGTCTAGTAGTACAAGAAGTTATAAAACTGTTCTTATTTAAATCTTTAACTCAATCTCTCCAATTATTATAAACAGATTTCTCCAAAAAGTTATCAGTTGGAATAACTACTTTATTAGTCTCTGTTTTAAGACAGTATAAATACTGTTCATTTATATTATATTCACCCTTTTCATTTGAACTCAATCATTGTGAAGCATCATATGAAATTACTACATCAAGTTTATCTTCATTTGTTATTTGAGTTTTGTTATCTTGTAAAGAAGTAGAGTAATCTTTATCAGTTGCTATTGATATATCTTCACTAACTGGTTGTTCCATATCTTTAACATCTGGCACAGTTAAATTTACTTGAAATATCTTTGGACTTTTTGTAGAGTCAGTTGTTGTTAGTTTTAGTATATACATAAAGTATTTACCTTTTATATTTATACAGTTATTATATCTATTCAATCAATCTTTGATTTGGCATGTTGCTTTTTTAAGTTGAACTCAATTTGTCAATTCTGTTCAACTATTTACAGCATATATAATACTATCTTTATTTTTATTGATTATGTCTAAACTATCAGCTCATACCATATATAAATCTATGTTTGAATTTTCATCCTTACTTACTTTCATTGTAATATCTGGGGTAATAGTTTTAACCATTCAAACAGTGAAAGGTTTAGAGAAGTATAATCAACTATTTGAGTAATTATTTATAAATATATTATCAAGATATGATTCAACAGGCATCAACTATACAGTCTCTAATTTTATATCATCACCAGCAGGTACAGGCAAGTTAAATGAAAAGTTCATTAAATTACTATTTTGTGAGTTTACTAAATCCTTAACTTTGATAATTCTTGAAGATAAAGGATTTCAGTCTTTATCTTTTGCTCAAATATATAAAACATTCAAATCTAACTAATCATCCATTCATATATATATAGAATCTCAAACATTGTAATATCAGTTTTCATCTCTTTTTTTATTTGAACCTAGTAGATTATTATATCATACAGTTTGAGAAAACTTTTTTGTATCTTCCAGTGATGGAAGTTCTGAATTTAGTTGTTTTACTGTTCCACTTAAAATAGATAAGTTTCACCATACATTTCACTTATTAGTATATCAGTATTGATTATTTTGAGTGTCTTTATTTATGTTATATCAAGGAGTTCAAAACTGTTTTCAATAATTTTCAGGTCAAAAGTTTTTCCATAAGTCATCCATATTTATTTTAAATGTAAATGTGCTATTATAGTATCATTTACCTTTAAGAGTATTCACAATGTTTTCTGTTTTTGCTAATCATATTATTTTAACTCATGGGTTATCAGAGTTAGTTGAACAGTTTAATTGTGAAAATACAGGTTGAGTATTTGTATTATCAGAAACAGTTGAACAGTTTTTATCTAGTTTTGTATCAGTCTAAACATAACTATTTTCAATTGCTGATAATGAACCTAACTGTTCTAATAAATGATCATAACTTTTTCATCTATTATCAGTATCAATTCCATTTCTTTTTATTCAACTATCATTGAAAAATGGTTGAGTAAAATCATAATATTTTCAAGATTTTATTAGATTCCTTATTTTATCAGCATTTTCAATAGATAATCCATATCAATAGTTAAGAAAAACATTTTTATCACTATTTTGTGATAAACTTACTCACTGATCACAAACTGATTTTTTAAATCAAGAACTATTATCACAAGAAACATTACCTGTTCAGAAATAGTAGTTTCATTTATTTAAAGAAACATATCACTCCAAATCATTATTTATTTGTGTTCATCATGGAATAGCATCCTATTTAAGATCTCAATCATTACTTTGATATGTTTGATATAATTTACTTACTCAATAAAATCAGTTAGAAAATCAGTTTCATTTAGTGTTAAAATATAAGTTATCATTTTTTACATAACTCATATTATTAAAATTATCTCAGTTTGTTTTAAATAGATTAAACTGATTTCTATCAGACAGTCAGTTTTGAGAAAGATTATCATAAGTTGTTGTTTTAGTTTTAAAATCATAAACAAACTTATTGAAATTACACATCAACTTATTAGATAGATTTGAGTCTTCTGAACAGATTGAGTTGATCTCTTTTCTCTTGTTTTCAGTTGAATCTCAACTGCCATTTATCATATAATACTTTTTACCAAAATCATAACTATCATAACTGTTACTGATTTGAGCAAATGAGAAGTTTTGTGATATGATAATAAACATTGAAAGAATAGTTATTAGTTTTTTCATTGTATAGTTTTTCTTTTATTATTTATACTTAGGAATCTTGATTTTTTGGAAAAATATTTTAGTAAACTATTTTAAAGTATTATATATATAAGATTTAAAATAACCTATTATTATGAAAATAAATACAAACATTAAAAAAGTTCAATGAGTACAGGAAGAAATTATAAACTCTGTTCCTGTTAATTCAAGATTGGAGAAATTGGCAGAGATGAGATCATTTATAAAAAATGAAACTGTTTTAAGTTTTATTGATTCAATTACTAATGAAGAAACATTTAAACTATTTAAAGGTTTAAAAACAGATATGTTAAATATGCTTCATGCTTTTATTTCAACAGACTACTATATGAGTATGTTAAAAAGTTGAATAGATGAAGCAGAAAAAGAAGCTATAAAAATTATGAGGGAAGAGATGATAGATATATTAAAGTCTGCTATATATGAAAATAGTAATACAAAAAGTGAATATAAAGAAGCATTCAAAAAAGCAGATGTTTATATTAAACAAGAGTATGAAGAAGCAGAGTCAGAAGAAGTTAAAAAGTCAGTTCTTGAAGTAAGAAAAGAGTTGACTAATGAAATTAAACCAAGTGAAAAACAGTTAAAAAAGATCTACTCTAATCTTTTACAGTTATGAAAAAGTAAAGATGAAGCAAGTAAAACATTTGAAATTTTTAAAAAATATAAAACATCAAAAGAAGCTTCTGATTATATTAAACAGTTAAATAAAGAGTTAGGAGTTGAACAAAATTAACATAACAGTATGAAAACAAAGATAAAAAGAGATACAAAAATAAAAACTGTTGAATCAATTGAACAAGAACTCTTTTGACTTAAAATTAGATAGGATCAGTTAGACAAAGAGTGATATGAACTAAATAAAGCAATCATTTAGAGCAAACCATTTAAAGAACTATCATTTGATTCATTTGAGAGTGCAGTGAGTGAAATAAACAAACTATTTCCTTGATTTATAGTATTACAAGAAAATCTATATAAACTTCAACATTGAATAGGATGAAACAGTTCAAAGAATGAGTTTACTTATTGTCCAGTTTGAAACTATTTACAGATATATTTAATAAAAGATTGAAAAGATTTCAAACTTAAATATAGAGAGATAGAGGATAGTGAGTATTGAGAAGATCATCCATAGAGGAAAAAGGATGAAATAAGAAAAAAAATAAAATAATTAGAAAGAGAAAAGGAAGACATGTTAAATGATTAAGATAACACCACAGTGGTGTTATTTTTTTAAGAACATTTGTTCTCTTTTCTCTTGATTTCTTTATTTAATCGTATAAAATAGGTTATTTATCAATAACAAAAAAAAATGAGTACAAGAGCACACATATGATATGTAGATGAACAAGGAAAAATTAAAACAGTATACTGTCATCAAGACTGATATGTTGAGTATACTGGTAAATTATTGAAAGATTTTTACTGAAATAACAAGTTAGTTAAAGATTTAGTTGATGGTTGAGCAATCTATACATTAGGTAAGGTAAAAGGAGAGCAGATTAAATATGAAATAAGTGATGAGTTTAGTAAAAAGTATTTTGATTGAGATTATTGGAAACAAACAATATATTTTGATAGAGATAGAGGAATGAGTGATGAGAAAGAGATATTTAGTTTTAACTCAGTAAATAGTTATAAGAAAACTTGGTATATGTTAAATGCCATTGAGTATTCTTATCTATTTAAAGATAACAAATGGTTAGTACTGAAATCTAATTTCATAGATTGAGAGTTTATAAAACATATGGAGTTTGAAGAATTATAGTATAATATGATAAAACTAACAATAAAAATGAAAATAAAAAGAGTAAGTAAAATATGAGAAGTAAGTATTGAAGATCAAATAATAAGATTTAGTGAAGAGTGTGAAAATTTGAAGTTTGATGAGGCGGTAAAAAAGTGAATTGAGATTGTAAACATAGCCATAAAGTGAAGTAGAATCTATAATAAGTTTGAAGAAAGATTTTACAATGACATGGATATAAAAGAAATGGTTGTTTATCGACTACAAAATGGAAAGTTTTGGAAGTTATGAGAACTAATAAAAGATTGATTTTCAGATATTATATTGGTTAAAAATACTGATAATACAGTTAAAAAAGATAATTAAGAAGTAGGAAAATAATAGCAGACAAATAAAAGACAAATAACGGAAGAGGAACTACCTCTTCTTTTTTAATTATGTGATTAAATTGAGGTTTTCATTGATATGGAAAAGCGGTTATAGATTTGATTTTTAAGTAAAATTAGTTATAATTATATTACCCCAGTTTATTAATATCAGCATTTTATGTCCAACCATTGGACAAAAAAGGCATGTATAAAAAAGGTAGTCCGAACACGGCTAATTCTTTTGCATACATGCTAAAAGATATTGGTAGACTTGGGAGTCGTGTGTCCGGGCTACCTTTTTTGTTTAAGAAAAAAGTATTGCCACATTTATATTATAACAATAATAGATGAGTACTTTCAACATTAAAACATTTGGTAATTGATTACTAAAATGAATCAAAAAAGTTTTATACTATTTCAAACTTGTGATATTTAAGATTTTAGAAATCTGTCGGTTCATAATTAGTAAAATTTTAGCACCAGTTGTTAGTTTTACATTCCGTGCTTGTATATTCATTCTTGTATGAATGATTAAAGTAGCATTTTCACCAAAATATAAAGGACCAAGTATTCATTCATCAATTGTAAATAAATGAAAAGATATTTGAAAAGATTTTTTTGAATGAACTATTATATGAAAAAACTCAAAATGCTCACATTGTTGAGAGTACTCTTCTAAATCTTATTCAGTATGTCCACACTGTCATCAAAATAAAGGTGGCTTCTTCTTTTAGCAAATAATTTACTAACCATGAAAAAAACAACTATATTATTATTACCAATTATTCTAACTCTATCAATATGATTCTCAATTTGAGCAAATTTAAATGATCTTTTGTGAGACAAATTAGTTTCTAATTCAAATAACTGATTTGATTTCTCAAACTTAGAAATGAAACCATGACAAACTGGAAGTGATGATACAAATATATCATCAAATACCTGAGATTGGATTTATCAAGAATATTTAAGATCTCACAAGGATGAGATTCAGAAAAAGGAACTAGAAAAAAAATTAGAAGAAGATAAAAAAAAATATAAGAATTGCCTAGAAATACAAAGTGAATCTGTTAAATCTAATATTGATTTAAATATCAAATATCACGAACAAAACTATTACATATATAATCCTTATGTTCCTGAACCAAATGAGCCTTCTTGGTTGTACAATCCTATTTATAAATCTTGAATAATTATAACAACAGATAATAATATATTTAATAATGAAAGTTTTTTTTGAACTAAAAATAACATTTTAATAACTCGTTCATTAGATAATTTAAATAATTTCTATAATTTTTTTGATAAATGAACTATATTATCATGAAATAAAATAATAATATCTTCTTGTGCTGATCTAGATATAACTATTTGAAACAAATTATATATTGTTGATTATTCAAAAGATTATAAATGAAATAGATATACAATTTGAGAATGAGAATGAAAAGCTATTTTAAATAAATCTAGTATAGAGATTGAACTAAATGAGAAATGGGTACAATTATATAAATGAATATCAAACTGATATATTTGAATTGATATTAAATCCAACAGTAAAGAATTATGAAACTGATGATCTTTTATAGTATATTCTAAAATATTAAATACTAAAAATAGTTTAAATATAAGTTTTACTGAAATACCAAACTCAAAATATATTTTATCTGAATCATGACAGCCTTATTATATTTTTCAAACAAATAATAGTTATTATATATCATGAAAAAATTTAAACACTAAAATCAATATTCCATGATTATATTTTATTAACAATGATTCAATAAAAATATGAAAAGATTGAAAAGATTACATTTATATGACAAAAAATAATTGAAAATATGGAATAGTATATAATTGAAAAACGTTAAAAGAGAACTTAGTAGATAAACCATATCTATATTTGCCAGAAGATTCAAAAAATGACTTGTTATGATATTGGGAATTTATTTGAGAGAAATTAGGAATTAATCGGAATAATAAAGATAATATTTATTATACAGATCATAAATTTTCAGAAGATTGAAAAGACTATATTTATACAAAAATGCAATCAGATAAAAGTTTTATAAATTATAATTGAATTGATTGAAAAAAATATGATTCTATTAATGACACATTTTTAAGTAAAAATTGAAAAAAGTATTATTACAGAGCAAAAGAATGAAATAAATACTTTTTAGTTATTAATTGAACTGAGTGAAGAAAGTGTGATTTTATTTATCATCTAAAAGTTACACCAGACTGAAATAGTTACATATATAGTTGTGTGATTAGAAAGTATGAACATAAAGATTGAGGATCTGTATGAACTGAGTATATTATTAAAAACTGAGAAGTAGTATGAACTTATAATTTTGATTCTTACAATAGCGAAACACTTGAATTAGAAATTTCTGATAATTGATACTGATACGTACTTTTAAGAAAAGAAAACAGTAAAATATATTTAGTATTCAATTGAGAGACATTAAATTATGATCTAGATAAATACTATAATTTCTGACTTAAAATTAGTCCTGATTGAAGAAACTACATGTTAATAATACCTGTAATTTATAGTGATTTTAGACAAAAAGAAGGTTATAGAACTACTTATAAGTATATTTATAGCTGAAAAGAGTCTCAAAAAATATTTAATCAAATTGTTTATATTGAATTACTAAATTGAAATAATTTCATTCTAAGTGTTAATAGTATAAATAATAGTTGAGTTAATGAATCATTTATTGTCCTAAATTGAGTTCAATTGAAAAGTTATGACTTACTTTCTATTAAGGATATTAAAGTAATTTGAAACAAAGTTTATTTTAATGCAAAGATAAATAAATTAGATTATTCTGTTAAATTTTCAATTCCAGATAATGTAAAAGAATATATTGATCAGAAAACAGTTAATAATTACTCATATTTAACAAGTAAAGAAATCAGTTTAATAAAGAATAAAATAAGCCCTAATTTAGAAACATATTCAAAGCTTTCAAATAAACTTGATAATTTACTTAAAAAAGTTCAATCAACTAATGATAAATCAAAGTCAACAAAGAAGAAAATTGATATGATAAAACTTATCATTGATGAGATTAATATATATAAAAAATAATGAAACAATAATCATAAAACCTTTTATTACATAATTTAAATTACATGAAAAAAACAATTAGTATAATATGAATAATTTTGTTAATCACTTACAACATTTGAATTTTATATGCAGATTATTCGATAACTGAATGAAATATACAACAAAAATGAAATAAATGTGTTCAATCAATTATAAAAAATGCTTATAACCCTATACTATCAGAAGACTGAAAAAGTTTTGCATATATTTGAATAGACTGAATGTGAAAAAGATTTGTTATAAAAGATTGAGTTGAAAGTAAAAAATATCATTGAATAGTAATAAATTCATTAAGATTTTCACCAAATTGAAAAAGTTTTAGCTATATAGCTGTGAAAAGGGAACCTTGACAATCATTTGAAGATTCAAAAAATATCCTAGTAAAGGATTGAGTTGAAAGTAGTATATATGATGATATATACTGAATAAATTATTCACCAGATTGAGAAAAAATTACCTATATTGCTGAAAAAAACTGAAAGAAAATTGTTGTAATAGATTGAGTAGAAAGTGAAGAATATGACTTATTAATTGCATGATTAATCTTTTCACCAGACTTAAAAAGTTTTGCATATATTGGTGAAAAAAACTGAAAATACTTTATTATAAAAGACTGAGATAATAATAAAAAAATTGAAATTAAAAATTATGATTTTATAAAAAACTTTATCATTTTGTCAGATAAAAAAACTATTTTAATTGCAACTGCTGAAAAAGGTTGAAATTCCTTACTTATAAAGGATTGAGTTGAAATTAAAAAATATAATTATATAGATAGTTTTAAACAATCACCAGATTGAAAAAGTTATGCTTTCATAGGTACTATAAATTGAAAACAATTATTAATAAAAGATTGAATTGAATATAATAAATATGATTGAATAGTAATAAATTCATTAATATTTTCACCAGATTGAAAAAGTTTTAGCTATATTGCAGAAAATAATTGAAAAAAGATTGTTGTAAAAGATTGAGTTGAAAGTTTTACTCAGGATGGTTTAAATTCTATTATATATTCAAATGATTGAAAGAATATCATATTTAAAGGAGAAAAAGACTGAAAAGAGTATATTATAAAAGATTGAATTATAAACAATAAGTATGATTTTATAGAACCAGATTCAATAACAATTTCACCAAATTGAAAAAGTTATGGTTATATTGCTCGAAAAGATTTAAAAAGAGTAGCAGTAAAAGATTGAATTGAAAGTGAAGAATATGATTTTGTTGGTAATATGACTTACTCATCAAATTGAAAAAGTTTCAGTTATATTGCTAAAAAAGATTGAAAATCTTTTATTATAATAGATTGAATTAAAAGCGAAGAATATGAAAATGTAGATAATCTAAATTTTTCAATAAATTGAAATAAATATGTTTATCATATTGAAAAATCTAATAACACAACATCTCCTTTAATAGACATGGTTATAAAAGTTGATTGTGAAGATATAAATAATAACATAAATACTAAAACAGAAAATGACTCTTTAAAATATAAAAATGAAAAAGAAGTATTAATTCAATCTTTAAAGAAATCTTGAAAAGAAAAATATATAACATTAATAAATAATGTTGTTGAAAAAAATAATAATAACAAACTAAAACTTATCTATGATAAAATTCAAAGGTTAAAAAACAAAAGTGATATTTTAAACTATTTACAAGCAGTTATATATTTAAAAATAAATAAATAAAGATTTTTCAAGAAAAATTTTAAAAAGAAGTATCAATTATAAAATAACAAAAAATAAAATGAAAACAAAATATATTTGACTCTTGTTATTATTTCCAATGATAACATTAGGTTATGAAATCAATGATTATAAAGTAATTAGTGATAAAGATGTAAACTATTCCACACTTGTTGATCCTTGGAATAGAGTAAGTACTTCATATGTTCCATCTAATCTTGTTAAAATTCAAGATTATTGACTTAAAAGTTGTTGGGGTAGTGATATGTATTATGATAAAGAATGAACTTACTATTTAGAAAAACTTATTAAAAAATGTTGAGATGAAACTTGAACATATGCTTGTTTAAAATCTTGATATAGAAGTTATAATTATCAAAAATCACTGTTTGGAAATAACTGATATGCTAGATGAATCATGGTGCCATGATGAAGTGAGCACCAGTTAGGTTTAGCAGTTGATATAAACATTTCAAGTAAGATTTATCAATGTTTAGATAGTTATGCTTTGGACTATTGATTTATACAATCATATCCAAAATGAAATAAATATATTGCTTGATATGAGATAGAGGAGCCTTGGCATTGGAGATATATAGGGCAAGAATGAAAACTAATCTTCAAAAAATATTGAAATAAAATGGATCCACAAGATTTTTATAAGAACTATCAAAAATATAAAGAGCAGTATGTAATGACACAACAAGTTTCATCAATTTCTCAATGTTTAGACTATTGAAACAAATGGGAAGATAAATACATTAAATATACTGAATGATTAGGGTTAAATAACTATTGATGTATTAGAAATAAGAAATTATGAAAAGAAATAGTAAAAGTATTGAGTAGAACATATGATTATAAAGAAGAAACATTAGAAAAGTTTTTTAATAATGATTATAGTAAATATAAGGTTGCTATCATAATATGATTAAAACTTAATTCAGTATGAGCATTTGACACTATAAATGAAGGATCTTGATTTAATAATATAAACAATGATAAAGTTAAAACAGTAATCAGAAAACTTGCATGAGTTTGAGTAATCAAAAGAATGGAAAAGTTCTATGATAGAGATATAACATTAGGTGAGTTTTCAAAGATGATCACAGACTGACAAAAGGTTTATATAAAATACAAATTCAATAAATTATCAAAAGTAAATAAAGAATATGGATGATAATTTTTTTGGTAATTTTTGACATCAATTAAATATTTTTAGATAAACATTCCCATGGGCCAATAAAAAGATTTTGGCTTGTATAAAGGAATGTTTATTTTTTATAAAAAATTATTAGAGTGTGAGTAATTTGATAATAAATACAAATGATTTTATATGAAAACTTTTTTGGTAATTTTCAAAAATTTAAAGATTTAAACATCTTTGAGATAGGTAATTATAAGTACAAAATCATCACTGTTTAATTTGAATATGTTATTATTTTGATTATAATAATTACTAGATAGTTATTTATATTTAAACCAAAGATATGAAGAAATTTCGGTTCATCCATGCTCTAAACTGTTTAAAACCGGGTGAAGCATTATTTATAAAGAAAACTACTTCTAGTAAACTTTTTATTGGATCTGATGAAACTAATAAAAGAGAATGAACTATAAGAGGAAAACTTTATAGAGAGGATTATTGAGATTTTGATACTTATGCTTATTACACTTATTGAGATGAAAAAAAGTATTGTATTAAATGAGAATACTTTGATTCAAGACTATTTTTTAAGTGAATTGACAAAGTTGTTGAATTTTTGAACTGGAACCTAGACTAAAATGTTATGATTAGAAGATTTAAGACAAGAGGATGTAAATACTCCTTTATGAACATTTACCTACTTTTATTTAACAAAAGATGACAAGGAGTACTGCCTTGAACCACTATTAGATTGAACTTATTATTTAGCTGTTTATGATCTTAAACAAAATCTTCTTTGAGATAAAAAAGTTGTTAGTGAAAAAGATATGATTAAAGAACTTTTATTAAAAATAAATTGATACCAAAAAAAAGGGTAGTGGACCCTTTTAAATAAATCATAATATTTTTGGAATTATATTTGACTCTATTCTATTATATAACTCTCTTGCTTTCTATCATATGTTTACATTATCCTAATCAAAGTAATCTCAAAAGATAGAAGCAAACAACCGCATATCATCTTTTCATAACTTCTGTATATATTTAAACAACATATTTTCTGTTTTAATCCATGTTTTATCATGAACATTATCAGATAATTCTCTGATTATTGAATCTATATTTGATCAAATCTAACTATTAAATATATCTTTTTTACCATCTACCTGATTATGGAAATCAATTTGGTTTTTAGCAACTACTACTACCTCTTTATCTCAATCAGATACAAGTTTTTTTCTAATCTTATCATTACAATTAACATTTAATAATACTCATATTTTAACATCTTTTGACACATCTTTTGCTAATTCTTCCAAAATAACAATTGAACAGTTTGGATTCCAAGCAACAGCACATCTAACATCACTATCTTTATGATCATAAAACTTTTCCAGTAAATCAACTGGACAGTTTGGATTTGCTACAACAGAGGAGAGGATATAAGGATCATTAATTTCAGAAAGTTCAATAAGTCTATTTATTGAAGTTTTTCTTGAATCAGCTTCTTCTTTTAACACATTCTTTTCTTTAATAGCAGATCAAAATATATCAATCTTATCTTTTTTTTTCATAGATAATTTCATTATTTTCTGTTATAATTAATAATTTTATTTAACTCATATCAAGAAAGTTCTCTTTCAATTGAAATAGCACCATAGTTATGATGATATACACATTTTGTAGGTTTTCAAGATTTTAATTCAACATTATACATATTTTTATTATCTCAATCAACTGACTCAACAGATATTTCACCAGTAAATTTATTTTCAAATGATCCTTTTAAGATTTCTTTAAGTTCATTCATCGCTTCTATATTATTTTTATACATTTTATTATGTTAGATTTTGTTCTTATTATATTTATACTTATATTTTTTTGATGATCTTTGAAAGTTAAGAAAAATTATTAAAAACTGTGATTAAATCAAAGAAAAAATTTTTAATATATCACAAAATTATTTTGGTAATTTAATGTTAGTATTATGAATGGTAGCAATATAATAACTTATAGTGATATATGTAGTAATAAGTGTTATTTAACTGTTTTTATAGATGTCCTAAAATTAACTTTATAGGACTTCTTTTATAAGTCTTCAAACCAACTCATTGATTTCAACTTCTTTTCATTCAAATCTATGATCTCATTCAATTTCAATCAGTTTTATGTTATCAGGTATTATACATCATCAATTTATAAAATAAGAAACTCATCAATCTTGTTTTCCACTTAATCTAAAATTTCTATTTAATCAAGATTATTTATATTTAACTTTTTTTGTTATTTGAATAAGTCAGTTAAAGTAGAAATACTTCTTGCTACAATTCACTTTCATTTAATTCACAATGGTTTAGGTTCTAATTTCTCTTTTTCCTTTTGTTTTAATCTATGTTCAACAGGGTTAAACTCATCTCAATCAAAAATTAAATGATGATACTTGTTTTCAATTGCTCTTATTTTTATATGTTCTACCCAATCAATACTTTTTCTTTCAAAATCAAAGTAGTTTACATATATTTTTAATTGACTTAATAGAAACTCTCTATACTGTTCTTTATCAGTTAAAATAGTTTCTTCTCTCTCTCCTTGTGTTTGAAAATAGTAATCTAACCACTTATTAATAAGTCTATCTAATCACTCTCATTTTAGTTTTTCAACTGATTTTTCAACCCTTGATTGAAGTTTTCAAAATGCTTGGCTTTCCTCTTGTATCATTGCTTGTTTATCAGTCATTATAGAAATTATAATTATTTAAACAAATCAGTTAAAGCAGAAATACTTCTTGCTACAATTCACTTTCATTTAGTTCACAATGGTTCAGGATTTTGAAGTCTATTTTGTGCTTCTTTATTTCTTAATTCTTGTCTATATTGGTGAGCATTAAACTCTCATTCATATATTAGTTCATTATATCTTGCTTGGATTTCATTAACCTTCTTCTTTTCTTCATTATAGGTTCAAGGTTTTCTGTATCATTTACCAAAAAATGAAAGGTATATTCTAATTTGTCAAATTAGATAATTTCTGTAATCTTCCTTATTACTAATTATTGTAATTTCTCTATTTTCCTGTTCTTGATAATAAAAATCTAACCACCTATCAACTAATTTATCTAAATTATCAAACTTGGAAAGATGTGAAGAAACCTGTTCTTTTAGTCAGTTTCAAATCTCTTCAAATGTTGGTATTCATTCTGATGTAGTCATTATTATTTTTAAATAAATAAATTATTCTTTTGGTCTTCATTGAGGTCTAAATGTATAATATCATTCTTTGAACTTTGTCTCAACTAAATTATGTAGTTCTTCCTTCTCAATTGGATTTAACCTTCATCAACTTTCTATTTCTCACATTCTCTTTCTTAATCTATTGAAGTTTTGGTCAAACTCATCTTTTAAACTACTTTTCATAATATCATCACCTCTTTTTACTATGTAATCTGACATTTCATCTAATGTTTTTAACACTTTGTCAAATCTTCATTCCATTCACATTAGATAATCAATATCCATATAATAAGATAGTCTCTCAACACTTTTACTTGCTGTTGCTAATGGCAATTTATCATTATTAAATCAAAAGTTCCAATCTAATATATCTACTTTTCTAATATCATCTGTAAGTTTTTTATCCAAATGTCATTCTCACTTTCCCTCCTTTCATTTCACCTTTCATTCTTCTCCGGCTTTCTCCAATTTCTTTATAACCCCTTCTGGTAATAACTTATCTATCTTCATAAACTTTAAAAATCTTACAAACTTTCACTGTCATACTGATGAAACTATAAGTGGAATAGCAGTCTCTGGTATAAATTGTCCCATTTCAACAGCAAATCAATTTTTGGTAGTATTTTCTCTTAACACCTTAATATCTCTTGATACACTTTGATATTCTGCTCATATAAAGTTTATAATGTTTTGAAAGAACTCAACAGGGTCTTTTAATGCCTCTCATAATCAATTTAATATAGCAATCCATTCTTCCTTATTTACAATTAAGTTTAATGTATCTTCTAACTCACTTATAACCTTTTTCCCTGCTTTTTCAAATCAAGTATATACAGCATACATTCACTCAACAAATCATCAGTCCATTAATTGATTTGCTATTATACTTCAATTTTTATCTCTTAAACTATTTACTTCTTTAATACTTTCAGCACTAAACTTAAAATAATCTAATTGACTATATATTCAAGCCTTTATTCACTCTGCCACCCTATCTAAAAACTTATCATACTCTTTAACTACATCTGGATTTATTTGTCATCATCTCTCTCCTGCTTGAAATTTGAAATACATACCTCTAATATCTGCTGATAATAAGTGTGTATTTTCTTTTAGTCAAATGTTTCTCTCAATTCATTCTACTCTTTGAGTAAGTGTCTCTGTTTTTTTATTTAAGTCCTCAAAGGAGGGTGGTGTTCACTCATTGTATTTTTCCATTCTTTTATTTTTGTTTATAAATCAAGCAACAAATCATCTGCTTCACTTTGTTCCTTAACTTCAACCTTCTTCACCTCATACTTATCTTTTTGTTTCTTTACCTCATCTCTTTTTGATTTAACTTCTTTATTTGAACCTTCTATACTATTACCAAACTTTTCAACAATCTTAATTATATCTTCATAAGAAAAATTATCAAGATTATTCACTAAAAAATCTTTTTGAACTTTTGGTATATTCAATCATTGTATAAGAGTAATCAATCTGGTTCATTCCATATCATTTATTCATTCAAAACAAAAATACATAATTATCACATTTATAGTATAATTATATTATTTTATTTGGCAAATAATTACACAAGAAGAAATCAAGACAGTCTATTTTTTTGAAATATCGCTCTAATAATTAATATATCATAAAAGAAAACTAAAAATGAACAAAATTAAGTTTTTGATTTTAGTAATTATCTTCTACAATGAATATAAAATGATTTACTCATGGTTTTATCAAACAATAAAATTATTTCTCTACAATCTTACCTCTCATTTCCTCATATTTATCAACATAATCATATGAGTTTCATTTATCTAAAACTTCTTGATTAAATAACACTCTAACAATTGTTTCTTCATCATGTCATCTTTCAGTCATATCTTTTTTCATAAACTCATAGTATATATCACCTTTCATTATTTCTTTCATAACTTCTTGGTCAAATATTACATTTTCTGGCTCATATTTCCAAGTACTCTCCTCTATTTTCTGACTATTTTTTGATATTTTTGTTTTCATTGTATTTATTAAATATATAAGATATTATACTTAATAAACTACATTTTTAATTTATTGAATGTATTATAGAAGTCTGGCAATGTTTTTTCAGTCTCTATTTCATCATTATACACCATTAGCATTTCAACACTTTGATGTCTTGTATACTTCTTTGTTTTCATTACATCACCTTTGAACTCTTCCAATAATTTTGTAGTAAAATAATGTCTAAATCAATGAGTAGATTTATCAATTCACAAATCTTCTAATATGTTTTTAACTAATCTTCTTACACTTCTTGTAGTCATTCTTTCATTACTTTCTCTGTATGAAATAGAAAAGAATAAAGGTCATGATCTCAACTGAAATCTATTTATATATTTTTCAAGAAATTCAACACAGTAAGGATGAAGATTTACTCTCTCTTTATCATCTCTTCATTTACCATGAACAAACATTACTCTATTTTTAAGATCTATATCTTCAACATCAAGTCTTACAACTTCAATTTGTCTTAATCATTGAAAAATAAATAATGAAAATAGTGCTTTTACTCTATCAACTTTTTTATTATCATACTTTGAGTGTCATTTAGGTAATTGAAGTTCTTGAAGATAAGTCAAAAGTTCTTCCATCTCTTTATCATTGATTCAAAACCTTTTATGTTTTCTATCTTGTTTAAAACTTCTTATATTTGCTGTTATATCAACTGGTATAAGTCTTAACTTTGTCATTTCTTTAAGAATAATTCTAGCAGTAGTAAGCATTATGTTTTTAGTAGAAACAGAAAGATCTTTTTTTTGTTTAAGATAGTTTTTATATCAAACAAAAGAGTTCATATCAAATCAGTTTAATTTTACAAAATCAACAAAATATTTTATCTTATTAAGATACTCTTTTTTAGATTCTTCTTTAATATCTAGTCAAGAAAAACAGTTTTCAGCAAAAGAGTAAATATCTTGTTGAGGTAGTGAGGTAATTGAATAGTCTGTCATATTAGAAAGTTTTAAGTAATAAGTCCTATAATTTTTATTATAGTCGATAATATATAAAAGTCAAATGTATTTAAGATATTATAGTTATGGTTAAATAATATACATTTTAGGACATAGTGGAGTCAATGAAAAGAATAAATAAAAGATACCAGACATTGATCTGGTATCTTTTATTTGTTATTAAAGTTCATATTCATAAATATCTCATTCACAGTATGTTCTTATTTTTCAGGTCTCTCTATTTTGAAAAACAATATAGTAAGGCCGTTCTCAAAGACTAGAAACAGGTGTAAATCCTTTATCTTTAATTAAATTCATATAATCATATCCATCACCAAATCAATAATTTATTTCTTTAACCTTTTTAAGATTTCTCACAAAATTAAAGAAATTATCAGTAATTTCTTCCTAATCACATAAATCTCACCTTGATACGATTTCATCAAACTGTTTCTAATTAAGTTTGGCTTAAATTTTCTTCAACTACTCCTCTACTCTTTTTACTAATATTAATTTTCATTTATTTTTGTTAGATGTTTTAGTAATTATACTTATAAATAATTAGAAATATGTCAATCAATTTTTCCAAAATTAATTATATCCCTAAGTGGGTTTACTAATCAGCATCTTTATAATGAATCTAAATTAAGTAAATCCATTTTCATGAAAATTCATGTAATTAAATTTGACTTTAATATTTATTTTGTTATAATAATAACATTCAAATGGGAGTATACTTATTAGTATAGGAGGTAATACTCTTACTCCCTATACTCTGTTTTAAAAGGTTGTGAAGGACATTCATCAACCTTTTTTAATTAAACAAAACTTTCTCAAATTTATCTGATAAAAAATATCTATTTATATCAAATGTGTGAAATGCTGTAATTAAAAGGAAACTTTTAGGCAATTCCTTTAACACAACTGTATATTCAAGATCGTATGAAGTAAAACATAAATATCAATTAGATTTATCTCTATAAATAGTTCTAATTTCTTTATTTTCTAGTATATATTTAATCCATCATATTCTTTGAGATCTTCTCCAAAATTTTGGATTATCAAATGAAAAAACTTCTTTACTTAATCAAGCATTTTCAAGTCATCTCCAAATATGATAAATTGCTGGATCTTTATTTGTATAAACAAATAATGGTTTAGAATACTCTGGGATATTTACTATATTGTTTTCTCAATATAAAGTTTTAAATAAAGATAAGTATTCATGTTCCTCTCAGCAAATATATAATCAAGGTGTTTCAAACATAATAGTATAATTATTTTATAAATCCCATCTAATTTTAAAGATGTTAAACTTCTTTTCAATTCTTGTATAATCATTGTTAAGATTTTTATCTCACATTATCTGATTTATATAGTTTATAATTTCTTGTTTTCAAGTAGATCAAGTAAATCAATTTCTAACATATCAAACAGCACCAGTAAAAAAATCTGCCAATTGAATGAGTTGAATACTTTTGGAACAATAAGATTGAATATGTTTAATGTTTGTGTTTTTATTTGTAAAATATAAACTTCATTTAAGAATGTCTGATAAATTAGAAATTCTTTCAGTGTTTTTATTTTCTTTATAATCTAAGTATAAATAATAAGTTGAGTTATTTTGAAACTTATATTTTAACAGAGTATAAATAAATTTGTAAAATGCTAATTCAGGATCTCAATTATGAAAATTTTCATAGTCTACTTCTCTTTTATCAACAACAATACAGTGGAATTGTAAACTACAATTATCATATGAAAAGAACAAGTCTATAATATCTTTATAAAAGCCTATACATTTAGAGTTAAGTTTTGACCATTTTATCTCAACATAAAAATTATGTTTTTTCCTTATTTCATTAATTTTATTTTTTAACTCATCCCTTAATTTCCTTTTTATAAAAATACCTCAAATAATCATAAAATAGTTTTTGGGATTATCAA
>Ga0172367_10003592_pt1 | contig 19909 bp, 46 predicted proteins | sample Lak10m_FD_114542 | JGI IMG/M metagenome (GOLD analysis project Ga0172367, IMG submission 114542) | Freshwater microbial communities from Kabuno Bay, South-Kivu, Congo - kab_022012_10m | ecosystem: Environmental > Aquatic > Freshwater > Lake | place: Democratic Republic of the Congo: South-Kivu...
AGGTCTTCGCGGTGGACTCCACGTACTCGACCTCGCCTTCCTTCGTGTACTTGAACTTCACGAGCGCCTTTACCAGCTCCTCGGGGCTCTCGAGCATGCGAAGCGATTCTTCCAAGACATCGCGAAGCCTCTGGGCCTGCAGGTAGTTCACGGCACGATTGGCAGTCTTCTCGGCGTCGGACACGCCGGCGCCGCTCTTCAACTTCTTCAGCTTTGAAACCCAGTCGAAATCGTGCTCGAGGGAACGAATGATGTCGGCCGGCACCTTGGAGGCGATTGCGGCCTTGTCTACATCACCGGAGAAAGACGCGTAGCACATCCACGCGCGGGCCTGATCAATGTGAGCTGTATCCATCTAGCAAGTATACGCACAGGCGGACGTTTTGACAACGGAGGGGCCGAAATCAAATGGGACGCGCAGCGATCCCATTAAACGGCTATATGGGATTTTATTGGGACATCAACGCTCTAGAACATCAGTGACTTACAAGGGCTTTTCCGTTTTTCCATTTTTACATATAGAGTGAAAGAGATGGCTAAACACACTTTTTGAGACGGAGATTCTCAATAAGCCGCCAGAATCTGGCCGCTGGCCGAACTCTTCAAAACATGTGGAAATCGAGGAAAAAAGGGAATCGACGCGCATCTCGTTCGCCACCAGCACTTCAGTCGTTCCACATTAAATCCCATTTAGCTACAGATGGAAAAGCCCGGCGACCCAAGGGCCCACCGACGCACATTTTTCAGATTTTTGTTAAGTTCGACTTTTTTCGTGGTAGAGTGCTCGTATTCCCTATGACCCAAGAGCAAAAAATCCTTGCTGCCTCGGCTGAGCGCAGCCTTCCCGAATCACCGATCACCGAGCACGAGGCCCGTACCATCATGCAGATGCGGATGGACGAGCCCCTTCACAGCGAAGGCCGCGTGAGTCCCCTGAACGCATTCTGCCTCGAGCTTTACCGCACCGGCGTCACGCGTCGCGTCTACGGCCGTCGCACCATCGACAACGTGCTGAAGGGCCGCACGTATCCACACCTCACCGACGCCAACGGCGTGAAGTTCAACTGGGCCGCGATGCCGCGCTTGGCTCGCGGGCGCACGCCGGGCTCCATTACTTCGCTCAACAACCAGCCGCTGCGCTCCCGCGTCGAGATTCTCGAGCGCCGCCTGCAGATCATCCTCAAGCATCTCGGCCTCGAGGTGAACGTGTCATGAAATCACTGCTCAGCTTCCCAAAGGCCCAACGGCTCAGGGCCTATCTGACCGCGGCCGAGCTGCTGCTTGACGGGCAGGAGACCTACAGCTGCATTGCGCTGGCTCGCGCCTTTGATCCCCGCGGTTTTGCGTTCTACCTGAATGTCGCGGGAGGCGTCGAGCACGACGTCTGGGTGAGGCTGTTCGGGCATTCAAACCTTACCACGGTGGTCTCGGTGGACCCGCGCTTTGATCGGCTGCAGGAGCTGAAGCGCATCAATTCCATGCATCGCACGCCGCAGGAGTCCGCCGAACTCGAGGCGCTGCATGGGTCCGTCGTCGAGGACGCCCGGCAAACGCGCCTCCTGATGCTGGCGCTGCTGCATGCGCTCGACGAGGTCGGCGACCTTCGGAGGATTCTGTCGTGAAATCGCTGCTCGACTTCCCGAAGGCCCAACGACTCAAGGCCTATAAGCGCGCCGGCGACAATCTCCTCGCGTACCACAACTATTCGTGCATCGCCCTCAACGCGGCCCTTTCGCGGCCGGGCCGCGTGGCCGATGTGTGTCCGCAGTTTTGGCACCAGCTCTATGACGGCGACGAGCACACGGTTGAGATCAGGCATCGCCGCTGGTCGCGCTATCGCGCCCTCTGTCGCGAGCTTCCCACCACCCGCCTCGAGGCCGACCGGCTCTACGCCACCATCTCCGCCGACTCCCTCAACACCCGCCTCATGATGCTGGCGTGGGCCCACGCCCTCGACGAAGCCGGCGACCTCGAGAAAATTCTCGCCTGAGCGTCTTAATTCTCCCTATGAACGATAATCTGAACAACCAACTCGCCGAGGCCCTCAGGGGTGCTCAGGCCGCGGGCAAGGATGTCTACGCCTTCCTGCAACAGCAAGCTCCCGACCTCGTGGAGCAGCTCATCCGCTGGGAATGCGCGACATCTATCGTGATGAGGCCCGCGCTGGGCTGAAGGCCATCGGCATTACCCAACCCCGCAAAGTGAAAGGAACCCAATGAACCCGAACGATAACGCTCCTGCCACGGCGCCGACACCATATGCAAGGTCGGGAACCGTATCAATCGTTGCCACCGCATACGGTCATCGACTCGTCATCGCCAAGGCTTGCGACAATGAAACTGCGGATTTTATCATCCGTGCCTGCAACGCCCATGCTAAGTTGGTGGCACTTCTCGCTGAACGCGACTATGCGGAGGCCGAATTGCAACACACCAAGGCCGCGCTCGCGGAGGCGGTGCAGTTGCTGGAGTGTGCATACCCTTACGCAGATGGAGAGGGCGCGGTTGAGTTGGCAGACCGGATACATCGGTTTACCGACGCCGCCCTTCTGCGCGAGCTTCAGGATGTCCGCAAGGCCGCAGGTCCCGGCGAGCCGCTGTCCGGCGTGGTGGCGTCCCTGAGGGACGAGCGTGATCGCCTCCTCGAGGCCCTGCACGCCTGCTTCGCCGCGGCCAAGGACACTGCCGTCAACCTTGACGACTTTCGGGCCCTGCAGCATCGCGAGCAGGCCGTGATCGAAGCCGTGCGCACCCTGCGTAAGAATCACGACGAGATAGCCGACCGTCTCTGGAAAGCCTTGACCCCATGAACACTAAACTCGAGGCCCTTGAGGCCAAGCTCAATGACTCCATCAGGCGTATCGAACTTTTGGAGATGCCTTCCCGTGGCTGGACGGGTCCAAGCCGGCCGCCGACGCAGACCGAGCCGCCGGCACCCGTGGCCAAATCCGGCAGCTATGTGTGCGTGGGCTGGTCGAAGTATCGCTCCGATCTGAGGGCGCAATGCACCCCGCTCGAGATGCAGGACAACGCCTACGGCACCCTGCTGTGGGAAGACCCTAGCGGCGAACGTTTCCCCGCCGTCTGCGGTCACGGCGGCTCCATGTGGCTTTGTGCGTCCTGCGCCACCGGCATCATCAAGGGCGCAGTGCGGAACGGTACCGAAATCAAATACGAGACGTGAGCGCCCCCGACTGCGTATTCGTCGTCACCGATTTCGAGCTGGCCCACGTCCGCCACGGCGGCCATGCCGTGGTGGCCCAGCGGCTGCAGGAGGCCGGCTTTGACGTTGGGCCCATGCTGTGGACGGCGTATCCACACGACTACAACGAGAAGGAAATCCGCGAGCGGTGGCAGGAGGCTTTCGAGCGGGCCGGCATCGAGCGCGTGGCGTGGTCCCACAACCCCGAGAAACAGCGCACCGAGTATCGGGTGTGGCGCAAGGATTCGGACAGTTCGAAATAAATTTCGAAATAATTGAAGATTTTTCTCGACGTCCCGCCGGCCCGGCGTCACAACGTCCTCATGAACTCCACGATTCAGGCCCCCAACGGCTCTTATCTTCCCAGCTCCCTCAAGGTGCTAGGCCACACCACCGACGGCATGGTGACGGTCGGTTTCTGGTCTCACGTCTTTGGTCAGCATCTCACGACCCTGACGGTCGGCGACGCGGCCGAGAGCGCTTCGCGGCATCCTCGCGAGCACACCCTCGCGATGGCCGACCAAGTCATCCGGTCATACAACAATCACGTCGCCCTCGTGAAAGCTCTCGAAAATCTTGTGCGCAGCGTTGAGTCTGGGGACTACGTTGCCACGGCTTGTGACGACGCTCGCGCCGTCCTTGCCTCTATCAAGTAACCCATCAACAACATGCTCACAAAAAACCTACGGCTCGGCAAAATTCTTGCCCGTTCCTCCGACACCGTCACCCTGCGCGCCGGCGTCAACACCTACCACACGTTCCAGCAAATCCACCTGTGCGACAAGCCCGACGGCGATCCCGTCGCCGAGCTGGCGCTGGTGCGGCTGCCTTCGGACGAGGGCACTGAGGTACACGAGCGCCGGGTGCGCTTCCGCATGAAGCTCTTCCACGTCGGGCTGGCCGCCTCCTCCGGCCGCGAGCGCGACTTCCTCGAAAACAAATTCATCGTCACCTCATGAACCTGCAAGACCTCATCAACGCGGCGCCCGAAATCAAGGGCACCCGCAAGCTAAGCGCCACGGAGCCCGCACAGGCCGGCGACCGTTTTTTCTACCTGTTCACCCTGACTAGCTCCGGAATCGACGCCTCTGAACTCACCCCCGAGTGCCTCGGCGAGGTGGATCATCAGGGCACCATCCAGATCGGCCGCACGCTGGAGCAATCGGCGCAGGAGTGGGCCCGCTTCATCCCCCACGCGCCCTTCGACGGCGTCATCTATCGCCCCACGAAATCGTCGGTTTAATCTGCTCGAAAAATCTGCTATCATGTTTACCTCTCCATGAAAATCACCCTCGAGCAATTCAACAGCTGCGAAGACATCGTGAAGCGTCGCATCCTGAGCGACCTGCAGTCGAACTCCGACGCCCGGCGCGAGCGCGCCGCCCTGCAGATTCTGCCCAGCCTCATAGGTTCCGAGCGCTACCGCGGCGCAACGTCGGAAGAAACCGTACAGAAAGCCATTTGGTATGCCGACGCTTTGCTGAAGAAGCTGGACGAATCATGAGACTCACCGACCAACGCCTCGAGCAATTGCTGAAGGTCGCGCAGGAGATGCATGCGGAAAACCCCCGCGGGCCCTCCGAGGACCTGTTGCTGGCGTTGTACGAGCTGAAGGAGCTGCGCGAGGAGCGCCGGCGTCAGATCGCAACCCTTCTTCAACGCGTATGAACGGAAAAGGCAGAGGACCCGAGAAGGGCCGCAACCTCGCGAAGTATCGCGCCGGCTACGCCGCCATCAACTGGCGCCGGCCCGTGGCTCCGCCGACACGTCCGCACCTCGACCTGAAGAAGGAACAATCCAAGCGGCAATGCCGCCGGCCGTCCCATGAGTGACATAAAAAATTTGGTCAACCGCATCGCGGCCGCCTCGCTCCGTGAGGACTGGTTCTTCATCGAGGACGTGCTGTCGAGGGAAATTCATCACCAGCGGCAAGCGGCCGTCGAGGACTACAAGGACTACCTGCGCCGCCTCAATCAACAGTATTCCCGCGGCCACGTCATCTTCGAGACCGCCGACGGCCTGCGCCAGACGGTGGAGTGGCCGTTCAATCGCGACCCTGTCCTGAAGCGGGCCTGCCGCTCTAAGACTTCGACCTCTTTTTCACCCAATGAGTGCACCTGCTCGAGCGTGGCCCTCCGCGCGTACGAGTATGTTGGAGACGACTCCGACACCGGGCTTCCGGTCTACCGCGAGCTGTCCCCGTAAATCCCTTCCCCATGAAAATCGACATCTACAACTATCCTGACCGCGCAACGTCTCGAGAACTCCTCGCCTATCGCATCGCCGTCGAGCAGGCCGCCCTCGACGGAAAGCTGATTGAAGTGGCCGATCACGGCGACGACTACTGGGTGCCCTTCGTGTCGCGCCCCGGTCTACCCGGATTCTTCTGGGACCAGCGTCGCTACCGCGTTTCGCGTCCGGGTCCAGCCGCCGGCCATAACCCCGAGAACTTCACCGAGGATCAGGTCGAGGTGAAGGACGGCTGGAGGCTCCTCACGGCGGAGGAGATGAGGGGCCCGCAGCAGCCCGGCGTGCAATACTGGCACCGCGGGGAAAAAGTCTGGGCCGGCATCGATGAAGACGTGCTAAGCACCCATCATCACGCAAACACCTACCGCACCAAGGCCGCCCCCGGTGAATACCTGCCGAAGCGAATCGCCCAAGGCCACAATCCCGCGGGCCTCACTGAGGATCAAATTCCCGCTGGCTGGCGCCTCTTCAGCAAGGAAGAGAAGGCCGAGCTAGGGGAAAAATCTATTAAGGAGTACACCCGGTATTGGATGGCCCCGTTCTGGTCGGCTCCCGTGCCCTTCTGCGTTCTATTCGACGAGCCCTGCGGCACCCTCATCACCGATAGTTCCGAGGGATATTTCCTTCCGAAGCCGAAAATCGCCCAAGGCCACAATCCCGCGGGCCTCACCGAGGATCAGGTCGGAGTCGCCGAAGGCTGGCGCCTGTTGGCGCCCGACGAGATCGGGGAACACAAAAAAGACGACAAGCCGGGCGAGATTCAGCGCTGGTACTCCAGCAATGGCGCGGGCTGGCAAATGTCTGGCGGCAACCACGGCTGGGAATCGAGCCAAACCTACCGCACCAAGGCCGCCCCCGGGCGCTTCCGCAAGCCATCGCTGAAGCCATGGACACTCGACACGGTTCCGCTTCCCTGCGTCCTGCGGTCCCGCGGGTTGCTCCAACCCTACCGTTACGGCGTCCTGCTGGCCGACCACGAGGGACTTTATATTGGGACCTCGGATGAGGCAGTCTACAGCCCGCACCGCTGTGTGAGATGGGCCACGCTCCTCGAGGAATTTGAATACAGCCTCGACCACGGAAAGACGTGGCATCGATGCGGAACGGATACGCCATGAGCCGCGTATTCAAAGGTTGGAGACGCCTGCGGCCGAACGACGTCCTGCGACGCACCGACCGCTGGACCTTCGTACCCGCCAACTACGAGATCCCGCGGCAGATGCTGCGCATCGATCACGCCTATCCCGAGATGAGCGTGGCCGAATGGAGGACGACGGCCGTCAAGGTGGCCGACATGGGCCGCGGCTACTACGTCTTCCGGGCCATGAAAAAATAGTGTTGACGGGCGGGAGTGGAGCGCTCAACCTCCGGGCATGAACTCCACTCCCACCCGATACACGCACACGGAGATGTTCGGCCCGAAGACAATGGCCGCCTCCGAACGAAACGATTGCGCCGTCAAGGCGCTGGCTGTGGCCACTGGCTACAGCTACGACGACTGCCACGCCTTTTGGGAGCTGCACGGCCGCAAGGCCGGCCGCGGCACCTACACCTACCGCACGCTCGACCGGGGCACCAAGTTGTTCCCCGAGCTGGGTTTCAGGAGCGTCAAGGTGGGCGGTATTCGCGAAAAGCGCGATGTCCGCTGGAACGTCCGCACGCTTCGCTATGAGGACTGCAGCAGCAAGCCGGACGGCTGGACCGATCACGGCACGACGCTCCGCCGTTTCTGCCGCGACAACCCCAAGGGCCGCTTCCTCATCCCCGTCGCCTGCCACGCGCTGGCCGTCATCGATGGCGTCATCTATGACTACACCGCCCGCGACCTCCGCCGCATCCGCGACGTCTGGGCCATCGAAAAAATCTGAAAACAGGTGTTGACGCTTCCCAAAAACTTTTCGATCCTCAGTTCATGACCATCAAATGGAATTCTCTCCAGCTCGTCCGGCAGTCCGAAAATCTGCGCAAGGGCGAGCACGTATTTCTGGTCTCTGTGACCCGCTCCGCGAACGATCCCAAATACGTCGCCCGCGTGATTGCCCAAGAACTGGTGCTCACTTCGTTCGGCAAACTGCAGGGCACCGGAGTCACGGTCGCCGACGGCCGCAACCTGAAGGTGCAGCTCTACCGCAGGTTCGCCGTGCTGCTGCGGACCCGCGACGAAGTCGAGCACTACGCCCGCGTCGCCGGCCTGCGGGGCTCCTTGTTCGATCACGCCGGAGACGTCCGTTGCACCTACTCGTGGCTCGTCAATGCCCGCAGCATTCGCCCCGAGGTTCGCGCCGAAGGCGAGGCCAAGTTGGCCCGCATGCTCGACAATTCCTTCACTCCCTCCTACACTCTCACTTATTGCTAATCATGAAACCTACCGTCCTCCTCAACATCGGCCTTGCCCGCAAGGGCAAGGGCAATCTCACGATCCGTGAAGTCTATCACGCGCTGGCCGCGCAGGACATCTCCGTCATGCAGTCGGCCGTGCACCAGTCCAACACCGAGCTGACCTTCGTCTGCCGGGCGGTGTTGCCGGTCGCGGTCGATGACCGCCACCCCTTCGCCGCCGGCGACCTCAGTGCCGTGCTGCGCGCGGCCGGGCGCCTCGAGCAGGACTGCATCGCCGTCTGGGACCCGGAAGTGTCCGAGGGCACCCTCGTGGGGCCGCGCGCCGCCGCGTGGGGCACCTTCAATCCCAGCTTTTTCCTCAAGCTCGACGGAAAGGCGCTCGCATGAATACGCCGTGCCAAGACCGCATTGAGATGGCCGTCCGCGGCCGCGCGCAGTCCATGCTGCGCCGCTGGTTTGCGGGCCCCAACGCGCTGTGCCGCCCGACGGCCGAGGAGGCCGCGTGGCTCCGCCACAACCTGCCCGAGGCCAGCACCGACTCCGCGCTCGAGCGGGCCCTGATGCTGGCCGGCCCGGCCTTCCACAAGGCCTCGAGTCACTACGTCTCCGAGTATTGGCTGCCGTCCGGCAACGCCAGCCGCCTGACCGAATTCATTCTGGCCGCTTTGGCCGAGGAGGACGCCAGCCGTGCATGACATCATCCACGCCGAAACGGAAGCCAATCTCGTTTCCGAAGCCATGGCGCGCATGCGCTCGCTGGTGCTGTCCAAGGGGCCGGCCCTCATGAAAACGGGGCACCACATCTCCGGCATCAGCACCGAAATTTTATCGCCCGAGCAGCGGGCCGATATGGTCGAGAAGCTGCAGGCCGACAAGTCCTACACCTACGACGACGCCGCAGCCGAATACAAGGTGGATCGCCGCACGGTGTTTGCCATCGCCAAGAAGGCCGGCGTCCGCCGCCGGCGCCCGGTCGATGTGGGAAAGCTGCGCGAGGCCGTACTGCTGGTGCGTTCCACCGGGGCCTCGGTGTGCGCCGCCTCCCGCACAACCGGCGTCCCGCGCGCCACCATTCAGAAAGCCCTCAAAAAATGAACCTCTACAACACCACCGGACCTCAGGATCGCATCCTCGAGACCGAATTCAAAAATCTCGAGATGCTCGAGATCGACTACGGCCCCATCGAATCCATCCTCGAGGACCTCGACGACAAGCTAAGCCGTGCGCTCCGCGAAAAGGCGGAGGCCGACGCTCAAAACGACGAGATCGTGAAAGAGCTTCAAGTTCGCATCAGTGAACTTGAGGATCGGGTTGACGACCTCGAGCGGCAGCGCGCCAGCCTTGAAAACGAGCTGGGCGACCTCCGAGAGCGGACAGTTTGAGGCCGCCCAAAAATAATTGAAAATAGTGCTCGACAGGCCGCGCCGGTTTTTTCAACCTCTGGGTCATGAACTCCACCAATCCTAAGCACAGCTACTTCGGTCACTATACGAAATCCGGCAACCTGATGGTTTCCCGTGACGGATTTAAGCCCTTTCGGGTAGCGGCGTCTGAGATCGAAAGTTACATTGCCCACCTCGTCCGCATGGGTCACAGCGTGGTTCTGGTCAGCAAAAAGTAATCCATGCATGCCAAGCCATACGTCAGCCCGGGCTCCCGGGAAGCCGCCCGTCGCCGGGCCTCGGCACGCAAGGCCGAGATTCTTGACTACTGCGCGCGGCACGGATTGCCCGAGCCAACCACGACCGAGGCCGCCCAGCAAATCTATCGTCTTTCCTCCGAAGAATTGTTCAGGACCATTTCTCAATACTGCCACAAATGAATCTTCACATGTTCCTCTCCAATCGCGGCGAATCTTTGGCCGCATGGGCCCGCTCCGAGGCCGAGGCCCGGGACTGGCTCGTTAAGTTCTACCCGGGCATCGTCCTTGTCGCGTATCAAGGGATCGTCGCCTCCCAGCATCATCCGGAGCCGACTCGATGAACGCCTTCGACTTCTACGTCATCGAGGCCCGGGGTCCCAGAAAGGCCGACTTCCTGAAGGCCGGCGTGCCCGAGGGCCAGCTGTCCCGCCGCTTTTCCGGCTGGAAGCACTACGGGCGCCGGGCCTTCCCCCGCTACGAGTGGGTCGCCCGGCTGGGATATGTCGATGTTCCGGAGTCGGCTGCCTCCCGTAAAGCCGACACCATTGCCGCCCAGTGGGCCGCCAAGGGCCTGCAGACGCACGTAAGGTATCACGCAGCCGATTGAGTCTAAAGCCCCTTAAAACGCATTCTATGTCCACTTTTTTCACAGCTGACACCCACTTCGGGCACCAGAACATCCTGCGCTACCAAGCCCTGACGCGTCCGTTCAAGGACCTCAACCACATGCACGAGGCCCTCATCGCCAACTGGAACAAGGTCGTGGCACCGGCCGACACCGTGTACCACCTCGGCGACTTCGGGTTCGGGCCGGCCGTCACACTAGCCCGGAAGCGCCTCAACGGCAAGATAAGGCTCATCCTCGGCAACCACGACAAAATCCGTCTCGAGGACGCCGATATGTTTCAGTCGATTGACACCCTGAAACTCATCGACGTCGATGGCCAGAGGATCGTTCTCTGCCACTACGCCATGCGCACGTGGCAGTTTCAGTCGAAGGGCGCGTGGCAGCTCTACGGCCACTCACACGGCAATCTTGCCGACGACACCACGACCATGAGCTGCGATGTTGGCGTCGATTGCTGGAACATGACGCCGGTCTCGATGGCGCAACTCCGGGCCGTCATGCGCGCCAAGAAATTTGTGCCGGTCGATCACCACGGGAGAGACGACGAATGAAACGCACCGTCGAGCTTCAGTCCCACTACCAAAAGCCTCTACGCGACATCGGCATACCGCGTGAGGCTTTGGAGCGCAGAATTGTCGATTTTCAGACCTACACTGATGAGTTGGACTATCCGCGCACCGCGTGGTTTGCATACGTCGATTTTACCGGCGCTTCGGTGCAGCAATTCAAGGACGCCATAGCTGATTGGCAAAAGCGCGGTATACGGGCAAGCTGGGTTCTCGGCACCGCCCCGAACAGTCTAGAAAAAGAAGGCTCATGAAACGCACCGGCCCAAAACCGAAGGCCGACATCGACCTCCATCTCGCCGTCGCCGAGGCCCTGCTGCCCGACCACCCGGCGCCGTGGAGTCACCTCGAGATTGCGCTCTATGCCGGCTGCAGCCCACGGCTGATCCAGCTCACCGAGCAGGAGGCCTTTCGAAAGCTCCGCCGGCGCCTGATGGCGCATCCCGAAATCGCCGATGTTTTTGCTTGCCCGCTGCAGAAAAAACCTTCTCACTCAACCCGCATCCGAATCACCAACTAATATGTATCCCCTCGAAACCATCCAGAAAATGAACGAGCAGGCCGCCACGGCGCCTGCCACCGAGACCGAAACCACCCGCCACTGCAGCTTCGTCCGCTCCAGCCAAGGTGTCGTGCTGCACTCCGCCAAGCAGCGCAGCACGGTCTTCCTGTCGGGCAACGACGCCGCCAAGTTCCTGCGGATGGCGGCCCGCAACCGCACGCCGCTCCGCCGCGACAAGCTGATCGAGTCCTACTTCACGCCATGAACGCCACCGAGCACGCCTACCGCTGGGTGAAAGACATCGTTGACCAGCTCCCCGCCACCAAGCAGCGCGAGCTGCAGTGGGCGGAGATTCGTCCGGAGCCGCCGCGCCACATGAACCTCGCCCTCAACCCGCGGCCATCCCATTTCGGCCGGGTCTGCCGCTTCCGCGTCGGCGACCGCGTCAAGGTGGTGCACCAGCACGACTACCGGCGCGTTGTGAAGGTCGAGTGCCCGGAGGTTAATCCGGTCGGCTGGTCACACTGCATGGGCAACGACGCCATTTACACGCTCGACAACGGCGCCCGCCACGGTGACCTCGAGCTGAGTTTCTACGGCATCACGGAGATACGCCTCACGCTTCCCAGCGGGAGGAGCGTCATCCTCACGAGCCACATCGACCGCATGATCGCCCTCGTTGACTTGGACTACAAGCCCATCGGCGCCGAGGACATGGCCATGGAAGATTGGGAATATATTTTCTTAAACTTCCTTCGCCCATCTGATACGGTGTGCTCCCATGGCTGACAAAAATTTCAAGTCCTACGAGGCCTTCAAGGGGGTTTTGTTCCGCGGGGTCGAGCTGCGTCCCGCTGTGCCGTCCGACTGGAACGACACCATGAAGGTGCATCGTTGCGAGGGCAGCGTGTTCGACCGCTTCGACGTGCTGGGGGGCCGCGAGGACTGTCTCGATGTCGGCCGCGAGACCAACGATTGCCTGTTCCAAGATTTCGTGGTCGAGCCGACCGGGCAGTACCTCGTCACCTGCAAAGGCGACAGCAACCGAAACGTGTTCCTAAACTGGCTCGTTGTTCGTCACGGCAAGGATGTCGATTTCGAATTCGGCAACTGGCACAGCTACAACTTCGAGCCCAGCCGCGACAACGTCATCAAGGGCTGCCGCACGGTGGACGGTTCCCCCATCACCTACTGCTACCGCTGGGGCTGCAAGCCCTCCATCATCGACACCAACGCCAAGCATCTCTGGTGGCGTTCGATTGGCCTCACTGTGTACTGGTGGGCCAAATACATCTGGCACGTCAAACTTCATCGTCCCGACAACTTTTAATCCCATGGCCTATCAACGAAAACAATATCGCAACGGAAAACCGCGGGGTAGTCAGCAGGGCCGCGCCGCCGACACCTCGTTCGGGGCTCCCGGCAACCTCAACAAGACCAAGAAGTCGTACAAGCGCCGCGACCCGCACACGACGCCGCCTCCGGCCGGCGCCCACCTCCTGAAACGCACCACCTCCTGACATGAACTCCGCCACCGAAAACCCGACGCCCGCCGATCCCAAGCCGGTCGTCCTCAACAAGAACACGGCGCCGGCACAAAAGCCCGGCGTTCCGAAGCTAGTGCTCCCGGCGACCAAGCTGCAGCGCAAGCAAACCCGCGAGGAGCGCGCCACCGGCCGCAAGCCACGGGGCTACGCCTCGCTTGACGTCGGCGATTTTGCCGCCCGTTTCGGCCTGTTCCAGCGCCAGATGCGCGAGGGGCTGAGCCGGCAGCAGACCCGCGCCCAGAGCGAGCGAAAGCAGCGCGAGCGCATCCTGCGTGGGTTCTTCCCGCAGAAGGGGACGAAGGTCGGCCGCGCCGACGCGAGCCCGTCTGACAAGGCCCGCGGTCGCCTGTATCTCACCCTCGAAAACGGTCAGGTCATCAATCCATCAAAGTTTCTCAAGCGCGCGGACGCCAATCCCGTGCTGGTGGAAAAGGTGGTCGCATTCATCGCTGCCAATAGCCCGGAGGTGCCCCGTGAGTGATGCTGAAGTCTGGGTCATCGCCGGCGGTTTGGCGCTGATCATTGCCGTTCTCTACTGGCTCCTCGACAAGGACGACAACGGGCATCTCGTATGATGTCGCCCTACGAGTCTGACGCCATCGAAGCCAAGATGGCCGAATACCTGTTCACCCAAAAGGTGATCGGCACCAAGTACGCCCTAGCGGGACATCTACACCGCGGCAGCATCGAATTCAGGGCCGCGTTTGACGACGCCATGAACGCCATAGTGCTTCAGTGCTATACCAAGGTGTACGGTCGCAAGAGCGATCACGTCGTGGTCGTGAAGCAGCCGTGGGACTGGTGGCAGGCCTTTCGCGAGCGCTGGTTTCCCAAGGTCTGGCTGCAGGCCTATCCGGTACGATACAAGGAAACTCACGTGCGAGCCGAGGAATTTCTTCCCTACACGCCACCGATCAAGGGGGACACCGTGCTCATCCGCAGGGTGTACATACCAAATGAATCCGCTTCCGGCAAATAGGCTCAAGTACGTCAAGCCCCTGCGCTGTCACGTGGGATATTTCCACGATGACACGTGGGGCTTCACGGTGCACTTAGTCGTCAACATCGACGGCAAGCGGCTCATGGAATATTGCAAGAAGATGTTTCCTGAGGACACCTTTGAGTTTGACGACTCCGAGGACTGGTGCGGGCGCCATGTCATGCTGCAGTTTGAAAGCGAGAAGCACGGATACGAAGTGCACGTCGTGGCGCTGCGTAAGTTCGAGTGGACCCCGCATTGGATGTCGGCGCTGTCGCATGAGTTGATGCACTGCACGCACGCGGTCCTCAATCGCCGCGGCATGACACTTTCGGATGCCACGATGGAAACCTACTGTTACACGCTCGACTCGCTCGTCAAGCGGTGCCTCGAGATGCTGAAGCGCAAATGAACCTGCGGCCCTACCAACAGGAAGCGATTGAATTCCTGACGGCCCGCCGGCGCGCCTTCCTCGTGGCTCCGGCCGGCAGCGGCAAGACGGTGATGGGAGCCCATGCCGTGGCAAAAGCCATGCCGCGGGGCTTTGCATGGATCGGCAATACCAAGGAGCAGGTCCAGCAAGCGGAGGCTGCGCTGCTGGCCGCAGGTCGCACGGGCGGCCTCGTGTGCTGCATGATGGCGCGCCCAGACCTGAGCAACTGCGACCTCGTGGTGATCGACGAGTCCCACCACGCGCCCGCCGCCGTGTGGGGCAGCGTCATCGGATCGGTGCGGCCGGACGCCGTGCTGTGGGGACTGTCGGCGACGCCATTTGGCGACGACGAGGCCCGCAATGATTTTCTGAAAGCGAAGTTCGAGGACTTCATGTTTATCGACCGCGACGAAGTGATGGCCGGCGGCCACCTCGTATCCGGAAGAGTGATACCCATCGACATCGACCGGCCGTTTGCCTACGACGCCGAGCTGAAGCCAGCTATCGAGGCCGAATGCAAACGCTGGAAGGCCCGCTACCGGTTCGTGCCGGAGTACGAGATTCGCAAGCGGGTGCAGTGGCAGATGACGCAGGAACACCTGCAGAACAACATGGCCCGGAACGCGGCGATTGTGAACATCGCGAAGAGCGAAATCGAGGCCGGGGAAGTGGTGATTATCCTCGTGGCTTCCATCGAGCACGGGGAAAAACTCGTGGAACAGATCGGTGAGCAGTCCGCCATCATTACCTCGAAGCTACCCGCGAAGCTGCGCCGGCAGCGCGTCGAGGACTTGCGGGCCGGACGGCTCCGCTGCGCCGTGGCCACCTCGCTCCTTGACGAGGGCGCCGACGTGCCGATTGCCTCGACCCTCATCCTTGCCGCCGGCGGTCGCTCGCCCACGAAGACGATTCAGCGCACCGGCCGCGTGATGCGTCCGCACAAGGACAAGATGGAAGGCGTCGTGTACGATTTCGTTGACCACGGGCTCGCCTTCGCGCACGCGCAGTGGAAGTCGCGCCGTCGCGTGTATCTACAGCTCGGATACACGATTGATTCGGACAGTCAGAAAGTTTTCTGAAAATAGTTGTTGACGGGTGAGCCCGGCGGACTCACGCTCTGGGCCATGAACTCTCCCCGCAACAAAATCTACCACGTGGTAAGTCTCGCCGAGCTGAAGCAGCTTGTCGCCATCGCCGAGGCGGAGGCCGATTTGAACTACGGTCCGGACCACCCGAATCGCGACAATAACTGCCTTATTCTCCGTGGGTACGTCAGCCTCAACGACAAGCATCGTGCCGCCGACGGGGCCCGCCAGATCAAGTCGCTGTACCACCGCTCGCAAATGCCCGGGCTGTTTTCCTAACATGAATCCGCACTACCTCTCCGACATGGACTTCATCATCGCCTGCGAATCGGCCACCATCACCGAGGAGCAGTTTAATCACAACGTCCAGCGTTTCGTTGATGGTGGCATCTGGCGATCCCTGCACGGCTCGTGGCAGCGGCAGGTGCAGATTTGGGTTGACGACGGCATCGTATCCCTTTAACTCCAAGACCATGAAACTCATCCTCCGTCAGATTGGCCCCGGCCGTGCCGAGGTGACTTGCCACAGCGAGCAGAATGTCGAAGTGATGTTCACCGGCAGCCGCGTTGCTGCCAAGAACTATATCAAGATGATCCGCACCTGCGTCGGCTGGGAAAACGTCCCGGCTTTCTGCGAAAAGAAACGCCGCAAGTATTGCCCCGCCCGCCTCGTGGAGATTCCCTGACATGTTCACCCTCGTCGCCCACCAAAACGACCTCTCGGTCCTCCGCTCGGAATTTCCCAGCCTGCCTGAGGCCGTGAGGCGAGCCTTCATCGCCGGCCGCCAGCACGGCGCCAGCGGCATCATTGAGATTCTCGACCCCGAGGGCCGGCTTCTCTTTCGTCGCGACTACATCCTCTTTTAGCCATGAGCCTACTAAATAGATCAAAGACCAAAGCGTTCCTTCTGCAGCTTTCGAAGGACACCCGCGGCGGGAAGTTCACCCGCGTCAGCCCGGAGATACTGGACCGCCTCGAGGCCAAGCTCCGCAACATCGCCATCCAAGAAGTCCACTCCCACCCCAGCGTCGGCGTTACCCTGAAATGAAAAGTTTAACTTCCCGCAAGGAACTGGTAAACCAGAGGCTCGCCCAGCTCTGCGACCAAGCCACCGGCGAACCGATGACCAACCGCGAGATCGCTCGCTCCATCGGCGTCAGCGAACAATACGTCAGCCATGTGCTGGACAAGGCTGTGCGCAAGGTGCGCCGGCGCCTGTCCTGCGATCCCGAACTCCGTCATCTTTTCCGCCCATGATCATCATCATCAATCAAAAGTTGCTGCAGTCCTTCGTTCACGACGACGAACTACGTCACCACCTCACTCAGGCACTCGAGTACGAGTCGCCTTCGAACATCGAGAAGCTCCGCGAATTCCTCGTGCACGCCGGCTACGCCACCAAGGTGGCCGCCTGCAGTCAGGATGCCTGCAACCTTCCGAAAAGCGAGGAGACCGAAGAATGAACCTCGTCAAACGCACCGAACGCGGCTGGGCCGGTCATTTTTGTTGTGCCCACGATTGTCAATTCCGCCGCAACACACTCATCGAGTTTGGGGACATCAAAATCGTGGTGTCTACCGTGGGGCTATTGCGTGACACCACGAACCGCAGAAAGCACACGTTTCTGGAAATTGGGTGCAACCGCTACTACGAGACGATGGCATTTCATTCCGATCCGAAAGATCACCGCTATCACGACGCCGACGTAAGCCGCCAGATTGGCTTCGATTCTCCGTGGACAATCAGCACGCTCGACGCTGATGACGCCGCCAACGACATGCACGAAACCGTCGTGCACGAGATCACCGCAAGGCTCCTCAAGGGCGAAACTTTTTCCGTCAATGTCTAACATCTCTCAACTCAACACGGCCTCCCGCGGCCACCACCCCGACAGCCCGTCGTCCCTGCAGCCCAGCGCGGCGTGTCCCCACTTCACCAATCTGCAGCGTGAAACTGACGCCAGCGCGGCCGGCACCCTGCAGCACAAGGCCGCCGAAACTCGCGATTTTACCATTCTCGACGACGTCGAGCAGGTCGAGGCCGTGAAGCGATGCCTCGCCATTGAGGACGGATGGGTTGAGCGGCTTCGCAAGATGCCGCAGCAGCCCTCCGTCCAGCTAGTCCGCGAACAATACCTTGCCGTGTGCCGCGATGAAAGTGTCGTGGATACTCACGGCCAAGAGTGGCACGGCGTCACGGGCGGCTATCCCGACACCGTCATCATGGTGATTGACAACACCGATAACACGTTCTCGCTGGCCGTAATTCTCGACTGGAAATTCGGCAAGCATCTCGTCACGCCGACCAAGGACAACCTGCAGGGCAAGGCCTACGCGCTTGCCGTGCTGCAGGGGCAGCCGACCATCAACGAGGTGCTGGTGCAGTTTTATCACCCGTACATCGAGGGGAACACGCCGAAGGCTGAGTACACGCACACGTTCACGCGAGCGGACATGCCGCAGATGGAATTGGAAATCCGCAACGTCATCGCCCGCAAGCACCGGGCCCAGCGCGAAGGCTGGAGCAGCGACATCAAGCCCTGTCCCTCCACCAACCTGTGCCTGTTCTGCGCCCATCTCGACTGCGCTTCCTGTCCGGCCGTGGCCCAGCTTGCGCTGGTGGCGTCCTCGAAGTACGAGCCCCTGTCGGTGCCGGCCGAGGTGCGTCCTGCCTATCTCACCGAGCCCGGCCACATGAAGGCCGCCTACCGCATCTCCGGAGTGGTGGAGAAGCTCGCCAAGGCGCTTCGGAAACGTATCACGGACGCCGTCATCACCGAAGGCGTCGAAATCGAGGGCATGCAAGTCGTCACTAAAGCCGACCGCGAGGTGGTTTCAGTGGAGGCCGTATTCGAGGCCGCCGCCGAGTTTGGCGTCGAGAAGGAAGCGTTCACGGAGTGCCTGAGCCTGCCCATCACCAAGGTCGAGACTCTCGTCAAGGCCAAGGCTCCCAAGGGCAAAGGCGCCGCGCTGGTGCGCGAATTCCAGAAATCCCTCGAGGAGCGTGGGGCCACCAAGAAAGGCAAGCCCTATTCCTACCTCGTCGAATCCAAGGAAGAAACGGCGGTGGAGGTTTAACTTCCGCGCGGCGTATGCTATGATCCCCTTCGAGTCTCCCTGACTCGTATCAACAACCAAACTACCTATATGTCCAAAGTCATCTCGTTCCGAGACGTGGGCGCGGCCAAGTCCGCTCCCGTCACTGCCGAGGCCGTCCCGGCCGAAGCCCACACCGAGGCGCCCGCCCAGCCGGCCGCCGTAACCCCCGTGACGCCTGTCCCGCAGGTTCAGTCCACCGCCGTCGTGCCGGCGGCCAGCACCTCGCTCGCCGCCCCGGCCGCGGGTGACGACGAAGGCGCCTTCGACTCGGGCGACATCAAGCTCCCGAAGCTGAAGCTGCTGCAGGGCACTTCCGACAAGAAGCTGCTCCAGAAGTTCGGCTTCGGCGCGCTGCTCTTCAAGGATCAGCTCCTCATCGCCCGGGCCTTCATCGCCGGCGACACGCCCGAGAGCACGCAGCAGCCCCTGTCGGGCCGCCTCGTGTTCGTGAAGCTGCTCGGGAAGACCTACGTCGAGAAGCCGGCCAAGTTCGGCGATCCGACCATGTTCGCCCGCAGCCTCGCCGAGGTGGAGGAGCAGGGCGGCACGACCGACTGGCGCCTGTCCAAGGAGAACAAGAAGACCGGCAAGCCGGCTTCAGACAAGCCGTGGTATCAGGTGGTCGCCAACTGCCTCGTGCTGGTGGAGAAGCCCGATCACGTCACGGGTGACGACGCCGATCACTTCCCCTTCGAGGCGGACGGCAAGTTCTACGCCCCGGCCATGTTCTCGGTGAAGAGCTTCGCCTACGACGAATTCTTCGCCACCGTGGCCACGGCCCGTGCCACCGGCGAGCTGCGCCGGGGCGGCTACCCCAGCCGGTTCATCCTGCTGCAGCCCGAGATTCGTCCGGGCAAGGGCAACGCGGAATTCGCCGTTCCGGCCATCAAGTTCGGTGAGCAGACCAGCGATGCCGTTCGCGCCATCGCCGCCGAGCTGACGTAACGGTTTATCCACTACCGTCTCGAGCCGCCCCCTTCACCGGGGGCGGCTTTTTTGCGTAGGGTAGAGAGACATGACGAAAATTATTTCCTTTGATACCGAGACACCCTACAGCTCCGACTTCACCGTACAGACTTTGGGCATTCACAAGTATGCGTGGGACTCGCGCTGCGATTGCTACCTGATTTCTGTTTGCGACGGCGACACGACGTGGGCCGGGCACCCGAAGGACTACGATTTTTCCCTCCTCAACGGCGCGATTGTGCTTAGCCACAACGCCGCCTTCGACCAAGAGATTGCGCTGGCCAAGATCGCGCAGGGCGCGTGGCCGAAGTTCGAGCCGGCCGAGTGGCACTGCACGGCAAACATGTCGTCATATCTCTGCAATCGACGCTCGCTGGCCGAGGCCTCCCTGTTCCTGCTCGACGTCAAGGTCTCGAAGGGCATGCGCGACTGGATGAAGGGCCGCACGTGGGAGGATGCCGTTCGCGAAGGCAAGGCCGAGGAGCTGCTGCAATATGCTCGTGATGACGCCCATCTCTGCCGAGAGCTGTGGGTCCGCCACGGCCACCGTTGGCCCGAGTGGGAGCGCCGCCTTTCGCGCCTCACCATTGAGCAGGGTCGCCGTGGGGTGCACATTCATCAGGACCGGCTGCAGAACGGCATCAACCTGCTGCAGCGCGTCATCCTGCAGG
>Ga0172367_10003593_pt1 | contig 19906 bp, 15 predicted proteins | sample Lak10m_FD_114542 | JGI IMG/M metagenome (GOLD analysis project Ga0172367, IMG submission 114542) | Freshwater microbial communities from Kabuno Bay, South-Kivu, Congo - kab_022012_10m | ecosystem: Environmental > Aquatic > Freshwater > Lake | place: Democratic Republic of the Congo: South-Kivu...
AACAGGGTGTCATCTGGAGGGAGAACTATCAAAACTCTGTCGAACTCCGAACCCTGGCTTTTGTGCACGGTCATGGCGAAGGCGGTTACGTGCGCAGGGAGGAACTCCGGGGGAATGGCTCTTATGGTGCCGTCGGGGTTGGCGAAGAAGGCTCTGAGATTGGTGGTTTCCGGATCGGGGAGAATGATGCCGGTGTCGCCGTTGAAGAGTCTGTGGATGTAGTCGTTTTCGGTAACGAGCACCGGTCTGCCCCGGTAGAACGGGCTGCTGGCTGTGAGGAGGCCTGCTTCGTGGAGAATGGTTTCTGCTACATGGTTCATACCTGTGGCTCCCCAGGGGCCTTCTCGAAGGGCGGTGAGGATGCGGAAGCGCTCGAAGAGCTGGAGGGCTTTTTCGGGCGATTCTGCTTCGAGGCAGGGGCGGAAGCCTTCGAGTACCTGGGTGGCGAGACGTTTTTTGATCGTTTCGCGTGACGGGGTTGGTTCAAGGGAAATAGTGCCGCCATTGCCGGGGTCGGAGAGGAGGCGAAGGGCTTCCCTGTCGTTGCCGGTGTTGATGGCCTTGCTGAGGTCGGCGATGCCGGAACCGTCGCCGAAGCGGTAGTTGCGGTCGAGAATGGTGACGCTTCCTTCGATAGCGGAGCCGGGGGTTTCGGCGGCGCAGCAGATGTCGCCGAGGACGGCTCCGGCTTCGACGGAGGCGAGCTGGTCACGGTCGCCGATGAGGATGAGGCGGGCTTGCGGCGGGAGGGCCGAGACGAGGGCGGTCATGAGGGGCAGATCGACCATCGAGGCTTCATCGATGATGACGGCGTCGCAGGGCAAGTGGTTATCCGTGTTGTGGCGGAAGCCGATCGTGCCGGGTATGGTGCCGAGCAGGCGGTGTATCGTGGTGACCTGGCCGGGCAGTGCGTGTCGGGTTTCGTCGGCACAGGGCAGGTTCTCACGGAGCGAGGCGATCGATGAGGCGAGCCTTGCGGCGGCTTTGCCTGTGGGGGCGGCAAGGGCGATGCGCAGGCGTTCTCCTTCGGGTTGTTCGAGCAGAAGGGCGAGGATGCGCACGACGGTGGTGGTTTTGCCGGTTCCAGGGCCGCCGGAGATGACCGAGAAGCGTTTCCGGAGGGCGGTAAGGGCGGCCTGCCGCTGGCGATCCTCACCCGATACGTCGGGGCCAAAGTAGCGGTCGAGGCTTTCGGCAAGCGCGGTTGCGTCGGGGATGGCGGTGTCGGTTGCAGCCCTCACTCGGATGGCTTCGGCGAGCCGGGCTTCGTAGCGGAAGTAGCGGTAGAGGTAGAGGCGCCCGGCGGCGTCGAGAATGAGCGGGCGGTGCTCCCCCGGCCTGCCGAGGGTGGGCAGTTTTCGGAGCGTTTCGAGCAGACGGGTGGCGTCGGGCAGACGCAGGGGTTCTTCGCGTCCAGGGGTGCGAACGGGCTGACCGGCGATCTCTTCGAGGTCGAGGCAGACGTGGCCCTGACCTACGGCCTGGCTGAGCAGGGAGACGACAGTGCGGAGGAGGCCGGTGTCGTCCTGAGCGCCTCGGGTAAGGAAGGAGGCGGACTGGCGGTCTATTGGGCGTTCAACAAACTCGATCATTGGTATATAAAAAGTTGTTGCACGGGCTTTGTCAGGAACGCCCGCCTTTAGCTATTACTCTGTCAACAGAAGATTGCAAAATTCGCTATAGAAAGAGGTTCGGCTGAAGCCCTGATTTATTTTTTTATCATTGACCCCCGGCTTGAAAGCCGGGGCAATGGTTAAGAGTTTTTACGCTCCGTGTGGTTCAATCAAATCATGTGGAGCCTTTGGCTCCATTGCCGAGCAGGCGCTCGGCGTTCCCAGGGTTAACGCTCCCGGAGTTCCTTGCGTATTTGACATTATACTTTACGGGTTCTATTTGTGGTCGCTGATTGGAGTAGCGTTTAAAAAATTCGGAATATAATGTCGGTCCCGACCTGTCGGGACCTACCCCCTTTCTATCAGCAGTTCCTGCAGGTCGCGGATCAGCGCTTCCGAGGGCAGGTCGCGGTAGAAGCCGTACTCCTCGCCCCGTTCGGCGCTGACGCCGCGCAGGAAAACGTAGATTGCTCCGCCGAAGTGCGTGTCGTAGCGGTAGCCCGGCACTCGCAGCGAGAGAAAGCGGTCGAGCGCCACGGTGTAGAGCAGGTATTGCAGCCGGTAGAGGTTCTCCTGCATCGCCTTGCCGAGATGGTCGCGAGTGTAATCATCAACCGAGTTGCCTACGTGGTTCGATTTCCAGTCGAGCAGCCAGTATCGCCCCTGTGCTTCGAAAACCATGTCCATGAAGCCCATGAGCATCCCTTTGACGGGGGTGAAGTCGAGCGCCTGCACGGCGGTGGCAGGGTCGGTACCGGTCGGCAATATGCCGTGCCTCGACAGCAGTCCGGCAAGCTGTGGCGAGGTGACGGGCCGTAGCGGAAAGAAGAACTCCAGCTCGGTGCTCCAGCTTCCCGGTCTGAGGTGGCCGAGGGTGAAGCTTCCTTCCGGCGAGGAGAGCTGCGTCGTGAGCACCTGCTGCACCATTCCGGCAAGACAGGGTTGCCAGTCGGCTTCGTATCCGTAGCGGTCGAGCGCTTTGGTTACAGCCTCTGCTATGGTGTTCTCCGTAGCTGTGGCGAAGTCGAGCTTCTCGAAGATCGAGTGCATGAGGATACCGGCTGCGGCTCCTTTCGGGAAGGTGAAGATGGAGTGCTCCGTTTCGACGCTCACAACAGGTGCGGCATGCTGCTCAGAGGCGCTTTCGTCGCGATCGGGCAGCTCGATGGCGATGTGACGGTGGCGGCTGAGGGTGGTGAAGCTCGCAATGCGCCAGTCGGTGTCGAGCAGTTTTCGGAACTGCCGGAGCACGAGCGGCGGGCGCCCGGTAGTTGCGGGCCGGACGAGGGGCATGCCGAGGTCATCGCCGAGGCTGAAGCGTCTGTGGCGAATCACCCCCTTCGGTCCGTCGGACAGGCTTTGCAGGGTGTCAGCCATTGCAGCGACATCCATGCCGGCAAGCTCGCGTTGCGCCTCACCGACCGGCTGGGGGCTCTTCCGGGCCTCGTCCGATACGTAGAGCAGGCAGGATGAGGGCGAAAGCAACGGGGTGCGTCCGGCACTGCGACCATCGACAATCCTGCCGGTAAAGAAAACACAGCGCCGTTCGGCCCTCGTGAGGGCGACGTAGAAGAGGCGCAGGTTCTCGGCGAGCGACTCGCGTGCGGCGAGCATCCGGTGGCGGTCGATCGACGGCGATCCGAAATCCCTCGTCATACGCCCCCGGTCGTTATGGAAAAGCACCACCTCCCCGCCGCTGCAGACACCGCCGAACTGGAATGGGCAGAAGACCACCGGGTACTGGAGCCCTTTGCTCACATGGGCGGTAACGATGCGCACGGCCGGTTCGTCGCTTTCGAGACGTATCTGGTACTCCTCGCCGGGCTCTTTCGACACCACCCGTTCGCTGAACCACGAGACGAGCCCCTCCATGCCGAGCCCGCGCGCGTGCGCCTCCTGGTGCAGCAGCTCGAAGCAGTGCAGCACGTTGGTGAGGGCGCGTTCGCCGGAGGAGCCCGCAAGGGCAAGCAGCCGTTCACGCACGGCTTCGCGGCGCATGAGTTCGCGGGCCATCACCATGAAGCCGCGCTCCTGCCAGAGGCGGTGGTACTCCCGAAACTCCTGCAACCGGTCGGCCCAGGCGTTTTCGTCGTCGTTGTGATCAGCGATGTCGCTGCCGTTGAGCCCGAAGAGCGGCGTGACGAGGGCGGCTCGCACGAGCGGCTCGCGGCCCGGATCGGCAAGTGCCGTCACGAGGATGCGCACCTCTTCGGCCTCGACAGAGGCGAAGACGCTCTCGTCGCTTCGCATGACCGAGACGATGCCGCACTCACGGAGCGCCGCCTGCATCATGCGGGCCTGCCGGTGGGTGCGCACGATCACCGCGATCTCCCCCGCATCAGTACCACCGTCGATCGATTCGGCTACCATCGAGGCGCAGGCACCGGCGGCGAAGCGCTCAGACTCCCCGCTCTTGAGGCTGCCGTCCCCCTCTCCGGATTCAAGCAGGCAGATTTCAAGCGGCGGCTGGCCGGACTCTTCGTGGCCGGAATCGGGTCGGCCCGCCACGAGGGGCGGCGAGGGGATGGTGTCGAAGACGAAGGGGGTGCGGGACTCATCGAAAAGGAGGTTGAAGCCGTCGAGCAGACCTGGTACCGAACGCCAGTTGATGTTGAGCGTGAAGCGGCGCTCCTGGCCAACGTCGCTGGCGGCTTGCAGGTAGGCGAAGATGTCCGCCCCCCGGAAGCTGTAGATCGCCTGCTTGGGGTCGCCGATGAGGAAGAGCGGGGCCCCGGAACCGGCGTAGATGCGTCGGAAAATGTCGTACTGGACAGGATCGGTGTCCTGGAATTCGTCGATCAGGGCCGCACGGTAACGGTTGCGGAGCGCTTCGGCAAGGGCGGTGGCTTGATAGCCGGCATTGACACTCGCGGCGGCTTCGCCGGTATTGACACTCGCGGTGGCTTCGCCGGCATTGACACTCGCGGTGGCTTCGCCACCTTGGAGCGCATGATACAGGTCGGCGAGGAGGTCGTCGAAGAAGCGGATGTTGCTCTCCCGTTTGCGTTCGGGCAGGCGGCGGCGGTAGAAGGCCACCAGTTCGGACTTCAGGGCCAGCAGGCGTTCATCGGCGGCTTGCAGGAGGCGTTCGCAGGCCTCGAAAAGCGGATGCTCTGGCGGGGTGCCGGAGGATTTTGTCCCTGCCGCAATGCCTGTTGCGGTGAGCTTGTCGAAGCCGTCGAAGAGACCGAAGGGATTGCCGGCGACGACGAAGTGGTTCATCGCGTCGAGCAACTGATCGACCTTGTCCGCCCGATAGAATTTTTCAGAACGACTGAGCGCCTTGGCGGTGCGCAGAAGCGATTCAAGTGAATCACGCTCGTCACGCCAGATGCGGCACACCTCGTCACAGGCCGTTCGGGCGCTGGCTTCGATCCGGGCAACCTCCGCTTCACCGTACACCGGAATCACCTCGTCGCGTTCGGAGAGCTGCAACGATTTCAGGAAGGCCATGAAGGAGTCCGGCGACCACCCTATGAGCAGGGCGTAACCGAGCAGGTTGTTGGCATCTCCGAAAAAGCGCTCTCGCCAGAAGTCGTCGATCACCTCTCCGGCAAGGGCCGACTGATCAGTGACCAGCTCGGTGTCGTAGAGCGCTCCGCTCTCGAAGGCGTGATCCTGCAGGGCGCGATTGCAGAAGCTGTGGATGGTGAAGATGGAGGCGGTGTCGAATCCGGCAAGGGCCGCTTCGAGCAAGAAGGCGGCCTGTTCCGGCGAACCGGTTTCAGCGGCACGATCCCGGAGTTTTTCAAGAAAAAGGTCGTCCGTCGGCGCACCGCGCATGGCATCGAGCGCTTCGCGGATGCGGCGGCGGATGCGGGCGTGCAGCTCTTTGGTGGCCGCTTCGGTGTAGGTGACCACGAGAATCTGTTCGGGACGCAGCTCTTTTTCAAGCAGCAGGCGGAGATAGAGCGAGGCGATGGCATACGTTTTGCCGGTGCCGGCGCTCGCTTCGATGAGGTTCATGCCCGTAAGCGCAATCGTGGCATGGTCGAGGATGCGTATCGTCATGGGCGGGGCGGCGAAAGGTGGGAAAGGTCAGGGAGCGTTCCTTTGGGGGCATTGCGCTCGCATCCATAGAGCAGGAACTTACAGGAAACAGGCACATGGTTCACCCGGAAAAAATTCCGACCTTTCGTCATTGCGAGCCACCTGTATCCGGCAGGATACCTCACGCGTATCTTGAACACTGCGCACCTTCGTGATGACAGGATAATGTATGACTTTTTTTGTCTGTCATTCTGAGGAGGCATGCCGACGAAGAATCCAGCTCTTCCGGGTAGCACCGATGAATATCGACTGGATTCTTCTCCCGACAAGTCGGGAGAAGAGTGACAGATAGTGCATGAATAATGTAAAATAATAGTGAAATCATGCATGTTCATAGAGTGCATGGCAAAGCAGTCTATACGTAAATCAGGTAAGATGGATTGCCACGTCGCTGCGCTCCTCGCAATGACGAAAAAAAATACGGTAATGTTCATGGAGCGCATAGCAAAGCAGTCTATACGTAAATCAGATAAGATGGATTGCCACGTCGCTGCACTCCTCGTAATGACGAAAAAAAATACGGTAATGTTCATGGAGCGCATAGCAAAGCAGTCTATACGTAAATCAGGTAAGATGGATTGCCACCTCGCTGCGTTCCTCGCAATGACGAAAAAAAATACGGTAATGTTCATGGAGTGCATGGCAAAGCAATCTATACGTAAATCAGGTAAGATGGATTGCCACGTCGCTGCGCTCCTCGCAATGACGAAAAAAAATACGGTAATGTTCATGGAGTGCATGGCAAAGCAGTCTATACGTAAATCAGGTAAGATGGATTGCCACGTCGCTGCGCTCCTCGCAATGACGAAAAAAAATACAGTAATGTTCATGGAGGGCATGGCAAAGCAATCTATACGTAAATCAGGTAAGATGGATTGCCACGTCGCTGCACTCTTCGCAATGACGAAAAAAAATACGGTAATGTCAGACAGACTGTATAGCGCACAAAGAAATGGACCCATGCAGAGAAGATGCCAACCCGATACATGGGAACGGCGTTCCAGGAGGGAGATGGCCATGAAAATGTTTGGGCGCACGAAGCTTGGGGAAAAGATGCCGTCCCGACTTGTCGGGATGGCGCTCCCAGGGTTGGCGCTCGCAAGTGAACTCACGGAAAGATAATATTGGGTCATACCTTGCCTCCGGATGCGAGCATGGGGAGGAGAACCGTGTCGGCGATGGTCATGAAGCGGTCGCCGAAGGGGGGTTCGGGGCCGAAGCAGCGGCGGCAGGCGGGGTCGGTGCCTTCGCCCTCCCTGCCACCGTAGCCTTCCCGCCAGGCGGCAACGGCGGCTTCGAGGCGCTCCCGCTCGCTTTTGTCGGCCTTGCCTGCCCAGGCCATCGAGGCTCGGGGGAAAAAGGGCAGCGGTTCGGTGAGTCCCTGCCGGTAGAGCGAGAGAAGCGTGTCGAGATGGCTTGCAGCATCGGCGACGGAAGTGTACCTGAGGGCTCGATCGAGCATGAGGAGGCGCGTCTCCTGCGGATGCCTCGAGCCACCCGAACAGAGCACGAGGTGGCGGATCCATGAACGGATGCGGTCGTTCTCGCGCATTTTTGAACACCGGTAGAGCAGCTGTCCTGTGGGCAACAGATGATCGAGTCTGCCGGTGAGCCGGTAGCCTCCGATGTCGAGATCGGCTTCGTGCTCCTCGAAAAGTGCGCCGCCCTGGAACTCCCGAACCCGGCGGGCGAACTCCCCGACCTCGACAAGCAGCTCCCCGAAGAGCAGTTCGCCATGCATGGCCGGAGGCAACAGGCCCCGCGAACGGAAAAGCGGCAGCAACTCCTGCGCCTGACGCTCTTCGAGCACCGCATCGAGCAGCTCCTGCCGCATCTGCCAGGCATCGAGCCCGCCTGCACCGAAGGGCTCGCGCTCTTCGAGCGGCTGAAGGGCCGCCGCCGGTTTCAGGCCGAGACGACGTTCGAGGAAGAAGGCCGCCGGGTTGGCGAAGAACTTCACCAGATCGTCGATCGTCACCGTGCGCCCCGCATCGTCCTGTTCCGGAAGCGGTGCATCTACAAAGGGGCGGGACTCACCCGAGTTGCGCCCCTCCAGCGCCCGGCAGTTGTCCGCCGAGTAGCTGAAAAGGGGTGACCCTTCGGTGAAATAACGGGGGTTGAAACCCTGTAGAGGATGGCGCACCACAAGATTCGAGGCAGCACTCTCCCCTGCCTGAAAATCGAAACCACGATCGATGGCGTCGAGCAGCTCACTCACCAGCACGGAGGGGGGCAGTTCACTGTTGTCTCGGATGCTCTGGCCGACATAGCTCAGGTAGAGCACGTCGCGAGCCGAAAGGATCGATTCGAGGAAGAGGTAGCGGTCGTCGCCCCGTACGGAACGGTCGCCCTTGCGCGGCTCGCGGTACATCATGTCGAAGCCGGGCGGGCGCTGCTGACGCGGAAAAGCGCCGTCGTTCATGCCGATCATGGCCACCACCCGGAAGGGTATGCTCCGCATGGGGAGCATGGCGCAGAAGGTGATGCCGCCGGTCATGAAGCCGAGCCCCATCTCCGCCTTTTCAAGTCTATCGCGCATCCAGGCGATCATCACCGGTGCATGCACCTCTTCCCCGAAACCGGACTCCGAGGCAAGTCCGGTGAGCTTGTCGATTTCAGCGATGATGTGGCTGAGTTCGCGTTCAGACTCCTCATCGGCCTCGATGAAGGTGGTGAGCATCGAGAGGAACAGCTCACGCCACCCTTCGAGGGTAGTGGCTCGGTCAAACTTCGACGAGAGCGATTCGACTGCATCGATGAAATCGGCGAGCTTGCCGAGAGTTTCAGCCTCCCCTTCGACATCGAAAGGCAAAATGCCTTCATACAGCACACCTTCGTCCGGCATGGCATAGCCGAGCAGCAACCGTTCCAGTCCGGCACGCCAGGAGTTTTCGCGGAAGGGCGGCAGGCCGAGGCGGCTCCTCGAACGCTCGTCCATACCCCACCGGATGCGCGTCTCTGCGATCCAGCGCCGGATCGTGTCGAGCGCTTCGTCGTCAAGCCGGAAGCGGCGGCTCACCGGCGGTGAGGAGAGCAGGTCGAAGAGCGCCGGAGCGGTCAGGCGGCTGCCGTACAGCTCCAGCAGCTTCAGCATGGCCGGGGCGATGCCCCCTTCGTCGAGCATCCGGCGATCGGCGATAGAGTGCGGCAGGCGCGGCACGCCATCTCCGGAGGCGCCGAAAACGGTAGCGATGTAGGGTGCGCAGGTCTCGATTTCAGGAGTCATCACCAGGATGTCGCGCGGCTCAAGGCCAGGGAGACGATCGAGAAGATCGAGCAGGTTATCGTGCAGCACTTCGACCTCGCGCATCGGATTGTGGCAGGAGTGCACCTGCACCGAGCGGTCACCGGGATCAGGCGCGGAGTGACGTTCCCCCTCCTCGCCGGTGCCCCGAAGGTTGAGCATGTCCGATTGCAGCGCGTGCAGCAGGGTATCGTCACCGGGATCACGATAAAGGTCGTGCTCATTGTCGATACCGGCGGCTTCGAGCAAAAGGTCGGCGAACTCGCGTCCGCTCCTGCCGAGCGAAGCAAGCAGCGGATTGCCCTCGGTGCTCAGCTCCCGTTCACTCTCGCTCATCCGGAAAAGCCGCCTGCGGGAGACGATGTCCGACCAGTACTCCTGCGTTGGAGAGAGGAGGAAGATGGCGACAGGAACCCTTGTGGCAAGCGCTTCAAGCATGGCAATGTGGTAGGGCGGCATGTAAGAGATGCCGAAGAGCGACAGGCGCTTCGGAAATCCCGGCGGCAAGGAAGCGTGCGGCACCTTTCGGCAGAACTCCTTTTTGAGTTGTCCCCGGTGCATTGTGGAACTCTCCGCCACCAGCGCCCGCCACAGCCCGGGCTGCCAGTCGAGTGCCCCCTCCTCTCCCCCCTCTTCCCAGGCTTCCAGCAGGTCGGGGCGGAACAGCGTATACTGGTCGAAGGTATCGGCGATCCGTCCGGAGAGGTGGAAACGCTTCAGGCCGTCGCGGTCTGAAGAAAGATAGGAGCGCAGAGGAGTGAAGGAGTCCCGATCCAGAAGGCCTGGCAGGAGGCGCATGAGGCTCCAGCACATCACCTCTTTGGAGAACTTCGCCGAATCGGGCTGTGACAGTCCAAGCCATTCGAAAAGCTGCTGCACCAGCCTGTTCGGAAACGGGTACTCCGCACCGGCCCAGACGCCAAAAAGCGAGGCGAGGCGCATCGAGAGCCAGCGCTGCATTCCGCGACTCTGCACCACGATCGTCTCCTTTTCAAAAGGCGACGACAGCGGATTGGCGGAGAGCATGTTGCCGAAGGCCTCGACCAGCTCTTCCAGACGGTTGCCTGTGTACAGCCCGATCATGACGGCAGGCTGACGGGTTCGGTTGCATGGAGCATAGGGTGACGCCTGGTTTGAGGTGTACCTTATAAGTAATGAATTCGCGGGGCTTGTGCAAGGCGGGGGAAGAAGTGTGCAAGAACGGGAGCTGTGGGACGAATGGGAAAAGAAAAAGATTGGGACGTTCCAGGCGGATTCAGATATTTCTCGTCGCCTGTCAATGGTCACTGGAGGGCGGACACGCAGGTTCGAGCCTGAGGGCACTATTCGATTATTTCAATTGTCTGAAATCGTTAAATTGAGAAAGAGTTGTACAGGATTATCCATTAAAACCTTATGAATATCACGATAATGGACGCTAAAAACACCGTACTGGAAGTTCTGAAAAACGAGGGGGCACCTATGAGTGCGGGTCAGATAGCCGAAAAAAGCGGTCTTGACCGCAAAGAGGTTGACAAAGCCATGAAAAGCCTCAAGGATGAGGAGCTTATCGTTTCTCCCAAACGCTGTTACTGGGAACCGAAAAATTGACGCAGGGAAAGGTTCCCGCTATAACATTTCCGACAGGAAATCATTTTCTCAACCATCACCATGACACCATGATTCAATCAGAACTTTCCCTGCAACCCCTCTCCGAACAGGAGCTGGTAATGCTCGAAACCTTCCTGGCCTCACCAGGAACCACGGAAGAGAGCATGGCGTCCCTTGAGATGATCGACGGCTATATGACTGCGATCGTCATCGGGCCTGAAATGATAACCGAGCATCGATGGATAAGGTACATGCTCGATCCGGAAAACCGCCGGGAAAAGCTGTTCGAATCCACTGAAGACGAAGAAAGGATCGTCAGTCTTCTGAACAGGCATATCTCCGCTATCGCCGATCAGTTCAAGACCGATCCCGAAGATTTTCTGCCCCTCTACGAAATGTTCAGCTATGGCAACGATGAAGAACAGGAATTAGCCATCGAGGAGTGGGCTCTCGGCTTTATCCTCGGCATGGAGCTTTCCCATGATGCCTGGCAGCCTCTTTTCGCAAACGAGTCATCCGCCATGCTGGCCGGCCCGCTTTTCATTCTCGGCAAGGTTTCCGATGATTACGATACCATGTCGCAGGAAGAAAAAGATGAAGTGCTCGATATGCTCGATGAATCGATCATCGGTATCTACGCATTCTGGCAGCAGGAGGCGGAGGAAGAGTGAAACAGGAAGGGTGAAGGGCTGTCATGCATCAGCTATCTTTCATCCGCTCATTACCGTTTTTTCAGAGAACAAAACTGCGAATTCAAAGGGCGGTTCTCGAACCGCCCTTACAATTATTGTCAATTATCCATTATCAATGGCGACCAGGGCCATCCCAGCGATCAGGCCTTTGGTCATCACGTCGATCATCACGCCTGTCGAAACGTCTGTCATCGCGACGATCATCACGCCTGTCGTAACGCCTGTCGTATCGACGATTGTACTCATCATCCCTGAAACGACGAATCTGTTCGATGCGGTAACGCCTTACCCTTGGGGGCAGATCTCGCACGCGGACAGCTCTCCAGGGACCATCGTAACGTGGAGAACGGTACCACTGGCCATGATTGTACAGATAGTAGGAATTACCGGAAAGCACAATATCATAAGGAGCCCCCACAGATACAGAAAATCCGGGCGTTGCGAGTCTGATGAATGATGGAGGTCTGTCGATGACAAATGCCCGTCGCGGGCCACCACCGATATTTACCTGAACATCAGCCAATGCATCAACTGATGGACTTGTCATCAGCATACCGGCAACACCGGCCAGCATCAAGATTTTGCTTTTCATTGCTCTCTCCTTTTTGTTCACTACCTTGTTCGAAAAATGAGGCCAATAAGATGAGGCCGCTGCCGGCCAAAGCTTCGTTCTTACCACCTGCGTCTGTAAGGTCTGACGTCGGTAAAAAACAGAATCCAGCGCAGAATAATTCAGAGCGCAGAAAAAATCCTTCAAACCGCAAATAACAGAATGAATGGATAGCGATGAACGTAACAGGCTCGAAACCCGCTTCCGGCCAATTGCTGAAACCATCGTTGAACACTGGGCTGTCGGCAAACCGCCGAATCCCTCGCCTGCCGCCACGTCCGACAAGCCCAGCGGATATTTCCGTCTGACGAACTACCTCCTCGATTATCTGGTCATGAATGGCGATTTTCCGAAAGGAGTCCACATGATGCCTGAGGGACGTGACCGCTTTGGCCAGCTCGAGCCGTCATTTCCGGTTGATTTCGATCCGCTGACCAAAGACATGCCTCGGCCCTGAAACCCTTACAGCTCCCCAATGGCAGTATTCAGAAAGGCCACCATTGGCATGACCTCCCGGCAACAGGTTCCGAGAAGTTCGTCGAAGCTGTCGCTGATGACCTCCTCATCGCTGAAAAACCGTTGTGTGTAGTAGCCTTTGTACCTGAGGTAATGAATCGCAGGATTCGTTTCTTCGTATCCTTTGGGAGGCCGTTTGGTTGCACCCGATGGCACCACGCCTTCCGGAAACATGGAAAGCAGACCGGGAGCGGTCACGATGGAGTTCCATTCGGCAAACCGGGTGTCGATTGCCTGGCGGGTTCTTGCAAGCACTGGCGCTTCGGGCATGTACAACCCTCCTCCGGCAAACGAGGCCTCCGGCTCAAGATGCAGATAATATCCGGCCAAAGGCCCTTTTCGCCCTCCTGCGCTCACATAGGCGAAAAAACCGGTTTTGTAGGGGATCTTGTCTTTGGAGAATCGTACATCCCGGTAGATGCGCATGATGCACGATTTCGGATCGGGCCTGATTTCTGCGATCGCCGGGTCGAACGCGGCGACTGACTGAACGAGCACGGCTACCGTGTCAAAAAAATCGCCGCAGGCAACTTCATACTCATCCTTGTGTGCCTGGAACCACTCCCTGTTATTGTTTGCCTTCAGAGCGCGGAGAAACCCGAGTGTCGATTGGGTGATCATGCTTCGAACCTCAGTTACAGGTTGCAAAAAGTCCTCTTCAGAAAGAACATTTATTGTTTACTGCCAGTTTTCGGGATTCAGCATATTGTTTTACCGCTTTGATTCACGAAGCGCCCTGCATCGATCAAAGACAAAATAACTGACGGAAGCCGCTGACCAGATCAGGTGAAGCGACGTGCCGTGACGACAAGCAGTATCGCACCCACGATATGGAGAATCCTTGAAGGCCGTTCCGGCAGAATCACCGGAGTGAGTGGATTGAAGATCAGCCCGACCGGTTCAAAGTTGCGAAAGGCGTCCAGGGTGAAGGTTCCGAAGGCGACGTTGTTCTGCAGTTCCCTGAAGAATTCCGGAACCCGAAAGAGAGCTATCAGCAGCATTGCCACCGTGATACAGACAATCACTGCCGGCATGATTTTCTTCGTTTCAGAACATCGAGTGCTCTCCGAGTTCCTGGCCTGCAAGTCCCTCTTTGAGTACTTTTTTATAGAAGTCTCGCAGGGTATCGGTACCGTATGACGGGGTGGCATCGGCGTCATACCTTTTGGCAACGGGATCCCAGACCAGCATCGATTCAGAGCAGTAATACTTTCCAATCCTTGCGAATTCGGCTTTTTCGGCAAATTGCGGGAAAACCTTCGAAAGCAGGGTCAGCACCGGTATGATGACATCGAAAATCTGGATGGGCATCTTCTTGAGCTTCGGTTCACGACCGAGCAGTTCGAACAGCATGAGGGCCTGATCGAGGTTTGTCACGGCCTTGCCCGGCCCTCCGATGGGCAGAATTTTGTTCTTTTTGTCCGGATCCTCCAGACAATCGGCGATGAACCGTGCCAGATCGGCCTCACTGATCGGCTTGCATGACGTGAGCTTGCCGTCACCAAACATGACGTAAGGCTTGCCGTTTTTTACCTTCTCGACCTGGCCGGCAATCGATTTGAAAAAGGCTGTGGGACGGACAATGGACCAGGTCACGCCCGATTCCATCAGCTCCTTTTCGAACTTCAGTTTCGCACGCTGGAATTCAAGCATCGGCTTCTGGACGCAGATGGCCGAGAGCAGCACGAACTGGCTGATACCGGCCGAAATACCCGCGTCGAGCGAATTTCGCGTCGCCTTGTAATCGATATTCCATGAATCCTTTATGCCACCGTTTCGCGAAGTCAGGCACGAAACGACCGCATCGAAATGCTCTCCCCTGATGCCGTCACCCAGCAATGACTTCATATCGGAAACATCGCCGAAACGGACTTCCGAGCCCTTGAGCTGTTTTCTGGTCTCTTCCTCGGTCGTCGATGCATTCACACCTGAACGCCGACGGGCAAAACTGACGACATCATATCCTCTGGCAACCAGCTCACGTGTGACGAACCTGCCGATATAACCGGTGGCGCCCACGACGAATAGACGTTTTGGTGACTGGCTGGAAGCTGTTCGTACTGATGAAATTGAAGCTGACGTAGTCAATGGTCGGTGATTTTTGTCATTACAGAGTACCGTTGTAAAGAACGATTATACGGCTAAAATCATGAATTTGAAACTCTTGGCAAATATTCCCCCATAATGCGTTTTGTGATTTTTGTTCTATACTTTACTTTGTAAAGTTCTTTTCATCCACCATCTCTCTTCCCCAATATCTTCAACATACTTTGCAATGAATGGTGACAATCATTATATTTAACAATTGTTAATAAGCGAACATACAGAAAAGGCCAAACGCACACACGATGCACATCATCAGATCATCGGATTACCGGGTACGACTTTTTATGGTTTTTGCCGTCATTCTCGGCACGTTCCTCATGGTTCCTTCAAGAGGTGCGTGCCTGCCTCAGCAACAGGGTGGCGGAGCGATCGGTATGCCTGGACAGGAAATGGAGCATAAAGAGATCAGTGTCAGCACCACCAATCTTGAAAACGGAGTGACCGGTGTGACCGGCAAGGTTTATATCAATGCGTCACCCCGAAATGTGTGGTCAGCTATAACGGATTACGAAAACCAGAAACATTTCATCCCCAAACTGATCGACAGCGGCCTTATTTCGGATAATGGAAACGAGCAGATCATGTTTGAAAAAGGCAGAACCGGTATCCTCTTTTTCAAAAAAACCGTCTACATCAAGCTGAGTATCCGGGGTGATTACCTGCAACGTCTTTCGTTCAGGCAGCTCGATGGTGACTTCGAAATCTATGAAGGCGACTGGATTCTCGACAGGGCACCGGACGGAAAAAGCACGATACTTACCTTCAACGCGAAAATCAAGCCTGATTTTTTCGCGCCTTCGATGTTCGTCAGCAAGGTACAGCGTCATGATCTGCCGATGGTGCTCGCTGCAATGAAAAAAAGGGCAGAATCTGCCGACTCCGGCACCATAAGGACTGCCGGCAGATCAATGGCAGAAACGTCAGGCCCGACATCCGGCAGTGCCACGCTTGCCGATTGAGCGAACCCGGCATATCACAAAACAATGATTATTCAGATGAGCAGAAGCGGCTTATATCCGGCTCATCCAGTTGTCGCTGGTGCTGATACCTCCCTTTTCCCATGTCCAGGTTATGCTCTCGTAGACAAACGACACCTCCTCTTTTTCAGGGTGCATAGCCGGATTATTCTCGCTGTCGAACGATAGCAAAAACCGGATATCAGAAATTCTCGCGTTAACAAGGCGTATCGTATATACCGGCACATCCCGGCTGCCTCCCTCATGATGCCAGCACTGCAACTCCACCTCGGTCAGCCGTTCATTCGTCACCAAAGCCTTCATGAGCAAGGGCGTCGTTTTATCGACCTCTTTGATGATCGTCAGCGGCTTGTGCTGGCGCTGGCCGGTCGGCAAACCGGTTGCGGCATCTCTCGGAGAGAGAACCTGGTGGGTACCTCCCAGAACCAGAATCGCATCCTTACGGCTGGTCAGGGTTACCGGCCCCTTGATTTTCCCCTGAACCTGACCGGTTACCTTCAGATATGCGCTTTGTGACATGGGTCTACTCCTTTAGAGTTGTTGCTATGATTTCGTCTCCCGGCAAACCACCGTGACCTTTGCGGCATTGGCAATAGCCTGCTGTTTCAGCGTTTCAACATCGCTTCCGGGTTCTCCCGCCATAAGAGCCACACCCATACGGCGATAAGGACGGGCAAGCGGTTTGCCGAAAATCCTGATATCGCTTCCGTGCTCCTCAAGTGCCGCTTCCAGCCCTTCATACGCAGGATATGTGCCGGCCCCACCGGCCAGAATCACTGCGCTCGCGCCTGCGCCAACCAGTTCGATACCCGGAATCGGCAGACCGAGCACCGCACGGGCATGCAGCTCGAACTCCGAAAGAGTCTGCGTACCGGCAAGGGTCACCATGCCGGTATCGTGCGGACGCGGCGAAAGTTCCGAGAAATAGAGACCGTCATCGGCAAGAAAGAACTCCACGCCCCATATGCCAGCTCCGGTCAGGGCTTCGGTAACCTTGCCCGCAATCTCCTGTGCCTGCAACAGATACTCCGGACAGATCAGGCAGGGCTGCCAGCTCTCCTGGTAATCGCCGCGCTCCTGGCGATGGCCGATCGGCGGGCAGAAAAGCGTCGGACCGTTCTTCTGAGTCACGGTCAGCAGGGTGATTTCGGTATGGAACGAGACGAACGCCTCCACGATCACCTCAACAATATCCCCCCGTTTGCCACTCTGCGAGTAGTTCCAGGCTTTTTCAATCTCCTCTTCGCTTCTGACCGTCGATTGCCCTTTACCGGAAGAGCTCATGAGCGGCTTGACCACACAGGGCAGACCGATTTCAGCTACAGCTGCCTGAAGCTCTTCCAGAGAGGCTGCATAGCGGTAGTTAGCCGTTCGCAGACCGAGATCGCGGGCCGCAAGATCGCGAATAGCTTTGCGATTCATCGTGAAATTTGCTGCCCGTGCTGACGGTACCACCTGTATGCCCTGCTGCTCGAAGTCGTAAAAGCGTTCGGTGCGGATAGCCTCGATCTCCGGCACAATGATGTCAGGCCTGTGTTTTGAAACAATCCCGTCAAGCGCATTGCCATCGAGCATGTCGATCACTTCGCGTTCGTCAGCCACCTGCTGCGCCGGTGCATCGTTATAGCTGTCTACGGCAATGACCCTCTGCCCAAGCCTTTTGACAGCGATCACAAACTCCTTTCCAAGTTCTCCGCTGCCCAGCACCATGATGGTTTTCGACATAATAAAAGGTCTAACTGATGTTTTTGTAAAAACCTTTTGCCCTGATCATGGCAAACCATTCACGGGCTTTCTCCTTTGCAGTGATCTTCGGCACCCAGTGCACGAAATTGGCGATATCTCTCAGATCGATCCTTCCAAGTGAAGGAAAATCGACGCTTCTCGACTCCCCCAGCTTCCAGGTCGTCGGTTGCCGGACGTGACCATGTTCCGGATGATCGAACTCTACAGGAGGAAACAGTTCCGTGAATGAGTGCCCCTGCCATTCAGCTTCCGGAAAGGTTATGCACGAGGCCATATCCCCCTGGGGCTTCATCTTTGCACAGGCGGCAGCCAGCAGCAAGGGACGACCGAATACCGAGCCGGTGAACTCTTTCGGCGTACCGGCAAATCCGGCGGCAACACGTCCGCTGGCAATGCCGATCTCCGGACTGAACAGCAGTTCATCGTGTTCGCCCATCCAGCGCGCTGCCCGAAGCGCATCAAAAAAAGGCTCTTCAGAACCGAATTTCTTTGAAAAGAGCAGCACAATGGCGCTGTCAAGGAAGCGCTCTACTACGCAGAAACGCTCGCGTTCAAGCGATTCGCGCATCCATACCAGAAACATGTTCAGATAGATCAGAATCTCGGTCGGCGACAGATCGAGCGTCATCTTTGAAAAATCATGCATACCGACATAGAGCACGGTCGCATCAAACTCGATGCATTTGAGCGGAAAACACCCGGAAGCTTCATCATCGATCTCAACATCGACCGTCAGAGGCTGCGAAAGCAGAAAATCCGCTATGGTGTTGTAGCTGAAGGGTGTTTTCAAGGTTCGGGCAAAGGTATGGTTACAGTAAAAAGCAAGATAACGATCCTGTTACGTTATCCATCGCCGACACCTCCAGTCGGTTGACCCTGATCATCGTTCCGGAATACCCTCCAGTGTCGCCACAAGAAAATCCCGGAATTTCACCACAGAGGCCCAGTTGACCTTTTCTTCAGGAGAGTGCGGATGGCGGATGGTTGGGCCAAAGGAGATCATGTCGAGCCCCGGACAGGCCGCACCGATGATACCGCACTCCAGACCGGCATGAACCGCCCTGATTTCCGGTGTTTTACCGAACCGGTTCCGATAGATATCCGACATGCATTTCAGAACAGGTGATGCAGGATCAGGTCGCCAGCCGGGATAGCCATGATCAAAGAGAGCTACCGAGCCTGTTTTTCCGGCAACCGCTCCTATCATTCCGGCAAGCTCCTGCATCCCCTCTTCAACCGAACTCCGGAGCAGGCACTCGACAGCGACACTACTACCGTCCGACTTCACCCTTGCCAGGTTGTTTGAAGTTTCAACCAATCCCTGCATCTCGGCGCTCATGCTACAGACGCCATCCGGACAGGCAGCAACGACTTCAATCAGTCGTTTCACCGCCTCCACATCCATGACCATCACCGGCACTTCGACCGGAGTAGCCTCGATGCGAAGTCCCGGATCGGCTCTCCTCAGCTCGCTGCCGATACTTTCAGCTATCGTCTGAACTCCATTGAGAAAAACCTCTTTCCCGTCGAAGGGTACAGCAACCAGAGCGATCGATTCGCGCGGAATGGCATTGCGCAGACTTCCTCCGTCGATCGACGCCAAATGAACGCCACAATGCTCAACCCCCATCTGCAGAATCCGGTTCATGATCTTGTTGGCATTTCCGCGACCAAGGTCAATATCCATTCCGCTGTGCCCCCCTCTCAATCCTGACACCCTGATTTCAACACCCGTGCAATCGGGCAGAACCGGGACAGCGGAATAACTGAATTTTATCGTACCATCAAGTCCGCCGGCACAACCGACAAATAGTTCGCCTTCATCCTCCGAATCGAGATTCAGAAGAATTTGACCATTGAGCATCCCTGGCTTCAGGCCCAGCGCCCCTGTCATTCCGGCCTCCTCGTTGGCCGTGAAGAGCGCTTCGAGAGGGCCGTGTCGAAGGGTATCCGATTCGAGCACCGAGAGAGCCGCCGCCACACCGATGCCATTGTCTGCCCCCAGCGTCGTCCCCCTCGCTTTCACCCATCCATCATCGATAAAAGCGTCGATCGGATCCTTTTCGAAATCATGGACTGTTCCGGCGGTTTTCTGAGGCACCATGTCGAGATGGGCCTGCATTACGACACCCCGGCGGTTTTCCATACCTGGGGTTGCCGGTTTGCGGATCAAGACATTGCCTGCCTCATCGATCAGATGTTCGAGGCTGTAACTTTCTGCCACACTGGCAACATAAGCCCTGACCGCATCCTCATGTCCTGATGGACGGGGAATCTGCGTCAGACGGTAAAAATGGTACCAGAGCCTTTTCGGCTCAATTTCAAGAATATCGACACTCATGCTCTGATTGCTCGAATCCGTTACTTGAAGTTTTATATGACAAACCTCTATGGTCATGTCTATAAATTTAAAAAGCGGTATGGTGAACCTGGCCGCCCAAAGAAATCTTTGTCATCCGGAATACACTCCGACTCTTCGTCATTGCACCACTCTCCATGAACATGCACAATTTTTCCTCTATTTCACTTTGTGCCGGTCTTCATACCGGGATTTTTTGATGAAAAAAAGATCGGGGTTTCTGCCCGTGGATAATCCTTTTCAGGGTCGATATGCGCTAACCGGTGAATACCCTGTCATCGCGAGCCGCCCGTATCCGGTACGATACCGCACACGGACCTTGAACAGCGTGTATCTGCTCATGGAGGTGGCAATCCAATGGTACTCATGCGGGCTTCAGCCCGTCGGACATTCAGCTCTCTTC
>Ga0172367_10003594_pt1 | contig 19897 bp, 10 predicted proteins | sample Lak10m_FD_114542 | JGI IMG/M metagenome (GOLD analysis project Ga0172367, IMG submission 114542) | Freshwater microbial communities from Kabuno Bay, South-Kivu, Congo - kab_022012_10m | ecosystem: Environmental > Aquatic > Freshwater > Lake | place: Democratic Republic of the Congo: South-Kivu...
ATTTGCAGTTTCGCAAGGTCTATAGTAAAGTTTACCCTCTATAATGACCGTGTGATAGCCACCACACCCTATTTGTTGGGCTCTGGCTTCAGCAGCCTCTTGCGTAGCAAAATAGTCATCCGTGGAAGAATAGAAAACCTTAGTTGTGTTTTCTAGCCCATCAGCAGTGCTAAATCTTGGGTTGGATAAATCGTACTGTTCCCCGTTAGTATTTAATACTTTATTTAGGGGTTTTGGTAGTTTATCCTCTGGTTCGAAACTCATTTGCTCTGGTTTTATTTAGGGTGATTCCTATTATATATCACCCTTCCAGAGGCTCCTTTTTATTTTAGAAAATACTTGCCACTCTGGAGATCTAATTCTCCCTCCCCGTACGAATCGACAATTCTCATTACCACTCTGGATCTTTCCTCGTCCAGATCAATACACTTTTGCATAACAAGATCCCTCTTCTGCTTTAGATATTCTAGCTCCTTTTCAAATTTAGAAACCGATATAGCAGACTCACTCAACTCCAATCTGGACTGATTTATTCTAGATAAAATATCATGGATCTCAAGTATGATCTCATCGGGTAAACTTATTATATTATTCATTTTATAAGATTTTGAATTTTTTCTAATACCATTTCAGTGGATATTGATTTATGACACTCGAATTGCTTGTCTGTTCCTTTGTTTATAGGACACCAGTACCAATCTCCCTTATCGAACTTAAAGTTCTTATTGTTCCAGCAAGAGTTACAAACGCTTTTGTTTGTTATCCTCGTTGTATTTTCTGTGAATTCGTGACCTTCCTCTGAGAAATTAGCTATCATAACGACGTGTGTCCCAACTGCCCAAGAAAGCCAGCTTATTCCAGATCCAAGACCTACGAAAAAATCTGCATGATATAACTGATTCATTCTTTTTTCTAACGGATCTGCACCGGACCAATCTAAAACACCATCTAGGTTGGTTCCGTCTTTCTGTATAACAGCTACATCATATCCTCTTTCTTTAAGCTGATAAACTAAAGATTGCCATTTTTCAATCTCCCATTCCTTACACCCAGCAGTAGAACTCGTAGATATAGCAACATACTTTTTATCATGAGGTCTGTTTTCTCTATCAAAAGAAAGTAAAGGTCGAATCTCTTTGAAATCCAAACCTAGTATATTCGTAGCTGCTTTCTGGAGCGGTACTGTGTTTGGTACTTCCGGTTCACTAGAAGAATCATAAAACCATCCTATTCTATACTGTCCCATAATATTATGAGCAGATTCACCAGGATGAATGAATTCAATTTCGGGATAGTTATTTTCAAATAGACCATTATGGAAGGTTGAAGCTATAACGTGACACGCATGTTTTTTTCTGAATTCCTCTATATAAGGCATCCAAGCTAGATTATCTCCGATTGATGATGATTCTAGGGAAATGTAAACTCTTTTTCCAGAATAGTCCAGATTGTACTCATAGATATTCTCCCAATTTTTAAGAACCTTTATATTCCATTTTGTGTAGTACTTCCTATTCAGCTTCGACCACATATTGGAATAAAGCTCAGAAGAATAATGAACAGCTCCATTTTCGTCTCTAAATTCCACTCTGTATTGTTGACCATCCTCACCGTCTTTGATCTCAAAAAAAGGACCATCTATAAAAGTGCGTATAAAAGTGGGTAATCCATTATTGTTAATAAATTTCCTGGCTATAGAGGGCTCTGAAATTGCTCTATTTAGGGAATCAATATATTTTTCTTTTAACAATCTGCTTTCCATACTCGATTTTTTATCTTTTTAGTTTACGGTGTCTACAATAAATTCGATATTAATAGCAGCGAATGGGGTAAATATTTCGATACTATCTGAATTTAAGGTCCAAATATTTCATGTGCTCAACGACGTGTGAGTAAACATGAAATTCAGCAGAATAGTTACCTTTACTAGCTACACCTGGCTGGCAATACCAATTTATATTATAATGCAGATGATTATGAGGTTCGGCAGACATTCTTTTACTACCCTCTATCTCATTTATCCATGGATTTTCTCCATCCCTTTGGTGCTTCAGTATGTAGTCCTTTCTCCATATAGTTGCATTGTGTGTTAGTAAGAAATTGTCACCGTCCGAATATTTTAGGATTTTCTTTCCATCCACCTCATGGTCGGTCTTCTCTAATCTATATTGGTCATAGTAATAAAGAGCCGCGTGTATCTTAACAGCATCTGCATTTTCTTTCTCTGCACACTCTATCAGCTCATGTATAAGATCAGATGATATTCCTCTCTTTAACCACATATCTTCCTGAATGTAAATAATCCACTCCGAATCTATAGCCTGAATAGATTTTATAAACCGGTCTGAAAATTCACCGACACCCGTAGTTATCCCATTTATTCTTGTATCAACAGAGTACTCCAGACCTTTGCAATCAAATTTTAATGTGTTAACATCAATTTCTTCACTAGCAAAATAAACAGGTATGGAATCAAAATCCCAGTAAAAATCTAGGGTATAAAGCATACCCGGCCAGAAGTGGCGATATCCATCAAATGTATGAACCAATAATGAGACCTTGTTTTTCATGATTATTTTTTTAAATCCAATAGGTAGCTTATTATTTTATCAGCCTCACTTTTCCTTTTCTCACCATGGAAAACCTTAACGTGATTTTTATCCTCAGGTATGGCAAAAAATCTATTCTGATGAACTTCTTCGTCCCAGGATCTAGTACCTGCGCTAACTGAATCGCTATAAAACTCCTTAATAGTATTCAGTCCATCCGAGACGTTAATATAGCAAAGAGGTAAACCACCATCACCAATCATCCACAATAGCACATTAAAGATAGTCTCCTCGTGGAATGGAGCCATTCTAGGTAAATCAGTAAATGTTCTTTCTACCATTTCACAAGCATTTTTCCATTTTTTTATAAATCCTAGGCACTTGTGATTCATTAGCATAATACCGGTGGTCCTATATTTTCCCCTTCTTTCCGGAGATATTCCAAAAACTTCCATCATGGGCCACTCCAAACAAAGAGTATTATCAGGTTCTGGCCAGGAGTTTTCGAATGGATTTCCTATCTGTTTGCCGTCTTTTATTATTAGCATGTAATTATGTATGCCTTCTGTCCCAAGGGGATAGTTTGTAATGCTCCCTGACCAATTGAATATTTCATCCACTATGGGAGTGGCTAAACAATCGGAATCAAGATAACACACCTCATCCCAACCTTCCTCTAGAGCTGATTCCATAGCATTAACCTTGGTCGAAAGAATCTGATATGTTCTTCTATTAGCTCTCTCGACGTAAAAATTACCGCTATCCTCATATTTGATATTTTGTGAATCTACAAGATCCAGCAAATCGAGGATTCTAACTATCGAGTTGCTATATTTTAAAAGAGGAGCTACTTCATCCTCTGTACAATTAACACAGTAAACTAGTATTTTCTTATCCGAAAATTGAGATAAGGATCTAACTAAATTCTCCGCAACAGATATGTAATTTCTATCCGTGTGTGTTACATAGCATTTTCTTTCGCTTAATTTTTTTGCTCCCGGTATTAGAGGATTCTTATAAATCTCGACAAAATCATCTACAGATATTCTATTGACACTAGACATTATAGAATCATGATTGTATTTATAATAACCATCATTAAAATCATCGATGTCCATGTTACACGGGACGCTGGAAAAACTTATTATACCACATCCCCAATCAGAATCGACACAATGCATAAGTAAATCCTTTCTCTCCGTTCTTATTTTAATCCAAGCTTTCCAGACGTCGCCATTCCAAGCAGCAGATCCAGACGAATATGATTTATCAAAAGGGATTAATTGCGATTCATAAGAGTAAGGCATAACATCATGCACAACTATACATCCACCAGGATTTAAAAATTTAAGGGAGTTAATCACGTCCCTATAGCAAAAATCCGCATGGTGCAACCCGTCTACAAAAATGATATCAAAATTTTCACGGTTCACCTCGAAAAATTTATCGGAGGATATTATAAAATCAGCTTCTCTGGATGGATCCGGGTCTACACATATTTTACGATCTATAGATATGGAGGAAAAATTAATTTTTCCCTGCACTCCTATTTCTAGAAAAGATTTATATCCATTTGCAGATATCAGGTAGTTAATTATATCAGATCTGCTCATTAGTTAAAATATTTTTTTGTTGTTGTCCTGTAATCATAGAAATAAAGTGGCTTTTCTATTCTTTGTTGGGTGACTATTCTATCCAACATTCTTGATGCCCATTCGTCATCTTCCCCAGTTGAAACGTCTAAGAAATACTCCTTTATGTTTGATTTTTTATGCACAGATAAGTGATTGGGTCTTCTGTAATAGGATTCAGGCCTTTCGCAGTGATCGTACTCTCTTCCGAATTTAACATTCTTAGGATTTTCTCCGTTCTTTGTGATGACCGCATCGAAAACAACTACATCGGGTCTCCACTTCTGTATTTCTTCCAATATTAAATCCACATAGTCTTCGGAAACTCTGTCGTCATCGTCTATAAAGCAGACATATTCACCCCTTGCTATACTAATTGCATCGTTTCTTTTTCTGCCTATCTTTCGGCTAGCATTATCAGAAATAACTATAATTTCAACATTTGTTTTTCCCTCTATTTGCTTCTCAAGGTTTGTTAAGAGCGGATCTAAAAATTCATTTCTTCTCTCCAGAAGTGAACATATTAAAATAGATAGGTCTATTTTTTGAGAGGTCTCGTCTAATGTTTGTTTATTTGGAATTTCCACTACGGGCTCTCTCTTTTTCAGTTCACTAAATTCAGGTTTCCATTTACTGTATTCTTCTACGAAGCTAAGATTTTTGTGCTCAACATCCAGAGAATAAAAAGCGTTAGCATCCAGTGATGCGTCTCTTTGCCCTCCCTTCTCTACGGTTGTACTCCTTTCATAGTGAAGCATAGGTGAATTTAAGACATAGGCTCCTTTCATACCTGAGGAAAATAGTTTAGAAAAGATGTAGTCATCGCCGTAAAAAAATCTAACCTGATCTGGTATCCTGCTATAGCAATCTCTTCTAAAACAAAAATCCCATCCTTGACGATAGGGTGATTCTATGATCCTATAATCGGCGTCTTCGTACCATTCTGAATAGTCTTTGTTGTTACTGGAATGGCTCACAAATCCAACACTTGGCTCTCTTTCAAAAACTAATATCGAACTGGAGAGAAAATTTGGTGCAATCCTGACATCGTTGTTTAATATACAAAGAAATTCATTATCGTACTTCTCAACAAAAACGTTCCAGAGATGGTTTAGATCCTCGTTTTTGTCGTTTCTTATTATTTCAAGGGTTTTAATAGAGGAGAATTCACCAATTAGGGATTCCCTAATATTCTCAATATACTCGGAGGTTCCTGCTTCCGTACTATTTTGATCTATAAAACAAAGATCTAATTCAACATCCTGTTTGGTTAAATCAGAAAGACAGTCCTTAGTATATTGTAGGTTGTTAAGGTTTATTACTAAAACACCTATTCTTGACCTATGAGCTTTTTTTTTATCAGGCTGAAAGCTAGATTGATCTGGTTTTTCGTGGAAATCTAACAGGGAATACCCGCTAACTTGATAAACGAAATGATGTCTAGACGCATATACACCGCCCTCCTTGTCATAGTTCCATGCTAACCATATATCAGGAGATTGCCACCCCCTGGTTTCTAATTTATGTCTAATAGCTTCCCTTTCTTTTTTGAAAACCAGATAGGCCGTTCCCATTAAAAAATGAGGAACCTTAACAAAATCTGGGTATCCGTCAACGTCTTCAACGTGGTCCCAAAAATCTTCTCTATTCAAGAAATAAATACCAGCTAGAGTTACAAGACTAGCATTTTTTTCCATGCCCAATTTATAGGCTTCTAGAACCTTTGCGTAGAATTCTTCAGAATCTAAATTTGTATAAGCATCACCTTCTATAACAAGTATACAATCACACTCGTCACTAAACTCCTGTATTATTCCTCTCTTGTGAGCAATGTAAGCGCCATAGTGACCATATGAAAGAGTATAGGGCTTCACCTCGAAGTTTTCATTTCTGTACAGGTTGGAAGGGGAAGCACAATTTTCAATCGGTAGTTCTGTGCGATTAACATTGGAAAATATCTGTGAGTAAGCCGAAAATTTATATTTTAATTTATCAAAGCACTCTATAGATTTCTCCTGTTTTTGGACTCCTGAAATCCAAGATTCTTCAGGTACATCAGCTCTATATTCAGGATTTAGAAGAAGATGAACCAGCTTTATCACAGGGGAGTTAACAAGGGGTAAAAATTTATGAGATTCATCTTTAGGCTCATCTAAGATTATCTCCGATAATTTAAGAGAGTCCTTAGTGGAATTACCAGTAAGTTCATAGACATTGTCCATGTCCTTATACTTTCCGCAATACGTATCAAGTTGGAAAAGCATAACTGGGAGCTGATACTCCATCGCCTCTTTGACACAAAGAGGATTTAACTCTAGTATGGAGGTGAACAGAAAGACATCAGCGGCTCTAAGAAAATCATCAACATCCGATCTTTCTCCCCAAACTATGCAATTGTCAGGTTTATTTTTCATTAAAGGACCCCAGTAATCCTCAAAATTCATAGCCTGGTTTCCAATAAAATGAAATTTTATTTTCTCGTGACTTAGCTTTTTAGCTATCTCAAAAGCATACCCCTGATTCTTATTTCTGGTAAATAGACCAACCGTTATAATGTGCTTGTATTCAGGATCTAGAGAAAGTCTTTCCTGAGCTTCTCTCTGATCCCTTTCCTTCTTATCAACCGGATATTCTATAACATCTATAGGAACTCCAAGTCTATCGTAATTTCTTTTAGTAAATTCGGAGACGAATACAAATCTATCGGGAAGCCATTTTTTAGAGATAACCGGGAATGTTGAGGAATGTGTTGTTTCTGTAATTCTCCACTTTCTATCATCAGAGTAGACCTCTAGTATAGAGTCGTTATCCATGAACATCTCAGGAAATTCCTCCAAGCAAACTACATCAGGCTCATATTCTTTTAATATGGAAGATAGTTCGTCTCTTTTATTTTCACCCAGAGTGATTAAATTCTGATTTAAAAATCTAGATATCTTATTTCTCTGCACCACATATTCATGGGAAACACAAGACCACTCTAGACATTTAATTTGAAATTCATCCCTCAACAGCTCTATCTTTTTGCAGACTACCTGAGGTAGTCCTCCCGTCGAAAGATGAGGTGTTATTATCAATAGTTTCTTCACAAAAAATAACTTTTCTTATTCTATAAATAAGAGATATCTTTGTTTCGAAAACAATCTAGAATATTATGCTACCCCGCTTTTAATCTGAACACCTTGAACGTGTGCAACAAATCTAGTTCTAGTAGCAGTGTAGTTGTTTATCCTTATCTCCATAGCATCGTTTGCTGTATCAGCTACAACGGTAACTATGGAAGAAGGCGTACCTGATGTACTAGTTCCTGTTCCGACCTGACTGTTTGTGTCCAATATAGAAACCGTCCCGCCGTTATTTTCTATAGCAACCTTCCATATTATGTGGATAAAGCCACCGAAGTTATCAACTACACCAGCAACATTAACAGTTACAAACCAAGCATATCCTGAAGGAATTACTAACCTTTGCGATGCGCCATCCAGGAAAAGAAGACTGGTAGAGGTAGTAGAAATCAGATTTCTAGCTACGAGATCTATCTGCTGCGCTGATCCTAAATCTCCAGAGAATCCCCCGGAGGAATAGGCTCTTTCACCATATAATCCTGCAGATGACTCAGCTCCACCACCGATGCTAGAATAGCAGGAGGTCAAAACGTTGCAAAATCCCCCGCCTAATGAGGCATAGTCCCCAGTTAAAATGTTCCGAAAGCCCCCGTTTATGTATGAATAAGACCCACAAGAAGTGTTTGCACACCCTCCTAGAACGGAAGTATAAACATTATTAGCAGTGTTTCCACCTCCTCCCCCGACAAAAGTGTACCCTGTTGTTCCTCTGTTAGTATCACCGCCAACAACAGATGAATAAGCTCCCTCAACAAGATTTTTACATCCGCCACCGATGAAAGAAAAACAGTCTTTCACTGCATTAGCTGAACCTCCAACAAGAGCACTATTTCCTCCTCCGCCTACACAGTTTCTTTCTCCACCACCCAGAAAGTGATAACGAGAACCAGTTGTAATCTTATTACCAGTTCCGCCCACCACAGAGGATGCATCAGCTCCCACTGGAATCGTGTTACTAAAACCTGCTCCTATGAAAGCACCAGAGACTGCTTCAGAAGCCTTTCCTGTCATCAGGTTGTTTTTACCTCCTGCTATTACCGATAGTACAACTCCTCCGTCTATGCAGTTTAAATATCCCCCCACGATGGAGCTATAATTTCCACCAACGTAATTAGATCTACCTCCGCTAATCAAAGACCAACAAGTTCCGTAAGAGGATCCCGTCGTATTACTTTCCCCACCGCCAAGAAAACTACATTTTGAAGTCGCATATACGACATTACTAATACCGCCAGATATTACAGAGTGTTGGGAACAAACGTCATTTCCATTTCCCCCTCCTATAAAACTAGCAGTAGCTCCCGATAGAATCCCATTGGCAAACCCCCCTACTATAGAAGAATATTGTCCACATGCTACATTGCCACAACCGCCAACAACCGAGGCGTGACTGCAACACAGGGCAGCGTTACTTTGCCCACCAACTACTACACCAAATTTAGATCCACAAACACAGTTATTATCCCCCCCTAAAATTACAGATCCGGTAGCTCCATTAACGGCATTGTTTATTTGATTATTACTACCAGAGAATAAACCAGAATTTTGAGTGTTTGTTAAAGTGTTAAAAGACCCACCTCCTAGTATATTAAGATTACCGCCAACAAAATTACTTTTACCACTTACTAGTCCACCATAAGCGGAATCTGTGGTATTTGAAATCCCCCCACCAAGAAAAGCAAAATCACCACCTACATAACCAGTCGCACCTCCTACTAGGGTAGCACAGACTGCGGAATTGATAACATTTCCGGTTCCTCCTCCTATAAAAGATGCGTTAGATGTTTTGATTGCATTTTTAGCTCCACCTGCTATGGCGGCAAAAGCATCCACAGCTGTACCCGTTATGCTGTTAAAAGTTCCTGCACCAATGAAAGAACAAGAGGGACCCGCGTAATTACAACAACCACCTGCAATAGTAGCATAAGTGAGATCCGCAGTATTATATGCCCCACCTGGTATAGTCGTTACACTCAAGCAAGTGACATTACCAATGCCCCCACCTATAAAAGAAGAAGAAAGATTAGCCGTGTTATCGGATCCACCAACTATAGTGGAGTAGTTACCAAATATAGCGTTAGCCGTACCTCCGACTATGGATGAAAAATCACCGGTGTTTATGGAATTTTTAGTACCGCTTCCTATGATAGAAAATCTACCAGATAGACTATTTCCGGTACCTCCTGATATCGTTGAATAATCCGAAGAAGCAGCTATTGTGTTTTTTCCACCACCTGAAACTGTGCTAAAGTCACTTATTGCAGTGTTGTTATTACCACATCTAACAGAAGATCCAGCACCCGTGTCAAGAATGATAACAGCTGCACTACTGGCGTTACCAGCTGAAAGCATCCATCTATTATCTCCCTGATATGATATTTCCACAACATTATTAATAAATGAAGTGGATAATATAAGGCTGGATTGACCATTTACCAATTCACCACCGCTGGTCTGCACAGTTAAGCCATTTATATAGGCTCCGGTATCTATCACATATACAGTCCACCCTATACCAACATAGTTAGCAGTTGTCGCAGCAGGTAGTGTTAAAGTTCCAGAACCCGCAGTAGCGTTGGTTATTCTAATTGCCTGATAACCGTTCGTTATCGAAAGAGTTGCGGTTGACCAGTTATACGTTCCTCTAAATAATGCCATACAGTGTATTTATCCTATTCTATTTTTATCACAGATCAATAAAAGGTTCTGCAAAATTCAAGGAGCAATCCAAATCGCCTCCCGTTCTGTTTAGTAATGTAACTCCGGCAGAAGCGGGTAGAAGCATATTTGAAATACACCTTGCGCCTATATCAATATCAGTGGTTCCCGTAGTAGCAGTATCATAAATAGTGTAAACTGATGTCGGACTCGATATGTTATAGAAGATAACATTAGAAAGTTCAAGTACTTGAGGTTCTGCTACTCTAATACCGCCACCGCTTTTAGAAATAATATAGCTATTATAAATTCTAAAATCTACCTTCTCGGATGAAGCTAGAAGCGCAGCATTAGCATTAGTAGTCCCGTGATTTTTAATAACACTGTTATTTATAGTGAATCTCTCGAAATACGATCCTATGTTTACTTGAACCACACTAGCAGTACCCGAAACCGAAGGGCTAAAATTGAGGTGGCAGTCATTCACAAAGTAGTATGAATTAGCACCAGCAGTGCAGTTTATCATATCATAGGAACTACTATTCACGTTATTATTAACGCCCATACTATTCAGACTAAACACAAGATTACCGGTGTTGTTTAGCAATCCACTGTTTCCTCTTATCTGTATTTTACAAGAAGCGGATGCCATAGCAGCATCTAACGGTCTATCAGTTCCAGATATGGATATTTCTATTCTGCTCGTTGAATTGCAAGTTATAAAATATGTATTGACTGTGTTCAGTGTTAGTGTAACACCATCCTCAAACCACATATTGAATCCCTCATTATTACCGAATGTATAACCAGTTGTCTCAGTATAACTTCCCTTAAACACATGTATCGTATACCCGTTGAGATTATCTGTTATAATTTTACTAAGTGCTGCTCCTATAGTTAGATAAGGTTTTCTTATGTTACCAACCTCCGCAGTTGCATCGTCGCCATTTTTATCAACGAATAATGTTTGCTGTAGATTAACTCCAAATAAAGAATTAGCATCTCTCTTTTTTACAAGTCCAGTTGAATCCAGAACCATAACATCGGTGTCTGTCGTTGACGTTTGAACTCCAAGAAGCCTCAAAGGGTCCATTCCCGTAGCACCAATATGTAAGAAATTCTTAACATAACCTGTTCCACCAAGGGTGAAGAAGAATTTACTGTCACCTTGTCTCTGCCCAAGAATAGCAATAGAGGAAATATCTATATTTGAAGAATCGTCTCTAATAGCAAATCTAGTGGCTCCTGTTCCACCGTTAATAATATGCTGGGTTAATCCAGACGTTACGTTATTTGCTTCCGTCATATACGATGAAGCAGTGATTCCTATACCAGCTCCTATATTAATAAGTCTGGTCATTCTAGGCGGGGTACCGCTAACATCAACGGAAGTTCCGGAGGTACCTGATGAGCCGGAAGTACCAGAAGAGCCCGAAGTACCAGAAGAACCCGAAGTACCAGAAGTTCCTGTTGTACCCGATGTTCCTGTTGTACCAGAAGATCCAGATGTTCCAGAAGATCCAGATGTTCCTGATGAACCAGACGTGCCAGAAGAACCCGAGGTGCCAGAAGAACCCGAAGTACCAGACGAGCCTGTTGTTCCTGAAGAACCTGAGGTGCCAGAAGAACCTGAGGTGCCAGCTACACCATCAAGTCCACTTGTTCCAGAAGATCCTGAAGATCCAGTAGTACCGGAGGAACCAGATGTTCCGGATGATCCGGATGTACCAGAGGAGCCTGATGTTCCTGAAGTTCCAGAGGTACCTCTCGTGCCGGATGTTCCAGAGGATCCAGATGTTCCGGAGGTTCCAGTTGTACCGGAGGATCCAGAAGTACCCGATGTTCCAGAGGTTCCAGTTGTACCGGAGGATCCAGAAGTACCCGATGTTCCAGAGGTTCCAGTTGTACCGGAGGAACCCGATATTCCAGAAGTTCCAGAAGTTCCAGAAGTACCCCTCGTGCCCGATGTTCCGGACGATCCGCTAGTCCCAGAAGATCCCGATGTTCCTGATGTTCCTGAAGTTCCGCTACCGTTGATAGTTATGGTAATAGCCGCTACGTCACCATTTGTAAATGTTGTATATCCAAGATTAGTTAAAACCTGTCCGGTAAATAAATAATTTGGAGAAACCTGGGTGACGTTCGTGAAATAATAGACATCAAAATCGGAAGAATTATTTAGATTGCTTGCAATATAAGCATATCCACTTTGACCTAATATGTTGTTGAAATAGTCACTAAAATCTATACCCTCATAAGAGGTAGAGCTAATAGTTAGATTATAATCAAATCCACCGTTTGTGTAAACAAATCCTCCAGTGGTTACTGATGAATATCCATCAAATTGGTATATCAATCCTCCTTTATTACCTTGAGATCCTGAGGTTCCTGAAGTGCCAGATGTTCCATTAGAGCCAGATGTACCAGAGGATCCCGATGTCCCAGAAGATCCAGATGTCCCCGAAGTACCCGATGTTCCTGTTGTACCAGAAGATCCTGATGTTCCAGAGGTTCCGGATGTTCCATTAGATCCAGATGTTCCAGAAGAACCCGAGGTACCGGATGTACCAGTAGTACCGGATGTTCCAGTCGTACCAGAAGATCCTGATGTTCCAGAGGTTCCAGATGTTCCATTAGATCCAGAGGTTCCAGAAGTTCCAGAAGAGCCATCGTTACCGGATGTTCCTGAAGTTCCTGATGTTCCAGTAGTTCCAGAAGATCCTGATGTTCCAGAAGTACCTGATGTACCATTAGATCCAGATGTGCCAGAAGTACCTGAAGATCCATCATTTCCAGATGTGCCAGAAGTACCTGAAGTACCAGTAGTGCCAGAAGAGCCAGATGTACCGGAAGAACCAGAAGTACCAGCTACGCCATCCAATCCGCTAGTTCCGCTAGTTCCGCCAACTCCAGATGTTCCGGAGGTTCCGTTAGAGCCGGATGTTCCAGAAGATCCTGATGTTCCAGAAGATCCTGATGTTCCAGAAGAACCCGATGTTCCAGAAGAACCCGATGTGCCTGAAGATCCCGAAGTCCCCGATGTTCCAGTTGTACCTGAGGATCCAGAGGTCCCTGAGGTGCCTGATGTTCCAGAAGTTCCATTAGATCCCGATGTTCCGGATGATCCTGAGGTTCCGGATGATCCTGAGGTTCCTGATGTTCCAGTTGTACCGGATGATCCTGAGGTTCCCGAGGTTCCAGATGAACCGGATGTACCAGAAGTACCCGTCGTTCCCGATGTTCCTGTTGTACCAGAGGAGCCCGATGTTCCCGATGTTCCAGATGTTCCGTTTGATCCGGAAGTTCCAGAAGAGCCAGAGGTTCCAGAGGTTCCAGAGGTTCCGGTTGTACCGGATGTACCGGTTGTACCCGAAGATCCTGATGTTGCGGATGTTCCCGATGTTCCCGATGTTCCGTTAGAACCTGATGTTCCTGAAGAACCAGACGTACCAGATGTACCAGTTGTACCTGAAGATCCGGATGTACCAGAAGAACCAGAAGTTCCGGAAGATCCAGAAGTACCAGAGGATCCAGATGTTCCGGAAGATCCAGAAGTACCAGAGGATCCAGATGTGCCAGATGTTCCGGTTGTACCAGAAGATCCAGATGTACCAGATGTTCCAGAAGTTCCATTAGATCCGGAAGTACCAGAGGAACCTGACGTTCCCGATGTTCCGGAAGTTCCTGTTGTACCGGATGATCCAGATGTTCCAGAGGATCCAGATGTTCCAGCTACACCATCCAAACCGCTGGTACCGCTAGTTCCAGATTCTCCACTAGTGCCGGATGTTCCCGAAGTGCCCGTTGTTCCCGATGATCCGGATGTACCAGATGATCCAGACGTGCCGGATGTTCCAGAAGTTCCATTAGATCCAGATGTACCGGAAGAACCCGATGTCCCTGAAGTTCCAGTTGTACCAGAAGATCCGGAAGTTCCTGACGTTCCAGATGTTCCAGAAGTTCCATTAGATCCCGAAGTTCCCGACGACCCCGAGGTTCCGGAGGTACCCGTTGTACCGGAAGAACCAGATGTACCGGAAGAACCGGATGTACCTGAAGTACCAGAAGTTCCATTAGACCCTGACGTTCCAGAGGATCCTGACGTTCCAGATGTCCCAGAAGTTCCTGTCGTTCCAGAGGATCCTGAAGTACCAGAAGTTCCAGAAGTACCATTAGATCCAGAAGTTCCAGATGATCCAGATGTTCCTGAAGTACCAGTCGTACCAGAAGACCCAGAAGTACCAGAAGAACCGGAGGTACCAGATGTTCCAGAAGTTCCAGAAGTTCCATTAGACCCTGATGTTCCAGAAGACCCAGAGGTACCGGAAGATCCGGATGTACCAGAAGTACCTGTTGTTCCAGAAGAACCCGATGTACCAGATGTACCAGAAGTACCGTTTGATCCAGAGGTACCAGAAGTACCCGACGATCCATCATTTCCTGAGGTTCCAGAAGAACCAGAAGTTCCTGAGGATCCCGAAGTCCCAGAGGAACCTGAAGTACCAGATGTACCAGAAGTACCATTTGATCCAGAGGTACCAGAAGTACCCGATGATCCATCATTCCCTGATGTTCCGGAGGTACCCGTTGTACCGGAAGAACCAGATGTACCAGATGTACCAGATGTGCCTGAGGTTCCCGAAGTACCCGATGATCCATCATCCCCTGATGTTCCTGATGTTCCCGTAGTTCCTGACGATCCAGATGTACCAGAAGAACCAGATGTGCCTGAAGTTCCCGAAGTACCATTTGATCCGGAGGTACCAGAAGTACCCGATGATCCATCATTCCCCGATGTTCCTGATGTTCCCGTAGTTCCTGACGATCCAGATGTACCGGAGGAACCTGAAGTACCAGATGTACCAGAAGTACCATTTGATCCTGATGTTCCTGATGATCCTGAGGTACCAGACGTTCCTGTTGTTCCGGAAGACCCAGAAGTACCGGAAGAACCAGATGTGCCTGAAGTTCCCGAAGTACCATTTGATCCTGAGGTACCAGAAGAACCTGATGTTCCTGATGTTCCGGTTGTACCGGAAGTACCTGTTGTTCCGGAAGAACCAGATGTGCCTGAGGATCCAGAAGTTCCCGATGATCCGGAGGTACCTGATGTTCCAGATGTTCCTGTTGTGCCAGACGATCCAGAAGTTCCAGAAGATCCAGAAGTTCCAGCTACGCCATCTAGTCCGCTGGTGCCACTAGTGCCATTTACACCGGAGGTTCCGGAAGTACCAGATGTTCCAGTTGTACCAGATGTTCCTGTTGTGCCAGACGATCCAGAAGTTCCAGATGTTCCAGATGTTCCATCAGCACCAGATGTACCCGAAGTTCCAGAAGATCCATCATTACCCGACGTTCCGGATGTACCAGAGGTTCCTGTTGTTCCAGATGAGCCAGAAGTCCCAGAGGTTCCATCAAAACCTGAAGTTCCGGAGGTTCCAGAAGATCCGTCATTCCCGGATGTACCAGATGTACCAGAAGATCCGGAAGTACCAGAAGAGCCAGAAGTGCCAGATGTACCTGAAGTACCATCTGATCCTGATGTTCCAGAGGTACCAGAAGATCCATCAATTCCTGATGTTCCAGAGGTTCCCGATGTTCCAGTAGTTCCAGAGGATCCAGATGTTCCTGAAGATCCGGAGGTTCCAGAAGTACCAGATGTTCCATCAGCACCTGATGTACCTGAAGTTCCAGAAGATCCATCATTACCAGATGTTCCAGATGTACCAGTAGTTCCAGAGGATCCTGATGTTCCAGATGTTCCAGAAGTTCCATTTGATCCGGAGGTCCCAGAAGTACCTGACGATCCGTCATTCCCGGAGGTTCCGGATGTACCTGATGTTCCGGTTGTTCCAGATGAACCAGAAGTTCCTGATGTTCCGGAAGTACCATTAGATCCAGATGTTCCTGAAGTTCCAGAGGATCCATCATTACCAGACGTACCTGAAGTACCAGAAGAACCTGTTGTTCCTGATGACCCAGATGTTCCTGAAGAGCCCGATGTACCAGCTACGCCATCTAGACCGCTAGTTCCACTGGTTCCATTTACTCCAGAAGTTCCGGATGTACCGGAAGATCCATCATTACCGGATGTACCTGAAGTACCGGATGTACCTGTTGTTCCAGATGATCCAGATGTACCAGACGAACCGGAAGTTCCTGATGTTCCAGAAGTACCATCGATTCCAGATGTTCCGGATGTTCCCGTAGTCCCAGAGGATCCTGATGTACCGGATGTTCCTGAAGTTCCAGATGTGCCATCGGACCCCGAAGTACCCGATGTTCCAGACGATCCGTCATTACCTGAAGTGCCAGAAGTACCGGATGTACCTGTTGTTCCAGATGATCCAGATGTACCAGATGAGCCGGAAGTTCCTGATGTTCCAGAAGTACCATCGATTCCAGATGTTCCTGATGTTCCAGAAGTTCCAGTTGTACCGGAAGATCCAGAAGTTCCTGAGCTTCCAGAAGTTCCTGAAGTTCCAGAAGTGCCATCTATTCCAGAAGTTCCCGAAGTACCCGATGTTCCAGTTGTGCCAGAGGATCCGGAAGTACCAGACGAACCAGACGTTCCTGACGTTCCGGAAGTACCATCAATTCCGGATGTTCCAGATGTACCAGATGTCCCGGTTGTTCCTGAAGTACCGGATGATCCTGATGTTCCAGAAGATCCTGATGTTCCAGAGGTTCCTGAAGTACCAGTTGTGCCAGAAGATCCGGATGTACCAGAAGAGCCAGATGTTCCTGAAGTTCCTGATGTTCCAGAAGTGCCATTAGATCCAGAGGTCCCTGAGGATCCTGAAGTTCCTGAAGCTCCGTCCAAACCACTAGTTCCTGAAGTACCATCACCGCCTGCTGCCCCATCGAGATTCACATAACCTGTTCCCGTACCACTTCCAGTTGATCCGGTTAAATCCACTGTCATAGCACCAGTCGAAGAATCGTAGGTGTTAACTGTACCCTGCATGTAATTGCCGGGACTTATAGATATAATTACTGCTTGGTTTGTTATGTAGGCAAGACCAGGTTCTACAGTAAATGATATGCTACCAGATCCAGCTATAGTAACTGGAGCATTTGTAAAAGTTGAATATCTATCACCGTCTAATCCGCTAGTTCCGGATGAGCCAGATGTGCCAGAAGACCCAGACGTACCAGATGATCCCGAGGTTCCGGAAGTTCCTGTTGTACCGGATGATCCAGATGTTCCAGATGATCCCGAGGTGCCTGTTGTTCCAGATGAACCTGAAGTACCAGAGGTTCCGGTTGTACCAGATGTTCCAGAAGATCCAGATGTTCCTGACGAGCCAGATGTACCTGATGAACCTGAAGTACCAGAAGTTCCTGTTGTACCAGAAGTACCGGTTGTACCAGAGGAACCCGATGTTCCGGATGAGCCAGACGTACCGGATGATCCAGAAGTACCCGATGTACCAGAAGTTCCCGTTGTCCCAGATGTACCGGATGTTCCAGTTGTACCAGAAGATCCCGACGTTCCAGAAGTACCTGATGTACCATTGGATCCAGATGTGCCAGATGTTCCAGAAGAACCATCGTTACCAGATGTACCTGAAGTTCCTGTAGTTCCAGAGGATCCAGATGTCCCAGATGTTCCTGAAGTTCCATTAGATCCGGATGTGCCAGAGGTTCCAGAAGAACCATCGTTACCAGATGTTCCAGAAGTTCCTGATGTTCCTGTAGTTCCAGAGGATCCCGATGTCCCAGATGTTCCTGAAGTTCCATTAGATCCGGATGTGCCAGATGTTCCAGAAGAACCATCGTTACCAGATGTGCCAGAAGTACCTGAAGTACCAGTAGTTCCCGAAGAACCAGAAGTTCCAGAAGTACCTGACGTACCATTTGATCCGGATGTACCAGACGTTCCCGATGATCCATCATTTCCAGATGTTCCTGATGTACCAGTGGTTCCAGAAGATCCAGAGGTACCAGAAGATCCGGAGGTACCAGAAGATCCGGAGGTACCAGAAGATCCGGAGGTACCTGAGGTTCCAGTTGTTCCTGAAGTTCCAGACGAGCCAGATGTTCCTGATGAACCTGATGTTCCAGAGGTCCCTGATGTTCCATCAACTCCAGAAGTACCAGACGTGCCAGAAGTACCGGTAGTACCAGAGCTTCCTGAAGTACCTGAGCTTCCAGATGTTCCGGATGTACCGTCTACTCCAGATGTTCCAGAAGAGCCATCTACTCCAGATGTTCCAGAAGTTCCATCACCACCAGCAGCTCCATCGAGATTCACGAGTCCAATACCGGTTCCGCTTCCGGTTGAGCTTGTAATATCGACGGTCATGGCACCGGTCGAAGAATCATAGCTGTTAACAGTACCCTGCATGTAATTCCCAGGACTGATGGATATAATTACAGCTTGATTTATTATGTAGGCAAGACCTGTTCCTACAGTAAACGATATACTTCCAGATCCCTGTATTGTAACATTACTCGTAGTTGCAGTTGAGTAACGGTCACCATCTAAACCACTAGTTCCTGATGTTCCGGATGATCCAGAGGTACCTGTTGTGCCTGATGTTCCAGATGTTCCGGATGAACCTGAAGTACCAGATGAACCTGAAGTACCAGCGACACCATCCAATCCGCTAGTTCCTGACGATCCATCATTACCAGATGTACCAGAAGATCCATCGTTTCCGGATGTTCCTGATGTACCAGTGGTTCCGGAAGATCCCGAAGTACCAGACGATCCTGATGTTCCGGAAGTGCCCGAAGTACCAGAGGTTCCATCCACACCGGATGTACCGGAGGTTCCAGATGTACCTGTTGTTCCCGAAGTACCGGAAGAACCAGAAGTTCCAGAGGAGCCAGAGGTTCCAGATGTACCAGATGTTCCAGATGTACCTGTTGTTCCCGAAGTACCGGAAGATCCAGAGGTTCCAGATGTTCCAGAGGTTCCTGAAGTTCCAGATGTACCTGATGTTCCGGTTGTTCCTGAAGTCCCAGATGAACCAGATGAACCAGATGTCCCAGATGAACCAGAAGTCCCAGAGGTACCTGAGGTTCCAGTTGTTCCTGAAGTTCCAGATGATCCAGATGTTCCAGATGAGCCAGAAGTTCCTGAAGTACCTGATGTTCCGGAAGAACCAGAAGTTCCTGAAGTACCAGATGTACCCGAAGTTCCTGTTATTCCTGAAGAGCCAGATGTACCCGACGTTCCACTAGATCCAGATGTTCCTGAACTTCCAGATGTTCCAGAAGTACCCGAAGTACCATCTATACCTGAAGTACCAGAAGTCCCTGAAGTACCTGTTGTGCCAGATGTGCCAGATGACCCTGATGTACCGGAAGTGCCAGAAGTTCCAGATGTTCCATCCACTCCAGAAGTTCCAGAGGTTCCAGAGGTTCCAGAGGTTCCAGATGTACCGGTCGTACCGGAAGTACCAGATGATCCAGAGGTACCTGAAGAACCAGAAGTTCCAGAGGATCCAGAAGTACCCGCGACACCATCAAGTCCACTAGTTCCAGAAGTACCATCCCCACCTGCAGCACCATCCAAATTAACCAGAGCTACCGCACTACCAGATCCTGTTGAGGAAGTTACATTAACGGTCATAGCTCCTGTTAAAGGATCATATGTACTGACCGTACCCTGCATATAATTACCAAGGCTCAAAGAAATTATTACTGCCTGGTTTACTATGTAGGCTAATCCGGTTCCAACTGTAAATGATATGCTTCCGGAACCAACTATAGAGACTGAAGAATTTGTTACTGTTTTATAGCGATCACCATCAAGACCGCTGGTACCCGATGTACCCGAAGTTCCAGTTGTTCCAGACGATCCAGAGGTTCCGGAAGAACCAGACGTTCCGCTCGATCCAGACGTACCGGACGATCCAGAAGTTCCCGATGTACCAGATGTTCCATCTATACCACTAGTCCCTGAGGTTCCGGAAGAGCCTGA
>Ga0172367_10003595_pt1 | contig 19897 bp, 14 predicted proteins | sample Lak10m_FD_114542 | JGI IMG/M metagenome (GOLD analysis project Ga0172367, IMG submission 114542) | Freshwater microbial communities from Kabuno Bay, South-Kivu, Congo - kab_022012_10m | ecosystem: Environmental > Aquatic > Freshwater > Lake | place: Democratic Republic of the Congo: South-Kivu...
CAGTTGTGAAACGCTGTCACGGTGAAGATACTTTAGGGGTAGCCCTACGGGAAAATAGCTCGATGCCAAGCTTAATTTTAAGAAAAGCTCCTAGTCTTACTCAAGATTAGGAGCTTTTTTAATTTGTTTTGTTAACAAAACCTTGTAAAGTCGAGACCCGCAGCGGCTCGACTTTACAAGGTTTCTTACCTACTTATTGTATGAATGTGAACTTACCACTATTGCCGTCAGCTTCCATTTTGATTTGTGCCACAAAGAATTGTTTTTGCTGAATTTCACCTTCTGGAGTGAAGGATATTTCACCAAGAGGCGTGACATATTTACCTGCTAGCAATGTGTCATTTAGCTGTGTGCGAAGTTGGGGCAGCGCTAATGTATTTAGCTTAGTTGTTTTATCGAGAGCACGTAATGCTTCGACGAATACCTGAACTCCCGTGAATGCTTGAGCAGTAAACTGTGGCGGTTCTTTTTTATTTTGCTCAGTATAGATTTGACGGAATGCGGTGTTTATTTCGTTCTTTAATTCAGGACTATAGGCTTGGGCAATGATAATGCCATCACAGAGTGCTTTACATACTGGTAGGATATTGGAAGTGTTTAATCCATTCCCTCCGATGATTAGACCCTTATAACCTAGTTCACGCAACTGTTTGACAAGGTTTCCACCGTCAGCTGATAGACCTGAAATGATAACTAAGTCAGGCTTGATGTTAATGGTGTTTGTCACTTGAGATTGAAAGTCTGTATCTGTAGTTTGGAAGGTTTGGACAGTTGCAAGGTCTAACCCTTTTTGTTTAACGGTCTCTTGAAAAGTTCCTGTTTCTGACTTACTAAAGGCATCATTTTGAGCATAGAAAACTGCTACCTTCTTGATTTGAGGGTTGATTTTAAGGGCAGCCTCGATCGCATTGGGTGCAACTACAGCTACAGGAGCTGATACCCGTGAAATATATTTACCAATTTGTGGAATTCCCTTTGCGGTATTCGACGGAGCAATTACGGGTACGCCTGCACGTTCGGCAATGGGATCAGCGCTGAATGCTTGCTGTGAGAGTGTTGGACCAACGATGCCAACAACTTTATCTTGGGAAATTAGTGTATTAAAGGCGTTAATTGTACCTTGTTCATCACCTGCGGTATCTTGAAAAACTAAACGAATCGGAGTGCCATTGATGCCCCCTTGTTTATTGAAATAGGTTTCGGCAATTTTTGCACCTGTGACTTGTTCTTGTCCTAGTAATGAAACGTTACTGGTTTGGGCAACTGCAATACCAATGGGGATTGATGTTTGATTCCCGCTAGGGCTATTGGGGGTAGTTGTGGTGACTGGAGTATTGCTAGTTGGCGTACAAGCTAATACAAGTAAGCAAGACATCAGAGATGCGATCGCAAAGCTACAAAGTTGTTTTATTGTTTTTTTCATCAAGATTAGAAGCCTAAAATGTTTTTATCGAATTAGTCTACAACTTTTACTGCGGTTTTCAAATGGGATTTGTCAATGTAAAGCCTGCTATAGCAAAGCAATAAATAGCTAAAACACATCAAAGCCAAAAAGATGAATGGCAGCGCTTCGCGCCGCCATTCATCTTTTTGGCTTTGACGAACTGACGTTACTTTATGGAACGTTCAGGATCAAATGTGAAACCATCAAAAAAGGTTTCTATTCCTCTTGAAGTTGAGATAGGGATATTTGTATCAGGTACCCCGATCGCCTTAGCTGCATTTTTCCAGAGATCTTCACGATTTACGGCATCAATGATTTCTTTAGTTTCAAAATCAGCAGGCAAATTATGCCATCGACGATATTCATTTAGAAACCAGAGATCGTGGCTTTTGTAAGGGTAAGAAACGGAAATACCATCATTTGACCAATACTTGATGGAAGTAGTGCTATCTATTTTTAGTCTCTTCATCTTTTGTTTAGGACTATTTTTAAAAAGCTGAGAAAATATCTTAATTGGCTGTGATATGAGATTGCGGCTATCATTAAAGCTTAAGGCTAAAATCGTATCTAATTCTTGGGCATTGACTGGATCATCACACCAGATCTGGGCTTCCATAATCGCTTGGATCAATGCTTGAGTAGCAATCGGGTATTTATCGACCCAATCAGCCCGCATAGCCAGAATCTCCCCAGGATAATTGCGCCAGATCTCCCCGATCGCGATTGCAGGCTCAGCTAGATTTGCTTCAACCAATTGCAGACTATGCCAGCTATCTAAACAAAGTAGGTCAGCTTTATTCTGTTTTACTTGTGGAAGGATCTCATCAAATGGAATCTCCAGAATATTGATACTTTTTTGAGGAATCACCCCCATTGAGGCTAGCCAATATCTGAGCCATAAATCATAATTACTCCCACTCTCAGTGATCGCTCCATTCATTGTTTTCCCAAACAATTTGGCAATATCTTGCCAAGGAGAAAAGGTTGCTCGTTTCAGTTGAATGCCAAAGGGCTTAAGTCTATTAGAAACAACAATATAGCCGCCATGAGTATGTAAGCGCATCAACACATACATGGCAGTTTTACTTGTATGTCGATTAATCAAGCCCTCATTTAATAGTTCTGACAAAGGGCTGTAAAAATGTCCACCATCAATACCATGATTTTTTTTGCCGATTTTGGTGCCTATTTCTGTGTGATCGCAGATATTTCTCCAAGATCGTAAGGGAACTAGCTCCACATCAGTCATGCCATATTTAGCGAATAGTTTTTTGCTCTTAGCAACTAAAAGAGGAGCGATTTCGATGGATGGAATCAGCCCAAGGCGAGCTGATTGCACTTCAGGGGTATCGGAAGCTTGAGCATCAGCATTAATTTGGAACGGCTGATTAGATAGAGGTCGGGACGTACAATTGTTCAGCAAGAGTGTACTTGCTGCTATGCCAAAGCTAGTTAAGATCTTACGTCTAGAAAGTTTCATAACATTTGGTAACTGGGGATTGGTAATTGGTAATTGAGGATTGGTAATAATAAAGTTGTCACTAAAGACGAAACCCTATTTCCCATTTCTAAAAGCCAAAAGCCCTCGATCACCCATCACCAACCCTTAACAACTCTTGATCCATTTCTCAGCAAACTTCACTTAAAAACGAATGCACTATATCTAGGATACGCTGACTGGATTTACCATCACCAAAGGGATTAGCAATATTTGCCATTTGTTCGTAGGCATGACGATCGCCTAGTAATTTAGAAGCTGCCACCACAATATCCGCAGTTTCTGTGCCAACTAGTTTACTTGTGCCTGCGGCAACTGCCTCTGGGCGCTCAGTGGTAGAGCGCAATACTAAAACAGGTTTACCTAGACTCGGAGCTTCTTCTTGCAAGCCACCTGAGTCACTCATGATCAAATAACAGCGTTGCATAGCCCCAACTAGTTGCTCATAATCCAGAGGCTCAACTAAGAAAATACGCGGATGATTGCCCAACTTTGTGATTAACGGTTCTCTTACCACAGGATTGAGGTGCATTGGTAGCACCAGAGCCACGTCTGGGAAATCTGCCAATACTTGTAACCATGCTTGGATGACTTGGGATAAGGGTTCTCCCCAATTCTCCCGACGATGAACGGTTGCCAAAATTACGCGGTGGCTTTCCCAATCTAAGCCTTTAATCTCACAGTTTGGCGATCGCCTTGAAACGTATAGCAGTGCATCAATTACAGTATTGCCTGTATTGTGAATGCCCGTTTTGACACCAGAAACTATAAGGTTCTCTACTGAGGCTTGAGTGGGGGCAAAATGAAGCTGAGCGATTTGTGACACTAAACGACGGTTTGCCTCTTCGGGATATGGATTAAATAGGTTATCGGTGCGAAGCCCCGCCTCTACATGTCCAACAGGAATTTGCTGATAAAAAGCTGCTAGAGCGGCGGCAAAGGCTGTGGTCGTATCACCTTGAACTAAAACAATACTTGGCTGAATTTCTTTATATAATTTTTCTAAACCGATCAAACTGTTGCAAGTAATTTGGGTAAGTGTTTGCTTCGGCTGCATGATATCCAAGTCGTAATCTGGTTTGAGTTCAAACAGTTGCATTACTTGTTCCACCATTTCCCGATGCTGTCCAGTTAGAACCACTGAAGTTTGAAACTGAGGATTATTTCTAAATAGATGAATGATCGGGGCAAGTTTAATTGCTTCTGGACGAGTTCCTAAAGTAATACAGACATGGAATTGAGTTGGCACAATAATCCTTACTAAACAAGCTTTCTAACTATAATTTTAGCACTTTTATAGATTTATAGATAAGTAAAGACGGCGATTCGCACCGCCTTTACTTATCTATAATCAATTGTGGTTCAACAGATGTAGTTTTAGGAGCTTTGCTACTGCCAAAGACTGCATGAATTCCTCTCAAAGCGAGAATGATAATCACACAAACAACCACATACTGAGCAATTTGTATTGCAAAAATTGGAGTTCTAATTAAAGCTTGCCAAGAAAATTTATTAGTAGAGGAATGCTCCTCAGAATGGAAGTCGTTAGTTTCCTCAGTGTCAGGAATTACAGGAATATCAGAAAGAAATATTAACTCTGAATCTTGAGAGGTTCTTGTACTATTTAAATCGGAATTGAGATGATTAGGGAGATTAATGTTTGGAAACTTCTCAGGAACGCTGGTTTCTCCAAACATCTCATCTAGATCGGGGCTAGATGCTACGGAATTTGTTTCTCTATTGGCGCGATCACTGAGATCATTTCGCTCTTGCATAGATTTGGGTGGGAATACTGGTAAAGGAGGTATTCTAGGTCTTTGTTTGGGCTCAGTGATTCCGCCATTTTCACTAATATTGGGAGATGCCTGCTCAACTAGATAAATTTCCTCTGTCCACGCAGGTTCTTCAGACCCCGTTTGTTGCCAAGATACGGTAATTTGAGAAACTGTTTTTACTTCAAGGGTGATAAACCATTTTTTGAGCATTCCCACTAGCACTTGCCGATTAGGAATTCGTACCTCATCGTCTAATGATCGCAAATCAGACTCAATTAAGATTTCTAAGCGATCTCCATCACGCTCAACATTTGCCAACATTGCTTGAGATTTGAGCAATCGATTCATGAGTGAGGCGATCGCATTAACGTTGCTCTGTTTAGCTTGTTCAACTAATGGGTTTTGAGTCATAGCCTCAACCTTTGATGCTGATTCTAAAAATGTTTTTCAGATTAAGCCAAATGTATCAGATTTTTGTAACTATCGCTGAAATGTCAGCAATTCTCATTGTGATACCAATTCACAGAAGTGTCGCCACACTTCTGTGAATTAAAAAACAAACCCTTACAGGGTTTGATGCTTCCTGTGTCTTCGGCGCAGGAAATATCAAAATCGGGTTTTTGAGAGCAATCCGTTGGCTTGCTCTCAAAAACCCGATTTTTTATATGAGAATTTTTACCCAAGCTTAAAAAAAGAAGAGGCGTTTCGCCTCTTCTTTTTTTTAAAAACTACCACGCATGACTTGATTGAGCATTGATTCAACCTGTGAAGCAAGCTGAGTATGACTCATACCCAATTGATCTAAGATGCTGAGTGATAACTCTAGCGATCGCAAGGACTTGCCTTGATATTGGTATTGAAACTGTGAATTACCGCATAGCTGGTAGAGACAAGCTAGATCGTATAGAGATCTAGCATATTCATGCATCATTCCGAATTGCTCAAAAGCGACAGAAGCATCAATTAATGAGTCTTCCGCCGTTTCGATCGCATCTTCATCAAGACTATCTAGACCGTCAAGCAGACGATATACATAGATACGTCCTTGAAGATGTTTGGCGATTGCTATTCCCCTCAGATATTGGTAATCTCGGAAACGTGGTAATACATTTACTCTAATGCAGATTAGGCTTTCTTCAATTTGGCGATCCCCTAGCAAAGCTTCGGCAAAATCACAATATAAATAACCAATTTCAATGCTATCAACTGGCTCTTTGAGTAAAGAAATGCCATCTTTGATCATTTCAATTGCAGTTTGCCATTGAGATTCCGCGATCGCTACTTTGACTAGTCCTTTCAGAGCTTGTAAACGCAAAAAGTTATCGGAATTAGCTAGGGCAATATCGAGAGTACTTTGAAAAAGACTAGCTGCTTGATCGATATCACCAGATATTAAATACAACTGTCCTAGGTGGATATAGCTTTTAGCGATCGCCCACTCATCTTCTATTTCTAGACGTACAGATAGCGATCGTTCATAACTCATAAGAGCCGATTGCAGATCATTTACTCGTAAATAATATTGTCCGATTGCATCATCAATGAGAGCCTGACCCTGTTGACTATTGCGATAAGATTGATGAGCCGTTTGTAGAATATGTAAAACATCACTCAATTCCCCCAATTCGAGTGCCAGAATTGAACGCGCATAAAGCAGATAAGCCTCTTGTTCGTGATCCTGATCTGGATGCTGACTTAATACTTCCCCCGCTTGTTGCACAAGAACTTGTGCTCTCTGTAATGATTCTAATTGTTTTGTTGCTACTAGCTCTACAGCAAGATCTAATAAAACCCTTATGGTTGTGCTAGGGTCTGAATCCAAGTGTTCACTAGTGGTGGTATTTTGCAGACATTGTTCAAAATAAGAGATCGCTAAGGTGCGATCCTGTTGGCGCATGTGCTGCCCTTGGATTAGAAATTCGGCTAATTTCATAAGAAACTCCAAAATTATGCGTGTAAGTTACCTACTTCTAGGCTTTACACTTCATAAATAATATCGTACCCAAAATCATCTATCCCAAAATCACCCATTGGATCAGTTAACCGATTTTGTTATTCCATGAGCCAAAGGCATTAGAAAAATTCGGTTCTTTATGAGTTTCTACTAAGTTCAATTTGCTGTTTAGTGGAAACGACATGATTGAGAGATAAAGAATTCCAGAAAGAACGAATTTGCTTGCTGACAGATTGCCACTGTGAGTAATGGAAAAAGTGCTTGCCCTGTTCACTCAACCACAGTTGATCGCTATCTTTAAGATACGATCTCCATTTTTGGTATGCATTTTCGCCGCCAGTTACATAGTCATCTAATGCACCGCAAACGAGCATTGGTACAGAGATTGGTGTGGGTGCGATATAGGTAGGTGCATAGAGAGAGTGGGGAATCAAAGAATTATCGAGATCTTGCTTGAGTAGGTTGGCTAACCAATGCAACATTTCTTGGTCACGATAACCAAATAAGTAAAAGGCTGTCCGCATCAGCATTGTTTCTCGACTACAACTGATTAGCTGGCGTTGCTCGTAGTAATGACTATGCCAGCTAGTTGCTAAGTTAACTCCCACTGACAATAAAGTGAGTGATCGCACCTGTTCAGGATATTGCTTGGCATAGAGCCAGCCAACTAAGCCCGCTATGCCATGTCCGACTAGATGCACTTTGTCATCACAGGTTTGTAGATATTCATGAAGGGAGGCGATCGCTAGATTCAGATCGATGGGTTCGTCAGGATTCTGACAATATTCCCATTGGGCGATCGCATATTGACGCGACAGCGATCGGAGTAGTTGTAAATCAAAGCGGCGCAAGGATTGGCTGGTACAAAGACCGATAACTTGAGGCGTGGTGGACTGTCTAAGGGTCATACTTTTATTGAGATATATTTTTATTAAAATAGGGAAGATAAATGATTTCTAAGATTGTAAATAAAAAAGAATTGAGTGATTGATACTTACTTTTACTAAAGTCTGTGTTAGCAATCCCTGTAAAAATGCATCTTATCACTCAATCCTGCCAACGCATTTGAACTATGTGTAAAGAAGCGTGCCGAGTCAAGCCGCCTCAGAACTTGATGTACACTGTAGCATTATTGAGTATTATTATCAATAGTAAACAAAAAAATAAAAGCAGTGCTTAACACTGCTTTTATTTTTTTGTTTACTTGGCTTGCAACTGCCAAACCTTGACTAGGCGATCAGCTCCACCGCTGACTAGGGTGGCATCCTTAGGACTAAAGCTAAGCGATAGGACAGGGGCTTCATGTTGACTGAGAACCTGCATTGTTTTGCCCGTTTTCACATCCCAGATCTGAATTGTTTTATCGACACCACCAGAGGCGATCGCATTACCTTCACGGTTAAAGGCAACTGCTAAGACTCCACCCGTATGTCCTGAAAGGGTTCGCACGACTTTGCCTGTGGTTGCATCCCAAATTTTTACAGTTTGATCTTGGCTGCTACTAGCCAGCATTTTGCCATCAGGACTATAGGCGAGTGCATTTACAGGTGCAGTATGTCCTGTAATATTTAGAACCTGCTTTCCTGTCTTCACATCCCAGATTTTAACGGTTTTATCAAAACTGGCGCTAGCAAACTGCTTACCGTCAGGGGCAAAAGCAACCGATACAACCTTGTCTTGATGCCCCTCATAAGTCTGTAATAGATCTCCCTTGCGCCAATCCCATAGCTTGATCGTGTTATCGGCACTGGCGCTAATTAAGGTATTGCCATTAGGACTATAGTCAACACTGAAGACCTGTCCATTATGCCCTTCAAGGTTGCGGATGGGTTTGCCACTGCGGAAGTTCCATAACTTAATTGATTTATCAATACAGGCCGTAGCAAAGGTATTGCCGTTGGGATGTACCGCGATCGCATTAATTCCAGATACTGAGCCGAGATGATTGGATAAAGTGCCAAAAGACTGATTATCTCTTACATTCCATAGGCGTAAGGTGCGATCATAACCACCACTCGCGAAACTGAATCCATTGGGAAAGAATGCAACGGCTCTGACCCAACCTGTATGCCCTGTTAAGTTCAGCCGTAATTGATAATTAGAAGTAATGACTGGAGTCGGTTCGATAACTGTAGGAGTTGGATTGGGAGTGGAGGAAAATTTAGGTAAGTATTGAGAGAAGTGAATTGCACCCCAACTAACTCCAATTAGACAAACTAGAGCGATCGCCCAACGATTGGTATTTTGACTGAGGTTAAAACTAGGAATCTGAAAATCATCAGATTCTTGATACATAGGTGGTAAATTGTCAAGTTCATAGAGAACTTCCTGTGCAGTCTGATAGCGATCTTCAGGATGGTGCTTGACCATGCGATTAAGAATGAGCGCAAGTTCAGGACGAATTGCTGAACCCATCTGCCAGTCTAATAAATTTAGGTCTTCGCGGCGGACTAATTGACTAGGATGTAAACCTGTAAGGAGTTGAATTGCTGTTAAGCCAAGAGCATAGATATCACAACTAGGGGTAAAGTGACCAAGAGCCTGCTCAAAGGGCATATAGCTAGGAGTACCGAGGACAACTCCATTTTGAGCGGCTGTTGCATAGATACCTTTGAGAACGGCAAAATTAGTCAGCACAAAATGTTGATCGCTACTATTATTGCCTTGATAACTACCCTGTCGATCTTTACGACGAATCAAATTGCGAGGACAGATATCTCCATGCACCATATTGGAGCTATGGGCAATATGCAGACTGGTCAACAGTTGTTGGAGGAATTGAACTAATTCGGACTCACTATAGAGTCTTCCCGTAGAGATTTCATCACTGAGACGAATTCCATCGATCGCTTCTTCTACGATATAAAATTCCTCCTCTTGCTCAAAATAGGTTGTAATTTTGGGGAAGTCGGCACTGCGATCGCTCAGTTGCTGTAATTTAGGAACTTGATTGCGAAATAGCGATCGCGCCCAGTCAAGTTGTAGATTAGTCTTATTAATCAGACAAAAACTTTTAGCGATCCAACGTGGCATTTCCGCAGCAACGGTATCTTCAACTAAGTATGTTTGCCCATAGGTGTCATCGGCGATCGTCTGTACAACTCGAAAGCGTCCGCCTAACAGATTCCCAAACGCTTTTCCTATTGTTTGTGATGTCGCCATAAGAACCTTACTCCAACCGCAACTCATTTAATTATAATCGAATGTGCTTTGTTGCTATCAACATCAAGGCGCATTCGATTATAGCTAGCCATTTGATGCAGGTACAACATAGAGAATGCCAGAAATTAACGTAAGTGCGACTGCAATCCAGAAAAAGGCGATCGCATAGGGAATTTTGACTAATAAAGCGGCAATTGCCACGATTTGCATTACGGTTTTTGCCTTTCCCCAAAAATTTGCACCGATAATTTGTGGTTTACTGACTTCGCTAGAAGAATTGTCCTGACTTGTCGTACTCGGTGCACCACGCCAAGCAGTAATTAATAGCTCTCGCGTAATAATTAAAAACACTGCCCAAGCAGGAACTTGACCGAGTTCAATAAACAATAAAAATAGGGCGATTGTGAGGACTTTATCGACGAGGGGATCAAGAAATTTCCCCAGTTCTGTTATTTGATTAAGTTTTCTTGCTAAATATCCATCTAGCCAGTCAGTAATGGCGGCGATGATAAATACACTTAAAGCAATTAAGCGACTAAGTTCGCTATCTTGCCACAGAAAAAGCCCAAAAATAATCGGTACAGCAATTAATCTCGATAAAGTTACCCAAGTAGGCAATGTAATCATAAATAACCAAATAATATAGAAAGTGATGCCTTGCAGCACTTTCTATATTATTTGGTTTGGGTGACTCTCCAGCTAAGTTTGAGATTAAACCAGAAGTTCCAAATTGTGACGATTGCGATCGCGATTAGATTAGCAATATATTTATTAATACCAAAATAATTGTAAAGAAGATTGAGAATGATCAAGTTCAATCCAATCCCTAGTAAACAAATTAGATTGAACTTCACAAATCGCTTGATTAATTTTCTCCGTCCCGATTGTTGCTCAGCTAGATCGCGAAATGTCCAAAGATCATTCCATAGAAAATTATTCAGCACTGCCACTTCAGCAGCAATCACTTTACTGCGTGTTAGTCCCCATCCCAGTGTAGAAGCATCACTAAGTAAATAGAAGATTGCCATATCGACAAATACGCCACTAAAGCCAACTAGTCCAAATTTAAAAAAACGTTTGACAGGAACTCGCAACTTTTCGCGTAATTTGGTGATTCGGCCGCGCGATCGCAAGCGCAACAAGTGCAAAATATAATCCACATATTGCCGCCAAGTTACTTTACTTTCACCCTCTTGCCGTTCTTGAAATACATAGCCAACTTCAGTAACAGAGCCAATATTGCCTCGACCAAGTACTTCAATTAATATTTTGTAACCCAGTGGATTCATCGGACAGTTAGCGATCGCACTGCGTCTGACCAAAAAATAGCCACTCATTGGGTCAGAAACTCGCCCAATCACATTTGGCAAAATCAGCAAGCCCAACATCTGCGCTCCCCGTGATAACAATCGCCTTACAAATCCCCAATCACTGACACCGCCCCCCTCGATATGGCGACTTGCCACTACTAAGTCTGCGCCTTTGGTTATTTCATCGAGCATCTTTAACAGAGTTTCTGGTGGATGTTGTAAATCTCCATCAATCACCCCTAAAATCTCTCCCTGTGATGCTTGCCATCCTCGAATCACGGCTGTCGAAAGTCCCTTTTCCCCTTGACGACGCATTACCCGTAACTGCGGATAATTTGGCATCAGGTCAAGTCCAACTTGCCATGTTAAGTCTGGACTATCATCATCTACGATAATCAATTCATAATTATCATTAAAATAATCATTTAATATCTGAGTCAAAATTTCTACTAACTTAGATAAGTTCTTGCTCTCATTGTAAGTAGGTACAACTAAAGAGAAATTAACTGCTAGATTCTGCTTTTGAAGAGCTTGATCAACATTTGGCTCAATCATTTCTTCAGAAAAGAGAAGTTCATTAACTTGAAACGATCCCGATGGTACGGGGATGAGGGAATAGGACATTATCCAGAAATTAGTTTTGTGATGGTGAGAGCTAATACTAAGTGAATAGGTAATGGTTTATACCGGCTACATTAGACTTTAGACCAATGTAAGCCTAAATTTCTATATTTTTTCTTAACCTAATGAATCCCTAAATCATTTATAGGTTTCCGAGCGGCGCGCTTCCACAAGCCATTTAGGATGGCTATATATACAGCCTATTTTGGATTTAAGGAATCCAGAATAAATGATGAAAGTGGCACTTTGCGCCACTTTCATCATTTATTCTGGATTTTAAGTCAGGACAAAGCGCTGTAACAGCATAAGTTGTGCTTATTGGGGCTTTGAGTAGTACAGAAATATTTTTAAAAGTGGCGCTTCGCGCCACTTTTAAAAATATTCTTGGGTTTTAAGTAAGCGCAAAGCGCTGTATAGAGTTTATCAGTCTAGTGAAGTACGGGTTGGCTTCCCTGCCTTCGGCGGGGAAGCCAACACTTGTACCTCTATTGCTTGAAAAGCGCTATGTAACATCTTATTTCTGAGCGTACTTAGCTGATAATGTATTGGGTTGGGTAGCGAAAACTTCCCTATCTATGTAGCTCAAAACACCTGCACAGATAAGATTATGGTTCAAAATGCCGCAAAAAATAGCTTTGTGACCTTAGATAGTGTTGGTAAGTCTTACTTACAGCCAAATGGACAGACTATTTCGATTATTGAAAATATTAACTGTCAGTTGCAAGTGGGTGAAATTATTGCTTTGTTGGGACCTTCAGGCTCTGGCAAGTCAACGTTAATGCGAATGATTGCAGGCTTAATCCCACCTTCCACTGGAAAAGTACTGTATTACAATCGTCCGCTAATGGGCTTAAATCCGGGAGTAGCGATCGTTTTTCAAAATTTTGCGCTGTATCCTTGGTTAACCGTTCTAGAGAATGTAGAACTTGGACTGAAGGCGAAAGGGGAAGCCAAGGATACTAGAGAGCAGAAAGCTCTGCGGATGATTGATGTGATTGGTTTAGACGGATTTGAAAATGCTTATCCTAAAGAGTTGTCAGGGGGAATGCGTCAGCGGGTTGGCTTTGCTAGAGCTTTGGCGGTTGAGCCAGAACTGTTATGTATGGATGAGCCATTTTCGGCATTAGATGTATTAACAGCAGAAAACTTACGCTTTGAGTTGCTTGATCTTTGGTTAGAAAAACGCATTCCCACTAAGTCAATTTTGATTGTGACCCATGGGATCGAGGAAGCTGTGACTTTAGCCGATCGCGTGATTGTGCTTGGTCGTAATCCTGGGCGGATTCGTGCTGATTTGCCAATTACGCTGCCCCATTATCGCGATCGCAAGAGTCCTGAATTTCAGGCTTTAGTTGACCAAGTTTATAAGATCCTCACAAATCCTGATCTACCAGATTTATCAACTCAGACGACTACGACTACGACTTCTACTTTAGAACCTAAAGCTCAACCCAAATACCAATCTCTTCCCCATGTTCGCATTGGCTCAGTAGCTGGTTTACTTGAACTGCTTGAAGGTCGCCAAGACAAGGATCTATATCGGATTGCCCAAGAACTTCTCTTAGAAGTAGATGATATCTTGCCAATTGTTGAAGCTTGTAAATTAATGGAGTTAATTGCAGTCATCGAGGGTGACATTCAACTATCAGCGATCGGTGAGAGCTTTATCAATGGCAACATTGATGAGCGCAAAGCAATTATTCGCGATCTACTCCAAAAAGATATTCGTTTAGTCCAACAAATTTGTCAGCTTTTACAAGCTAAGCGTAACCATCGTATTTCTGAAGAGTTAGTTCTCGATATTTTAGAAAACTATTTCACTACCAAAGAAGCGCAACGCCAACTAAGAACTGCGATGGATTGGGGACGTTATGCTGAGTTATTTAGCTATGATGAACCTTCAGGCGAAATCTTTATTGAGGAGAGTACTCCAGAAATTGAAGAGGCTGAATAGATTAAGATAGACTGAGCAAAGAGCCTCTTTGAACCAATAAATTGGGGAAAGTGCTGCAAAGCAGCACTTTCCCCAATTTATTGGTTCGTTAATAGCTGTAATACCAAATCATCCCAATTCACAGACGTGTGGCTACAGTTCTGTGAATTAAAACCCAAACCTTGTAAGGGTTTTGTAAGCACAAAATGGTGCAGCCATTTTGTGCTTTGGTATCACCTAATTCTTGTTTAGTCTGGATTGCTTATGTATCAGCCCACGATTGATCCCAAATCAAAATTTAACTCACGTTGGAGTCTTGGTGATGTTTTACTGCCTTTAGCGATTATTGCTTTTATATTCATCATTGTGCAGACTGCTAGGAACTTTACAGGTACGTATGAAAGTGACTATGTAGTTAATCTATCGCTGAGCTTTCTACCAAGTTATGCATTGCAGACCCTAGTAAGAATGTTGGCTGCCTATTTAGTCTCTTTAACGTTTAGCATTTTGTATGCCTATATTGCTTATCGGTCAACTTTATGGTCAAAGGTGCTGATCCCTCTATTGGATATTCTGCAATCAATCCCAGTACTATCATTTTTGCCTGCGGTTGTACTTGCCTTGGTCGGTTTATTCCCTGGACAAAGATTAGGAATCGAAATTGCTTCGATCTTGCTGATTTTCACGGGGATGACTTGGAATATGACCTTTAGTTTCTATCAATCTTTAAGCAGTATTCCTAAAGAACTAATCGAAGCCAGTCAAGTTTATCGACTCGGTGCTTGGCAACGATTCTGGACATTAGAACTACCTTCGGGGGTGGTGGGCTTAGTCTGGAATAGTGTGATGTCTGTGGCTGGTGGTTGGTTCTTTTTGATGCAAACTGAGTCATTTACGCTTTCCAATCGTGACTTTACACTTCCTGGACTTGGCTCATTTCTGAAAGCGGCGGCGGACAAAGGTGACAATTTGGCAATTTTTTGCGGGTTAGCAGTTCTAATTGGCATAATTACGATTATTGATTATTTCGTGTGGCGACCTCTAATTGCTTGGGCGGAGAAGTTTAAGAATGAGACAGTTGAAGCGGCTCAAGTACCAGAATCACGAGTATTAGATTTTTTAAGGCGATCGCCGACGATGCGAATTATTGGCGATCGCCTGTTTATGCCGATCGCTGAAGTTGTCAACCATAGCTTTAGCCATAAGGCGCCAAATGCTCTGATTAGTCAGCATAAAACTTTGCTATGGTTAAATTGGGTTAACTGGTTACTAGTTGGGCTAGTCGGCTTTATGGTTTTGAGTGGTGCAGCAAGTGCGATCGCCTTGTTGAGTGGTATGCCTTTGAGTGCGTGGGAAAAAGTAGCGATTGGTGCTCTATTCACGGCTATTCGGGTATTGATTGTCTTGATTATTTCGCTGCTTATTACGGTTCCCATTGGTGTGGCGATCGGTCGCAATCCTAAACTAGCCCAATTTTTGCAACCAATTGTGCAAATAGCTGCTTCAGTGCCTGCGACGGCTTTATTTCCAGTTCTATTATTATATTTGGGAAATATGGCTGGGGGGCTGGACATTGGGGCTGTGATTCTGATGACTTTAGGAAGTATGTGGTACATCCTTTTCAATGTGATTGCGGGAGCACAAGCCATTCCTTCTGAACTTTTTGAAGCAGCAAAAGTATATAAACTTTCCCCGTTGCAGCGTTGGAAAACTCTAATTTTGCCAGGGATTTTTCCATATCTAGTGACGGGGATCATTACGGCAGTGGGTGGCGCATGGAACGCTAGTATTGCAGGTGAATATGTCAAGTTTCAGGGTAGGTTGCTGACTGCAACAGGATTAGGCTCAACGATTACGCAAGCCTCTGATGTGGGTGATTTTTCGCTTTTATTGGCTTCGACAATTGTGATGTCATTACTAGTTGTGACAACCAATCGCTTGGTATGGCGACCTCTTTATCGCCTTGCTCAGGTCAAATATCAATTAGTTGTGTAATTCCAAAAACTGAAGGACATAGTGAGGCAGTGCGAAATGCTGCCTCACACTATTTAACTCACTGCAAACTCAGTATCAGCACGTACCCTAGCAGGTTGAAAGCCTAAAACTATATCCTCCCTCGGTACTCCTAACTTCACTAGCTCGTAGGCAATACCACCTTCAGTACCATCATATTGAATCCAAATCTTTCCATCTTTAATATCTAGATGCAACAAACATCCATAATCCCTTATCTTATTTCGTCTCCAACCTACATAAACAAGTTGGTAATGATCGCGTTCTACGTCAAATATAGTCTGCGCTTCAACTTCCTTTGCTGATTTCATGGAACGAGAAGCTTTTGCTAGCATTAACTGCTGAATATATTTCCTATAGACAACTACTTTATCCATTGTTCAATACTCTCCTTATCTAAGTCATAAACTAAAAGATTAAGTTGACTACGTTGTACAACTCTATCAATGAAGGTCAACTTAAAAAAAGTTTGATAGACAAAATCAGGTACAGCTAAATATAAAACCCTTTCTGGATCTATCTCTTCTAAAGCATATCGATAATCTAAAAATTGTCCATGGGCTAAGTGAAAGTCAGAAATCCTTGAGGGACTAATAAAACTTTTCACCTCAACTGCAATTTTATCATTTCCTCTATCAGCACCGATGATCTGTTCAGCCCCAATATCTATGTACATCTCAACTCCGCCTACACGAAGTTCATAGGGATCATGAGTTATTTCCCATCCATCTTTTTGGAGGGCAAGCTTAACAAGATCGTGATATAAATCTTTCGCCATAATTATTTGACTTCGCCTTTCTTTTATATTTTTTGAACTATTTTATGCTTTTTAAACCCATAAGTACCTGCCAGAAAATTTCTCAAAGCCTTAAGGTCGCAACCCTGTAAGTTGTGACCTTTTTTACTCAGAAATGCGAGACATTCATCTTTTTTGGTGCTATCACCACGCATATTTAATGACAAAACCGCGATTGTGATTGGCTTACCAATGGCAACGGCTGCATACAATGCTGATAACCCCTTTGCCGTCACTGTTGGCAAAGCTTCACGCAGTAAACCCAGCTACGTTCTCTGCCACCAACCCAAGTCCTTTGACTGGCGGCTTCGTGGAGCCAAGCCTCATCCACTGGGCAAGTTGGATAACGATTTGTTTACTCAAGTATGCGATCGCCTAAATCAAATTATTCAGCTATAGCAAACCAAAAAGAGAGTTACGGCGCTAAGCGCCGTAACTCTCTTTGATCGCCGATCCAGCAAGCCTAGAATCAGAGCTATTGCGTCATGCTAGACACTTAATGAGTTTGGAGTGCGGATTTTGCTAAACTACAATAGCCTGAACGTTTTTTTAATACTCTTTTCTCCATAATTTTCCAATGCGTATCTCTCTGAATTGGCTCCGTGAACTTGTAGACTGCGATCTCTCGCCCCAAGAGCTAGACGAAAAACTGACTATGGCAGGCTTTGAAGTCGAGTCAATCGAAGATCGCAGGACATGGGCTGAGGGCGTGGTGATTGGTCATATCCTCACAGCCGAGCGTCATCCTAATGCTGACAAATTACAAGTATGTAAGGTCGATATTGGCGCACCCGAACCCTTGCAAATTGTCTGTGGTGCAGCCAATGCTAGACAGGGATTATTTGTACCTGTAGCCACAATTGGGACTTATTTACCAACCATTGATTTGAAACTGCGTCCTACTAAGTTACGTGGTGAGCGTTCGGAGGGGATGATTTGTTCACTAGCTGAGATTGGGTTAGCCAAAGAATCAAGCGGCATCCATGAATTTCCTGAAGGTGTGACCGTCGGCGCAGATGTGCGTCCATCGCTAGGACTAGACGACGCAATCCTTGATGTGACATCGACCGCAAACCGTGCCGATGCTCTGAGTATGGTGGGGATTGCCCGTGAAGTTGCCGCTTTGCTGGGTAAAGAGGTACGCTTACCTGTAGCAACTAAAGATTTTCAGCCTCAAGCTGCAAATTGGGTGACCGTAGAAGATCCCAAAGCTTGCCCTGCCTATATCGGTACTTTAATCAAAGGCGTAAAGGTTGCGCCATCGCCTGAGTGGTTAAAGCGTCGTGTGGAAGCGGCGGGGATGCGCTCGATTAACAATATTGTCGATATCACCAATTACATTCTGTTGGAATGGGGACAGCCTCTCCACGCCTTTGATGCAGATACATTGGATCAGGATTTGAAGATCGGGGTGCGCTTTGCCAAGGCTGGTGAAAAAATTAAAACCCTTGATGATGCCGATCGCACTCTCACCAGTCAAAACTTTTTGATTACATCGGGTGACAAACCGATCGCGATCGCCGGGGTGATGGGTGGCGCAGAAACTGAGGTTTCCGAAAAAACGACCAATATTGTTTTAGAAGCGGCTCTGTTTACGCAGGTGACTACAAGGAGATCGGCTCGCGCTCAAGGCTTACGCACTGAAGCCTCGGCACGCTATGAACGGGGTGTTAACCAAGCAGCGATCGAGTCGGCTTCGGCAAAAGCGATCCAGATGATTACGGAGATGGCTGGCGGTGAAGTTGTCGAACAGAGCGTTGTTGATGCGCGTTCTAAGGCAATTCGCACCATTGACTTACGCTTGACTAAAGTTTGGCAGGTACTAGGTGAGGTCGATCGCGAAGATGATGATACCTTAGCTTTACTATCGGAAGCGGAAGTTGAGCAGACGCTCAAGGTTTTATCCTTTGAACTCGAAAAGCAACCTATCGAAGAAGGTAGCTATGCCACATGGAAAGTTACTGTCCCTCCCTATCGCTATGCCGATATTGAGCGAGAAATCGACTTGGTGGAAGAGATTGCCCGAATCTATGGCTATGACAAATTTGTAGAGACTTTACCAGCGCGAACCGAGTTTGGATTCCTATCCGCCGATCAAGAAGGTGGTCGGATGATTCGGGCAGCTTTCCGTGCGGTGGGCTTAACAGAAGTGATGCACATGTCTCTATGTTCTCCCACGGAATCGCATCAGGTGAAAATCAATAATCCTGTGGCGATCGAGTATGGTGCTTTGCGCGGCGACTTGCTCACCAATTTGATCGATGCTTGTGCTTTTAATATCAATCAAGGCAATGGCATCTTGAATGGTTTTGAGATTGGACGTGTGTTTTGGCTTGATGAAGCGGGTAGTGATGAAACCGATCGCATAGCCGGTATTTTCGGTGGTGATCCGACTGTGGGCGCATGGCAGCATGATTCCAAACCTTTGAATTTCTATGAAGCCAAAGGGTTGCTCGATTCCGTATTCCACAATCTCTCGGTAACTGTGGAATACCAACCCGATCAAAAGGATGAGCGCTTACACCCCGGACGTACTGCTTCTCTCTGGATTGCTGGGGAACGTCTCGGTACATTCGGACAGCTACATCCCCAGTTACGTGCCGAAAAGGAACTTCCCGATGAGGTTTATGCCTTTGAGCTAGATTTCTATACTTTGCTCGATGCGATGATGAAAAAGTCGATTCCTACTTTTGAATCATTCTCCACCTATCCCAGCAGCGATCGCGATATTGCCTTCTTTGCACCATTGAAGTTCACCGTTGCTGATATTCAGCGATCGATTACCCATGTGGGCGGCGAGTTGCTCGATTCTGTGACACTCTTCGATCAATATATTGGTAAAGGTGTACCTGAAGGTTCGCGAAGTCTTGCCTTTCGTTTAGTTTATCGAGCTAGCGATCGCACGCTTACTGATGCCGATATCAATCCTGTGCATCAAAAGGTGCGTGATTTACTCGAAGAGAAATTCCAAGCAACCTTGAGAAGTTAGTTTTCACCCACAAAGCCTAAGAATACATTTAAGAATTACTTTCTGCGGTTAAAAGCTCTACAAGATCCCCCTCAATCCCCCTTATAAAGGGGGAAGAATTTAATTCTCCCCCCTTTATAAGGGGGGCTGGGGGGATCTAGACAGTTCTTAAATGGTTTCTAACTGACAAGGCTTTTTGGGTGATCACTTTCATAATACCAAAGCCCAAAATGTACGTCATTTTGGGCTTTGGTATGATTACATTGGCTCTAGTCGGATGAGTTGCCCTGCTTGTTCATCAGTGAGAATATAAATAAATCCATCTTTCCCCTGCCGCACATCCCTTACCCTTTGCCCGATGGGAATCTTTTCTTGAACTACGGTTTGATTACCTTCTATTTGAATGCGAATCACTTCTCTAGA
>Ga0172367_10003600_pt1 | contig 19871 bp, 22 predicted proteins | sample Lak10m_FD_114542 | JGI IMG/M metagenome (GOLD analysis project Ga0172367, IMG submission 114542) | Freshwater microbial communities from Kabuno Bay, South-Kivu, Congo - kab_022012_10m | ecosystem: Environmental > Aquatic > Freshwater > Lake | place: Democratic Republic of the Congo: South-Kivu...
AATGGAAAATAAACGGAATGGTTGTATCAATCGTGATAAAAATGGTTGTAAAAATATTCAAAAAATATTTAATTATTATATGGAATATAATGAACGACCAGAAAAATATAAAAGAGGATATAATTTACAAAAACTACAAACCGCTTTAACGCCGTCAAATTGTAGTTAGTTGCTTAAATGCAATCATTTACATCCAATAGAGAAAATAAATAACAAATTATTATAAATTTTTAAATAATTTTGTTTTATTTATATTTTTCGATTGGTGTATTCTTGTGGTCGCGGGTTTATTTATCTTTATTTTTCTATATCAATAAAAAATGATTTAGATTTTGGAAGAAGATTAAATAAAGATGATTGAGGAGAGGATAGATTTATATATTAAATTAGCTGCGATTAATAGGATTAAGGCGTATATTAAATGTAAATATAATAAGATTTTCAAGGAATATGATGAGGAGGTTGATAGATATTTGCTTATGATAAAGATGAAATCTTCATTAGTTCTTTAAATTCTTTCATAGCTTCTTGGATAGTTGGTCTATTACAAGGATTTAGAGAAATCATTTTTTTAATTAGGTCGAATAAGGATAAAGGGATTGAGGAGATTGTTGGATTTGATGAAATAAAGATGAATATATAAAATAATAAATCGAGCAAAACTATTCCTAACATATAAACATCTATTTTAGATTTAATATCACTACATATGAGAGATGTTTTTCTATTAATAGAAACATCATTAAAAGTGTATTCAAGATTTTTGAAGATTTTCAAGGTTTCTTTTAAATTCGTATTAATATCATTAATGAGATAATCAAATATTTCATTAAATTTCTTGACATATAAATCAAATTTATCTAATGTTTTTAAAGCATTTATTTTATTTTGATTAAATTCAATATAAGAATATGAATTTAATTTAAATTTATTTATTTCTTTTTTATTAACGATGAAATAAAATAAGACGAATTCATTAGGATAATTTAAATGAGGATTTTTATGAAAAGATGAAAATAAATCATATGAAAAAATATTATTTCGTGATTTCATTAAACCAAAATCTATTATAACAAATTTCATCTTTTCAGGGTCATATAAGATATTATCACTTCGAATATCAAAATGAAGTAATTGATTTCTATCTAAAATAGATAATCCTTCAAAAATCGTTAAAAATTTTTTTAAAAAAAGAGATAAATCGACATCTTTTATTTTATCTTTATCATATTTAAATAATCTATATAAATCATAACCACCATATTCATAAGTTATTTGATAAATATCATTTGATAAATTATAACATTTATCAAAATTCTTAATTTCTTTTTTAAGTTCTTGTGTTATTTTAACTTTACAATTACTAATCTTCTTAACTGTGAATTTATTTTCAACATCTATTTTATCTATAACTTTTTGAAGTTTTAATTCATTTAAATAATCTTTTTTATCTAAAAAAAATTTAGAGACAGTTTTTTCACCTCCAATAGTTCCATCACAATTTATAGAAGGTCTAAAAACACATCCATAAGTTCCTTTTCCTATAAATTCGCTCATATCTAATAATAAACGAACAAAAATCTAATCATCACCTTCCTCCATCGCCTCAATTCGTTCGTCCCATTCATCCTCATCTACCCCTTCCTTCTTCAACTTCCAACGCTTCGCAACCAACTTCATCAGGTCTTTCTGCTTCAATCTCTCACAGGCATCCTCTTTGGCGTCTTCACGCTGTTTGAGAAACGCAAGTTGTTCTTTCGCAAATTGCTGATAGTCGCTCAACTTCCTCTTCGGTTTGTCGTCGGGTTGGATGTCGTCCTTCTCGACCTTCTTCACCTTTCGACCACCGATTTCGTCTGTCTCCTCATCCTTCGCAATCGCCTTACCTTTCAGTTTAAGAACCTTGGGTTTAGCAGATGGTTTGTTCTCATCGAAAGCAACCCCAACCGCCTTCAAGAAGTCCTTTTTCGTGAGTTTGTCGCTCTCGTCAAGAACCTTCTTAATCGCAGTCAAAATCGCTTTGTTGTTCTTCGCCATCTTTACTCTGGATGAGTGAAAGTCTCAAATTCAACCTAAATCATTTTTTATTTATATTTGAGAAAAAATAATACAAATCATTTCAACAAAACAAAAACCCAAAAAATTATATATCAATTATATAATTCTTCACATACTCGTTCCTATTCTCTGTAAATCTCGTCTTCCAACGATGACCACACATAATCATCTTCTCTTGTGGTGTTAAGTCTTCATCCTTCAAAAGTGCGAATTGCTCTTTCACGAAAAGGTTGTAAGCAGAGACAGAGACCGTCCTTCTTAACATCACAGATTAGATGATAAAAATCTTATTTAAAACAATAATCATTTTTATTGAATTTTATGAGAATTTAATACAAATAAAAAAGACAAAACTTTCATTTTGCCTTCCAAAGAGAAGCTGCGACTTTGAAACGATGTTTAGAAGCGAATACATCTTTTTCCAAAGCACCCATCTTTTCTTTGATGAAGAGATTATAGGATGTCAGTTCCCTTTTCTCTTTCGGTGGTTTCACGACCAACTTTGAAAGTTGTGATTTGTTTCTCTTTTCAAACTCGACGAAGATTTTACCGATGACAGAGAGTTTCTCCTTTTCAGTCAAATCAGTTCGTTCGAGAATGCCAGAGACACGCCCAAGAAATTCATCTTTAAGATCATCAACAAACATAGTTGGATTGATTAATCCATTCTTCAATCAAATCATTTTTATTTTATTTTCATATAATTTAAAACATATTTAAGGATTTATGAAATTAAATGAATTATAATGGGAATTCTATTATCACTTTGCGTTCTTCTTTTATCAACTATTCCTTCATTAACATTTGAAAGTAGATTATGGAGAGGAACTACGATACAATATGAAAGGAATGTAAATAAGATGAATTTGGTTAATTTAGATTTTAAATATCCAACATATATTTATAATGTCAGTAAGATTTCTATGGATGAATATGAAACGAATAATAGATTAAGATTGCGTTTAAGGTCGAATGATAAATTTGGAGGAATTCTTTCATCAATTCCAAAGACGCATAATTGGATAATTGACAATCAAAAGACATATATGACGATTATTAATTTCTTTCAGGATACGACGAGGACATTAATGATTTTTGAATATTCTTATGATAATCTTAAAAAACTTGAATTGAATTCGATTAAGACTTCTGGATTACGATGTGGAGTTGTGAAGAATTATAGAGTTCGACCATTTTTAACGAATATTTCATCATTTTTAAATTTGATAAAGAATTGGTCTTATTGTAAAACAACGAAGATTAATCCGCAATATCCTAATTCACGAGAGATTAGATATACGAATGAATTTGATTATAAATTTCTATTAACAAATGAAGATAGGGTTAATCAGGTTTTAACGGATAATTTAATTATATCATTACCATCAAATATCGAAGATTATAAACCTTTCACATTTCTTATTGGATGTTTAGTAAGTCCAAAAAATTATAAACAGTTAAATATCAATTATAATTTCAAGGGAGAATTGATGTCTATTGAATATAATGAATATGAACCATATTGTCAAAACCATTCGTTAATTTGATAATTATATTTCTTCAAATATGCTGAAATGCGGTCAGGATGTAATGCTTTCTCGATAATTTCATCACCTAATTTCTTAAAATTTATTCGCATTTTCTCATAATCTAATTGAAATATGGAGGGATTATAGGATAATTCGAAATAATTTATTTTATTTTTATGATTTTCTAGGAGTTCAATAGCATTCCTATTAAATGACAGAACATTCCAATTAATTTTTCGAGGAAATTCTTGAAGGATTTCGATTGCTCCTGTATTGAAACTTAAATTAGTCCATTCGATTTTGGGAATATTTTCTTTGAGGATTTTGATGGCGTCTTTGTGATTATTCAAACAAAGTTGATAGAAATTGATTTTATTTGGATTTGATTTGATGATTTCGATTGCTTCACTATTTTTAGATAAGATAAACCATTCAATTCTTTCAGGAAATTCTTTGAAAATTTCCATACAATTTTTATTGTAAGAAAGCATATGATAATTAACAAGTGATAAATTTCTTTTAAGAAGATTTATTGCGGATGGATTAGATGATAGATGATTATATGAATAATATCCTTTATATTCATCAAAGAAATATTCGAGAATTTCCTGATTAGTATTTGTTGAAAGTTCATAGAAATTGATTTTCTTGTGATTGGATTTAAGGAGACGAAATGCGGAAGGATTGGTGGAAAGATAATTCCAATTAATCTTCTTTTTATTTCTTGAAAGTAGATGGATACAATTAGGATTTTTTGAGAGATTATTGAAATTAATTTTATGAGGATATTTTTCAAGGATTTTAAATGCGGATGGATTTGCTGAAAGATAATTCCAATTGATTTTATGAGGATTTTCGAATAAATAATCACACGCATTTTCATTAGACGAAAGACTATCATTATTGAGTTTATCAACTTCAATCCAATCTCTCAATTTATAAACAGGATAATTCATTTTAATTATCAAAATAAAAACAAAAATCATTTTTTTAGAAAACGCAAGATTTACTGTCAAGACCTTTTTTACATAATTTAGGAATTTGAAAATTAGATATTTCGAAAGATTTTAGAATTGGTGATGATTCACTTGAAGATGAAATTGATTTTGAAGAAGGCAAAGAACTTTTTGATTTAACGAAATATAATTCATTTTTAACTTCTATCATTTGTTTTTTAACATCCGCAATTATTGATGTATGTTCTCGAATAATATCATTTATCGTAGAATTCTTTTTATTCGTTTCAATAATAAATTTAGAATAATCATTTAATATTTTATCATATTTATCTTGAACATGTTTTAAATCCATATTGAGAATATGTGATTCAGAAAATATTATGATAATTATTATTGATAATATATATGAAATATATTCATAGTTGATTAAATTATTAATATAATTATTTATGAAGTGTAACATGAAATAGATGAAAGAATGGATAGTTATTTTCTTCACAATATTAACAATCATTTTTATATTTATTTAATTAAAGATTTTAAATCATTTTTTAATATTTTCTAATTCGTTTTATGATTTTTTGTTTAAAACCACCATTTATTTCAATATTTTTTTTATTTTTTGAATTATATTTACTTAATATTATATTATATGTATATATTGCTGGTGTATGATGTATTATATAACTCATTTCTTTTTTACTATCAATATCAGTTAATTCATCGATACTTAATATATGACAAGGAAATCGTATTAATTTTCCTTTCATTTTTGAAATTAAATTATTATCATCAGTATTAGCATCTGTTTCTTGTAAAATTTTAAAAGATTTTAATTCATCAAAAGTTGTTAAATCTTCATTATCAGTTAAAAAAGTTCCTCCATATTTTTTTTCAACATACATAAAAGATTGAGGAGAAGAAGGAACTATTAAATCTCCTTTAATAAAATTAACAATTGTTCTACTTATCATAAAATCAAATGGTTTTTTAGCACCACCAAATAAATTATAATAAGTTTTACAAATATCAAATAAAGTTTTATTTATTTCTCCAAAGAAATTTTGAATAAAACCAATTAAATCTGGATCAGTTAAAATTGCGTGATTAGGTAATACGAAAAAAGGTATTTTAGATTTTAATAATTCTTGACTTAATAATAGAAAAGTATTATTAGAATAATATTGGTTCATAGTTGCGAAATAAGGTCTATGAACTACATTTTTAATTAATTTAATTGTGAAAGGAACAACATCAGATAATACCCCTCCCATAATAAAAAATCCTTTTATTTGTTCTTTAAAATTTTCTATTAATGTTTTTAAATTATTTTCATAAAAAGCAACAGAACCGCACATATCTAAATAAACATTATCATAAGAAGATTGACTGATTTCAAATAATCCATCATCTATAAGAACTAAAAATATTTTTTCTAAATTTTCATGAATAAAATCAGCATATACAAATAATTCATTCTTTATAGAACTTATACTAAATGGATTTTTATCATTTGTTCCTCCAATTGTAAATGAAATATTTCCAGTTCCTCCTTTAATTTTCTTTTTTCCTCCTGATTGTGATTTTGCTTCATTAAAAATATTATGAACTAAAAAATAAGCGACTTTTGTATATGCTAATTTTAAATTATCTAGATTATCTTTATTATTTATATTAGTTATTCCAAATTTTTTTAAAATTGCCATATATTTATCTCTTAATTTATATTTCGTTAATTCTATGATTATTTCATTTATGAATTGTTTTAATGTTTTTTGAAATGGTGTTTCTTCAATTACGATATTATTTTCAGTTGTAATTTTAGGTATTTCAATTCCTAAATTATCAATAAAAAATTGTATAATTGTTTCATCATAATTATTTGTTATATTTTTTGATAAAGCAATTAATAAATTATATAACATGTTTATTTCAGTTAATTTATCTTTTATTTTACCAATTAATTCTAATATTTTCTTTTTCGTTGATTGTAAGTTCCAATCTCGTTCTAATAATGCTTTTAATCCATAATTAAATCCTTCGTATAAATCTGCTTCTATGTGTTCTTTGTCATAAGCAAACCTAAAATATGCTGGATAGTTCATAATGAATAGGATGTTTGCTTCCGTATTTTTAGCATAATCAGCGAGACATATAAAACCATCAGCATCACTAATATCACCAGTAGTTATAATTAAAGACATTTTCTAATATATAAATAACAAATGATATTTTTTATATTACCAAATCAACTTTTTCAAGAGACAATAATTCATTTGAAGAAGATTGATTATAAAGAGATTTGGATTGTAGAAGAACCTCATTATTTTTCAACATCATTAATTAAACCTAATAGAATTAAGATTGCTTATTTAAGAGCGTGTATGCGATATTATTATGATAATCTTATTAAAGAAGGTTTTAAAATTATTTATAAAGATTTTGATAATTCACAATTATCATCAAAAGAAGAATATTATTCATATGAATTAACTGATTATAAATTGGCAGAGAAATATCATAAAAAAGGGATAAGGGTGAATGAGATAGAGACACCGATGTTTATATTAAAAAGAGTGGATTTGGATGGTTATAATAAACGAAAGGGGATTTCTCACGCATCTTTTTATGAGCTTTCAAAGAAGAAATTGGGGATATTAGAAGGGGTTAAAAATCAAGATGTTTATAATCGTTCAAATCCTCGTAAAGATGTTCCATTTCATCCTTTAAATTTCATAAATAAATCTAATAAGAGATATTATGAAGAAGCTATTAAATATTCATCAAAATTCAAGGGACATATAGGAAATCCAACATTAGAAACATTAGGAATATATCCAATATGTTCGAAAGATGCTTATGAAGCATATGAAAATTTCTTAAAAGATAATTTAGATAAATTTGGATTATTTCAAGATGTTATTCAATCATCCAATCCTTTTATGTATCATTCCTTAATTAGTCCTATGCTTAATAATGGTTTATTAACTCCATTAAATTTGATAAAAATCATAAGGAAATATGAAACGAAGATGGATATGAATAATTATGAAGGTTTTATAAGACAAGTAATAGGATGGCGTGAATATATGCGATATATTTATTTATATAAATATGAAGAATTATTGACGAATTCTTTTGGAAATGATAAGAGACTTGGAAGAGAATGGTATTCAGGAACTACTGGATTAGTGGTGATAGATAAGGAGATTGAGAAGGCGATTGAATATGGATACGCACATCATATAATAAGATTGATGATATTTCTAAATTTTATGATAATAAATGAGATAAGACCAGAGGATATTTATAAATGGTTTATGGAAGTTGTGTCAATAGACGCGTATGATTGGGTGATGGTTTCAAATATATATTCTATGGGATTTTTTTCTAAAATTGGAATGAGAAGACCATATTTATCATCATCAAATTATATAATCAAGATGAGTAATTATAAAAAAGATGGAAAATGGGATGTTATTTGGGATGATAAATTCAGGTCTTTTGTGAAATCTCGAAAAATCAATTTCTATTTACGAAGTATTCGTTAAAAGATTTATTAATGATTTATTAAAGAATTGTTAAAGAATTGTTAAAGATTTATTAAAAGATTTATTAAAAGATTTATTAAAAGATTTATTAAAAGATTTATTAAAAGATTTATTAAAAGATTTATTAAAGAATTGTTAAGAAATAATTAAAAGATTTGTTAAAGATTTATTAAGAAATAATTAAAAGAATTGTTAAAGAATTGTTAAGAAATAATTAAAAGAATTGTTAAAAGAATTGTTAAAAGATTTATTAAAGAATTGTTAAGGAATATTTAAAAGATTTATTAAAGATTTGTTAATTGATTTATTAAAGATTTATTAAAAGATTATTTAATTAATTTATTAAAAGAATTGTTAATTGATTTATTAAAGATTTATTAAAAAAAAATAATTAAAAGATTTATTAAAGAATTGTTAAGGAATAATTAAAAGATTTATTAAAGAATTGTTAATTGATTTATTAAAGATTTATTAAAAAAAAAATAATTAAAAGAAATAATTAAAAGATTTATTAAAGAATTGTTAAAGAATTGTTAAAAGAATTATTAAGGAATATTTAAAAGATTTGTTAAAGAATTGTTAAAGAATTGTTAAAATTATTCATATAAAATTTCTAGATAATCATCACCATATTTTTCAATCATTTTAAATATCCTCGAAGGTTTCATAACTTCTTTAATTAGTTCTTCTTCAAATTCTTCATTATTTTTCTTCATCATTTCATAATCATATGTGAAGATTAAAGGATTAACAAACATAAATCTAATATCATTATCATTATCATTATCATTAAATTCATTAATATTTTCATTAATATAATCTAGTATCCATTCGCCTTCATTTCTGGAAATTAAATACAATTTTTCAAAATCATAAATATCTGTAAAGATTGTTTTAATCAATTTATAAGCATCATTATTAGAATTTGAATAAAGCATTCGTTTATCAATTTTATCAGGATTTTTGCTTAATAAATCAATTGCGGAAGGATTATAAGATAAATTAAACCAATCGATTTTATCGGGATTATTAACTAGTAAATCAATTGCGGATGGATTTCCTCTTAATTGCGACCAAACTATTTTATCAGGATTTTTTTGAAGATATTTAATAACATCAGGATTAGTATTAGAACTTAATGAAAACCAATTTATTTTATCGAGATAAAGATTATTTTCAATAAATTCAATTGAATTTGGATTAGACCATATTCCAAACCATTCAATTTGATTATTTATATCAATATTTATTTTTTTCATAAACCAACTATTTCCTCTATTTTTCCATTTTTCTTTTGCTATTTCTTCATCAATCCTAATTTTTTCTTTAAGAATTTTAAATGCTTCTGGATTAGGATTTCTTTCTAAATATCTATAAATTATTTTATCTTTATTCTTTTTCAATAATTCAATTGCGGAAGGATTTTGAGATAAATATTTCCAACAAATCTTATCTTTATTTTTTGTTAGAATTTTAATTGCTTCTGGATGAGTATTTCCAGATAAATATGTATAATTAATATCATATCTTTTAATCAAATCTATAATCTTCCAATTTGGCATAATTAAAATATTAATCATTTTTTTATTCCAATTAAAAAATGAAATTGTAAAGATATGAAAATATAAAAATGTTTAAATTAAGAGATTGGATTTTAGTGGATGAGATAAATTGGTCTTATTTGTCTCTCAATAAAAATGCGATTAATTTTCTCAAACAATATCCAGAAAGGATTGATTGGAAATTCTTATCTTTAAATAAAAATGCGATAGAAATTTTCGAAAGAAATTTGGATAAGGTTGATTGGTATAATTTAAATAAAAATAAAAATGCTATAAATCTTCTTAAACGAAATCTAGATAAGATATATTTTCAACCTTTATCTCTAAATGAGAATGCGATTGAAATTCTTGAAGAAAATTTTGATAAGATTGATTGGTATTTCTTATCTCTGAATAAAAATGCTATTCATCTTCTCGAAAGGAATTTGGATAAGGTTGATTGGTCTAATTTAAGTCAAAATACAAATGCTATTCATATTCTCGAAAAGAATTTGGATAAGATAAATTATCAATCATTATCAAAGAATAAAAAGCAATTCATCTTCTCGAAAAGAATTTGGATAAGGTTGATTGGTCTTTATTATCTTCGAATAAAAACGCTATAAATCTTCTTAAACAAAATCCAGATAAGATTGATTGGAACTGTTTAAATTCGAATAAAAATGCGATAAATATCTTGAAAAATAATTTGGATAAATTAAATATTTCTTATTTAATAAATAATAATAATGTTGAAGCAATATTATTAATTGAGAAAAATCTTAATAAGATTTATAATCATATACTTTATAGTTTTATTTGGTCTTTATTATCTAAAAATCCAGCAATCTTCACTTATGATTATGAAATGATGCGAAAAAATAATGAAGAGTTTGAGGAAGAATTGATAAAAGAAGTAATGAAACCTTCAAGGATATTTAAGATGATTGAAAAATATGGCGATGAATATTTAGATATATTATATGGATAAAATTAATGAAGAATTGATTAATGAATATGTTAAAGAAGTTAATATAAGTGAAACGGAAACCTTCAAGGATATTTAAAATGATTGAGAAATATGGCGATGATTATTTAGATATATTATATGGATAAAAAATGATTTTTTTTAATTAATAAAATTTTAAAATGTTAAAATTAAGGAATTGGATTGATATAAATAAATTAGATTGGAAAATATTATCAGTTAATCGAAATGCGATTAATTTATTAATTGAAAATGAAGTTAAAATACATTTCGATTATTTATGTTTAAATCATAATCCAGATATTATAAAAATTCTGAAAAAAAACAAAGATAAAATAAATTGGATTTGTTTATCTACGAATGAGAATGTGATGGAATTTATTGAAGAAAATATTGATAAAGTTGAATATGATTTATTGAATATAAATAAAAACGCAATTGATTTTTTCAAAAGAAATCCTAAATATATAAATTGGAGTTTATTATGTTTAAATGAGAATGCGATAGAACTTATTAAAGCAAATAAGGATAAAATAGATTGGATAAATTTAAGTAAAAACATAAATGCGATAGAACTTCTTGAAGAAAATTTTGATAAAATTGATTGGAGGAATTTGAGTTTAAATAAAAATGCTATTAAATTGCTTGAAAAATATCCTGAAAGAATAGATTGGAGAAATTTGAATTTTAATGAAAATGGTTTTAAATTATTAAAAGCAAATCCTAATAAGATAATTATGAGTTGTTTATGTTGTAATAAAAATACAAAAGAAGTTTTAAAAATAATTAAAACTAAAAATAAAGAAGAAATAAATTGGAGTTTTATTTCAAAAGAACCTGATTATATTGAGTTTCTTGAAGAAAATAAAGAATATATAAATTATTATAATTTATCACAAAATCCAGCAATTTTCACATATGATTATGAAAAGATGCGAAAAAATAATGAAGAATTTGAAGAAGAATTAATAAAAGAAGTTATGAAACCTTCGAGATTATTCAAAATGATTGAGAAATACGGCGATAATTATCTAGATATTTTATATGGATAATATCAAAAAAGGATTTAAGATTAAGATAATTTATTTCTTAAATCCTTTTATAAATTGAATTAATATTTTAAATATATGAAAGAATTGTTCGTTAATAAATTAACTTGTTAAAGAAATGTTAAAAAATTGTTTGTTAATAAATTAACTTGTTAAAGAAATGTTAAAAAATTGTTAAAGAAATGTTAAAAAATTAATTCAATCTATTCTATATTTTTAGTTTGATTATTAAGCTCCTGTTGCGTAGCAACATTCACATTTCATTAAGACTTCATAATTAAATGGATTGAAATTTAAGAAATGTCATAAGTTTTTATGCGCTTGCGCTCGCCAAAGGCAATTGAATTAATTAACAATTTTAGAATTAGTATTTATAATAAAATACATTATAAATATGTTTAGATATAATGAATAACAATCTAATATATTATAAATTTATAATGTGAATATGTTAAAAAATTGTTCGTTCGCATATTCGTTAATAAATTAAATTGTGAACAAATATTTTATTTCAAAAAGGATTTAAGATTGAGATAATTTATTTCTTAAATCCTTTTTATGAATTAATAAAAAATCAACTAATAGGACTGAATATATATCTATCAATTCTATAATAATAATAGGTGAATGTTTTGTTTGATTTATTTATTTGGATGAAATAATTAAATACACCATCATTATAAGAATAATGGTTTTCGATATAATTATGATTATAAGGGATTTTATTGGTAGTTCTTCCAAATTTGAGGAGATTTTTGATGAATTTATTTTTAGAATAAATATCTAAATCAATATCAAATAAAATAGGATTGAATAGATATTTAGTGGATTTGGAGAAGTTTTGGATGATGAATGAAGAAATTTCTCTTAATTCAAAATTATTTTTATCATTTATAAGAAGTATTAAATATTTCTTATTATCATTTAATATAAATCGCAAATGAATAAGATAATTATTATAGGAATGAAATTCAGGATTATTTAAGATAGTTGAATTGAGTTTTTTAGATATTTTATTAGAATATGCTGAAAAATTATCGATACAACTCAAATCATCCTCAATTTCTATAATCGTCTTTTGTGTCTTTTCTTTTGTATCATATAAATAAGATGCGAAATCATTATCATCTCTATCTGTATCATCGCCACTATTAGAAGTATTATTAGGACGATAATTATCAAGAGTTTTGATAATAAAATTGAGTTTTTTAATCTTTATTCTTATAACATTATGGATTTTTAAAGAAGACATTTCAAATAAATTAATAATTAATAATCATTTTTTAAATTAAAAAATTGATTTAAATCTTTTTAAAAATTAATAAAATATGTCTTTATTAAGCGAAGTCGATGATTATCTTGATAAAAATGATTATATAATAATCGAAAATTTATCAAATGAAAAAATAACATATAATAATAATAATAGACAAATTGTAATATATAATGATATTGATGAATTATTCGTAATTATATATAATTTGGAAAGATTTAAGATAAATGATAAAACTATTCAATCATTAGAAGAATTCATCGAATTTATTCATAATGAAAAATAGATTTTTATATATTCTTTCACAGGTTTTCGACAAATAGAACAATTGCCATTATTATAATAATTATTTATATTAACAGAACATTTATGACACGAAGTATGACCGCAAGGATTTAAACAAATATCTATTGGATTTTCGAAACAAATAGGACACATATTTTTAGATATTTCTTTATCTTTCATAATATTATTGATGATATTTATGAATAAATTATTGAAATCTGCTATTTTATCTTCGACAATTTTTATATTATCTTCGAGTAATTTATTTTGAACTATAAAATGATTAAAAATCCATTTTTCATATTTCTCTTTAATATCTTTTTGATATTCTTTGAAAGAATTATTTAGATTATCATCATTATTAACGATAGAAACAATATTCATATGATTATTTATAAGATTGTTTAAATAATTATCATATGTTTCTTTTTGTTTATTTAAATCAGCAAATTTCTTTTTAAATTCAATTAAATTTAATTTGAGAGTTTCATAATCATCCAAAATCATTTTTGCTGAACTATCATCAATTTCCTTAACATCATTAATAGATTTCATTTCTTTAACATCATTTATGTCATCTAATTCGCTGTATAACATCTTTATTATCTTTTAATTTCATTTTAATTTCAAAATTTAAATCATATTAATAATATTTAATGATTTGAAATCAATAAAATTAAATTAAATTCTTTAAATAGAAATAATGAATTGTGAGGATACATCAATAATTCCTGAATTTAATCATTTTTGTTTTAATACAATTTTAATGACGATGTTTTTCAGTCAAAATTCGAGAAAATTATTATTAACGAAAATGGATAGTTGGAATAAACCTTTTTTATTATTTATAAAAAAAATTATATTAAGTTTTTATATAAATAGACGAAAGACACAACAATATTTAGCAGTTCTTAATCCAGAAGATTTATTATTTAACATAGTCAGTTCATTTATTAAATTAAAAAGTTTTATAAAAGCAATACAAGCACAAAGGAATATAAAGAAGATTGATTGGAATGATTATTTTATGATAGATTTTTATAAAAATCTTGGAATTAGTTGTTTAGATATTACTTATCATAAAGAAAAATTTTATTTGGATTTATATAAAAATCTTGATTGGGGATTTAATAAAAATAATCAATTAATACCACAATTAAATAAAGATGTTTCTAAAATGGAAAGTAATCCAGATATTTTATTAATATTTGAGAATGATTTAAATATTGATTTAGCAAAAATACAATCAGTTCAATTATCCATTCCATATCCATTTCAAGAAGAAATAAATATAAAAGGTGTTGATTATGTTCTTGATTCAATAATTTTAAATTCAACAAAAGCAGGAATTACTTGCGAAGGTGAAAGATTTGTTTATAATAATTGGAATAATACTTCTTCAAAAACCTTTCCTTGTTCCATCAAGAAATTTGATTGGATGAATGAAAGTCAATCTTGTATAAATCCTTATGAATGTAAATTAGATGTTAATGAAGATATTGGTGATATAAAGGATTTATGTTTTGATTTTGGAAAGGGTAAAAGAACATATGTTTATATTCGTAAGGATAAGATAGAGAGAATAGATGATAATTTTCTTGAAGAATTAGTGAAGAAATATAAAAAGGAAGAAGTAATTTATGATATTCCAAATCTTTTAGAATTAGTAAATAAAATTGATGCTATGGATATTTCTCAATTAATAACTGAAATTAATAAATTAACAGGGAAAAAATTAACACCATCATCTTCAACAGATATAAATATTCTTAAAAAGATGTATTTTGATTTTTATGTTAAAAAAAATTATAAAGAAAAATCAAAAGAAGTTCCAGAAGTTCAAGAGGTTCCAGAAGAAATACCACCAGTTCCAGAAGAAACACCAGAAACAACAGGAGGAAGAATGAGACGAATAAGACGAATAAGAAGATATGATTAAAAAATAGAACCTAAATCAGTTCTACCTTCTTCACGAGTAAGAATGGGAATATCATCGTCTTCTATTGGATAATAGAAGAAATAGATGAAGATTGGAATATATTCTGTCATCTTTTTAAAAATTTATTGATATAAAGATAAATCATTTTTTTAATATTTATCTAAACAAATAAAAACAAATGTATTTTCATTCTTGGATTAAATTTAATAATTTACATTTTCATTCACTTTCTAAAAATACATCTGCACTTTCATATTTAAAAACATATCCATATTTAATAAATTTCTATGGATTATCATTAAATACGAATGAAGACGCACAAACAATTTTATTAGAAAATAAGGATAAAATCTATTGGTCTTATTTATCTAAAAATCCATCGGCAATCAAAATCCTCCTTGACAATCCTGATAAAATCAATTATGATAAATTATCATTAAATCCATCGGCACTTCAAATTCTCCAAAATAATCCTAATAAAATCAATTATAATAATCTCTCCTTAAATCCATCCGCAATTCAAATTCTCCAAAATAATCCTGATAAAATTAATTATGATTATTTATCATTAAATCCATCAGCATTAGAAATCCTCCAAAACAATCCTGATAAAATCAATTATAATCTTCTTTCATATAATCCATCGGCAATCCAAATCATCCTCAACAATCCTAATAAAATCAATTATGAAGGTTTATGTCAAAATACTTCACCAGAAGCGATAGAATATTTAGCAAAACATAAATATTTAATTGATTGGAATTCGTTGTCATTAAATCCATCCGCAATTCAAATCTTATTAGAAAATCCTCATAAAATCAATATAAATAATCTTTCATTTAATTTTCATATGAAAGCGTTGGATATATTAAAGGAAAATCCTAATAAAATCAATTGGATTGGTCTTTCAAAAAATCCTCTTATATTCAAGAAATAAAAAATGATTTTCTTTTTATCATTCAACTTTTATAAGTTAAATGCCTATCAAGAATAGTGAGAAGATTATTGAGGATTTATCTACTTTCTTTGAGAAGAATGAGACATATACACGCAAGGAGTTTTTAGAATATGCGAAGGAAGTTTATGATAATAATTTCAAGAAAATGAAGAAAGTTGTTGATGAAAATGCTGAAAAGAAACCTCTAAATGCTTATCAATTATTTATGAAAGAACAGCGAGTTATTATCAAGAAGAGAGAAAATGAGAAGAGTGATGGAAGTGAGAAGATGAAATCAACTGAAATTTTCAAGGAAATCGCTGGAATGTGGAAATTACAGAAAAGTCGCATCGAAGCGAAAGCGGATGATAAGGTTGATGATAAGAAATTGGAAAAGATTGATGAGGAACCGAAGGAATTGAAGATTAGTAATGATGAGGAACAGAATGAGGCGAAGGTTATTGAAAAGAAATTGAAGAAGGGTTCGAAAGAAGTGAAGGAAAATGGAGAGAAACCGAAGAAGAAAGAAGGAAAATGGACGAATATTTAAAAAAATGATTTAATATTTAATAAATTTTTTTAATTATGAATAGACCTATATATAAATTCCGTGATTGGATTAAGGATGATTTTCAACATAAATCGATTGATTATCTTTCAGGAAATCCAAGAGCAATTGATTATTTGAGGAAAAATATGGAGAATATAAATTGGATTAGTTTTTCATTTAATACATCACCAGAAGCAATTGAGATATTGAGTGAAAATCTTGATAAGATTGATTGGTTTTATCTTTCATCAAATCCATCGGCAATTTCGATATTGGAGAAGAATAAAGATAAGATATATTGGAGTGAATTATGTAAAAATCCAAATGCTTTTGAAATAATAAAATCAAATTTGAGATTGGTTAATTGGTATTATTTATCTAAAAATCCTTCGGCGGTTGATTTATTAATTGATAATCCTGATAAAGTAAATTTCTGTCAATTTTCTAAAAATCCTTCAACAAAGGCGATAAAATATCTTAAAACTCATCCTGAAAGGATATGTTGGGGATGTATGAATACTAATCCTCTTGACGAGGTTATTGAATATCTTGCTGAAAATCCTGATAAAATTGATTGGAGTTATTTAACGACAAATTCTTCAAATAAAGCGGTAGAACTATTGAAGAAAAATCCTGATAAAATTGATTATTGGAATATATGTGAAAATCATAATCCAGATATTATTCCACTTATTAGAAAAAATATTGATAAAATTAATTTAAATGTCCTTTCCATTAATCCAAATGCTATTGAAATTCTCAAAGAAAATTATGATAAAATTCCATTAAAATCATTTCTATATAAAAATCCAGCAATCTTCACATATGATTATGAAAAGATGCGAAAAAATAATGAAGAATTTGAAGAAGAATTAATTAAAGAAGTAATGAAACCTTCGAGGATATTCAAAATGATTGAGAAATATGGCGATGAATATCTAGAACTAATGTATGAATAATGAAGAAATAGAATAAAAAATTGATTTTATTTATTTTATGAAAAAATAAAGATGAAGAATAGTGAGATAATATCAGGTTTATATTATTCTGGAACAAATCTTCCACCACAATTGAATACACCATCAGCGATTAAAAAACCAATTAAAATTCGTGTTTTTTGATTTTTCAAAAATTTTTTAGAAATGATAATGAATTAATATATTTTGATTGATAATTGAGAAGATAATTAGGAATTTTATGAATTGTATATTTTGATTTCATTTCATTTTTAGTTATATGAAAATTATAAATATAATCATTATAATTATAAACATCTAATTTTATCAAGGATTTATTATCAACTGATTTTAGAACTATTTCCAATTCCTTACGAATAATATGAATATCTTTGTTTAAAATTACATTCAACATATTTGATTTAGATTGAAGAATAACCGAAGGAATATAATAAATATTCTTATTAAGATAATTGAGTTTCATTAATAAATTCCAAAAAAGATATAAGAAATAAATAATCTTATTCTTAAATCATTTTTAACATTTCATTAATAAATTCTAATAATATCTTTTAAGGAATTTCAGTAATATCTTTAATATTTTAATAATATCTTTTAACATTTCATTAAGGAATTTCAATAATAATCTTTTACATTTCATTAATCTTTTTTTAAGAATTCCAATAATATCTTTAACATTTCATTAACAATATTTTAAATAAATTCCAAAAATGATATAAGAAATAAATAATCTTATTCTTAAATCATTTTAACATTTCATTAATAAATTCTAATAATCTTTTTTAAGGAATTTTAATAATATCTTTTAAGGAATTCCAATAATATCTTTTAAGAAATTCAATAATCTTTTTTAAGAATTTCAATAATCTTTCTAATAAATTCCAAAAAAGATATAAGAAATAAATAATCTTATTCTTAAATCATTTTTGATGAATTCAAATAATAATATCTTTTTTAATGAATTCCAATAATGTCTTTTAAAGAATTTCATTAATCTTTTTTTAAGAATTTCAATAATATCTTTTAACATTTCATTAAGGAATTTCAATAATAATCTTTTACATTTCATTAATCTTTTTTTAAGAATTTCAATAATATCTTTTAACATTTCATTAAAGAATTCAATAATATCTTTAATGAAATGTTAAAAGAATTCAATAATAATATTTTTAAATAATTTCAATAATATCTTTTAACATTTCATTAAAGAATTCCAAAAAAGATATAAGAAATAAATAATCTTATTCTTAAATCATTTCAATAATATCTTTTAACATTTCATTAAAGAATTCCAAAAAAGATATAAGAAATAAATAATCTTATTTTTAAATCATTTTTAATGAAAAGAAAAGATAAGAACTCATCGTGAAAATCAAAAACCCCCATAATGTATCTAATAAAGCTATTTTATAATCATAATTTTTAAATATTCCAATATTCGTGGAATTAAACATTCCATACATTAATAATCCTAAACCACCTCCATATAATATACATAAAAGAAATAAATTATCTTTTTTTAATCTACTTTCAATCATAGGAATAGAGAAGAAGAATAATCCAAAAATAAGAGTTAGATATGATAATATAGCACCATAGAAATTAAGTGAAAGAGATGTTTTTTGAACTTTTTCAATTAGATAATTATAATTTGAGGAATTTATCATTAACCAAATAAAATCCATAAATAAAACAAATAAAATTACGAGAAAATAAACAATCATTTATAAATAATAATAGAAATTATTATAAATACATATCTTCTATATCATATCCATATAATTCCAAATTTCTTATAACTCTCTTTGGATGTAATACAAACTTCAATATTTCTTCTTCCATATTCTCAAAATTCTTACTCATCTTCTCATAATCAATTTTAAATATTGATTCATATGAAATATAATTTTCATTATATTTTTTCATAATATCTTTAATATTCTTATTAGAATTTTTATAAAATAATGAAAACCATCTTATCTTATCAAGATTTTTAATCAAGATTGGAATAATCTTTTCATTTGTATTTAAAATGAAATTACACCAACAAATCTTTTCAGGATTTTTCTTTAATAATTCTATCGCCTTATCATTTGAATTTCCTGAAAGATAATTCCAATTTATTTTATTTGGATGTTCCAATAATAAATCTAATGCTTCATCATTATCATTTTGACTTATAGCATTCCACGAAATATCCTTATCAAGATTATTCCTCAATATCTTCTTAATTAC
>Ga0172367_10003601_pt1 | contig 19869 bp, 17 predicted proteins | sample Lak10m_FD_114542 | JGI IMG/M metagenome (GOLD analysis project Ga0172367, IMG submission 114542) | Freshwater microbial communities from Kabuno Bay, South-Kivu, Congo - kab_022012_10m | ecosystem: Environmental > Aquatic > Freshwater > Lake | place: Democratic Republic of the Congo: South-Kivu...
TCAGAACTACCTCAACGAGTTCTGCTACAAACTCAACAGAAGATACTTCGGTGAAAGGCTCTTTGATAGACTTACCCTTGCCATTGCAAAATGCTACTGGTAATTTGCGGGGGAATCAGTAAAGCAATTACTACAACTTCATTCGCAATGCGGAAAAGTCGTTTCAGCACACCGAACAGGAATATGCGCTTTTTCAGCAACATCCTAAACTGAAGGAAGAATACTCCATCAATTACCGCATCTGTTTAGCCAACCTGGTATCGCGTGCACAGAGCGCCAAGCAGAATGAACGTTTTCTGGAGGCGATTGCTGAACTCAAATCCTTTCCTGCCACCTCATTCAACGAAGAAGGAGAGGTTTTTCAGAACGTGTACTTTCTGGAACACCTGTTCTACATGAATACAGGTGAATTCGAAAAGGCGGAAGCGTTGATTCCGGCAATTGAGGAAGGATTGGAAACGTATGCGCAGAAGATCAACAAGGCTCGGCTGCTTTCATTCCAGTTCAACATCATGATCATGTATTTCCTCATGCACCGATTTAAAGAAGCAGCGAAATGGGCCGATGTCATTTTGGAAGACAAGAGCGAAATAAAGCAGGGAATATCAACTGTTACACGGATCCTTTTGCCCATCATTCATTTTGAATTGGGGCACCACGACATTGTAGAAAACCTGACCCGTTCGGCCTACCGCTACCTGTTGGCAAAAGAACGCTTGCACAGTTTCGAACGGCTGATGGTGAACTATTTGGGAGAAATGCCTTTCTCGGCTGATGAAACTGAATTCAGAGAGAAACTCAAATTATTCTCGGTTGAACTTGAAAAATTGTACTCCGACCCAAAAGAGCAGAATACATATGGAATGGAGGAAATGAGATTATGGAGCCAAAGTATCTTAACAGGAATAAGGATGAACATCCAACTGAGCACTTAGCCTAATTTCGCTCCAAGGCTAAAAACCGACAGTGCAATCCATCAGATTGTTCATAGTTGAAACGTACTCCTTTTCCCTCAACTTCTATCCCAATCTTAGTCATCTGCTCTAAGAACACTTTGTATTCGTCCGCATATTCTGAAGCATTGGGTTTGGAGTGTAAAAATGACAAGGATTTTTCGTGCTTCTGAATATAGCCATTGAGAAATGGCATGTACCCCTGAATTTCTTGATCATCAGCCTGTTGAGACGAAAAATATACCGGTAAATCGACATAGTGTATCTCTACTGCAATACCATTGATTGGAGATTCCAACTGAGATTTAACATGCTCAATCGTGTCCTTAACCCACTCCTGAAGTTCAACTGCTAAACTTTCTTGTTTCGGATGAGAAAAATTATGTTTAGCCGCAACGGGCCAACCAACTACAACATTCAAAATATTTTGACCGTCCGCCAGCTGCTGAAAATACGGAACAATAAAAAGATCAATATGGTATATTGGTTGGTGTCCCTCTTTTGCACTCCTACGTGTTTTACGTCTGTCCTCCGTTCCAACCCAAATGACTTTCTTCTTCGTTATTTTTCCAATCGCTTCGGTAATTGAGTGTTTATCATTTCCAAGTTCCAAGCCTAGCTTAGCACTGATAGGGCTCCTCAAACGCTGGTTACCCTGAAGTTCGGCCAACTCGTTCCATCCAATGAACATAAGATCTCCAGACACAATGAAATTCCCACCTTTCCAATGGAAACAGGATGTTTCCTCATGTGCAAAGCAATTTGCTTTAATCGCCACATTACTCAGAAGTAGATCCTTATCCGATGAACTTCCCGTTTGGAATGGAAGCCGAAGCCCTAAGCAATCATTAATTGTTTGAACGTAGAACTGGTCTTGAACATAAACACCCAACAAATCATTATTGGCCTTCACCAAATCGCAACCAACCAATGAAACAATGATCGGAACATCATCCATGAAATATTCACTAGCGAGTTTCCCCAACAGGCTTGTATATTTCGCATCCAATGCTTCAGAAAAAGTCTGATTCACTTGGGCTTCAGTCCAAAGAAAAACGAAGTTCCCGTATTCGCTTTTTATAGCATCCGATTTCGCATTGGTATCCGTTTGTTTGTACAACTTCTGAACGGAAGACATAAAACCATTGTAGTCAGAATCAACGATAAGGTGTCTGATTATGATTACGGTGTCAACACCTGCATGTTCCAATTCTGAGCTGAAATCAACTAAAGCATCGGTGCTTACCCGAACATCGTCTAACCGTGTAATGCACCTTCCATCATCGCCCACTTTAATGGGTATTGGAAAGACAGCGATCCCCTTGGAAACGGCACCGAAATTTGAATCAATGAAGTATTCGTGATACATATTTCTATGAGGGATCTGGAGCTAAGACACAACTGCTGCGACAGTTATCCATTCTTTTATCCCAGCACTGCAAACCTGTTTTCCAAAAACAAATGGTGTGAATCAATGATGGAGTAGAATTGTCTGAGGAAACCACCAACGTACGAACACCACCCGTGATGACTTGGTGCACTCGAACCTTAACCGTTCCATTCTCCTCAAATTTAACGGTAGTACCCTGCCCATCTGTCTTACTTGCATCACGAGCATCGTTCACCCCAACAATGGCTGGAGCCCCATCTGTTTCCTTTCCCCCAGGCACAATTTTCATATCAAAATACGTTTCAACAGGAATGGTGACCTGATTAGAAAACGGACCTGCTTGCTTTCTGGCAACGGACATTTCAGCGTACTTATCTGACCCATTAGTGACCATATGAAATCCAATTTCAATTCCATCGCTGTTACTGTTAGGCAATACATATTGTTGACTGAGCGCCCTATCACCTTGGTCGTCAATCGCCAAGGTCTGGTAAACCAATGTACCGTTGTCAATCCAAAACGTCAGATTACATCCTGCACCATTACCGTAAGTCACAATAAAGTTACCCCACCTAGACACCGTGATTGACTTGATCTGATCTTCTAATGGTAAAGGAGTCCATGGCAAATGGGTCGAATCTATATCCTGGGTCACAGAATCGGTTTTTAGACTTTCATCCTTCTGAGATGAACAAGACGCAATCAGAATCACTAAGGTGGCTACCGACAAGACGCTCAGATTTCTTTTCATAACAAATAGGTTTTAGTTGGTTTCCTCAAACCTACATACTTCCAATTGAACAGTCAATAGCTGTCAAAAAAATGACATAATGATGCTACTGAATTCACGTAGCGATCAATTTCATCATCTTATTAAACCATTTGCCAGCAGAGAACTCTGAAGGCAATACCTTTATGTTATGCATCTTACCCAAAAGCAAATACAACACTTGTTTCTAAGGACCGGATTCGGTGAAACACCTGATACCGTGCTCCAACACCGTGATCTTACGGTGGAGCAGCACGTGAACCGGCTTTTCAAATTTTCTGAGAAAGGGCTGGATATCACCGTGATAGAAAACCCGGTGAAGAATGAGAAGGAGGTGACCGACATCAAAGTGCTGCGTATGATCCTGAGAAGCAAGCGGAAAACCGAAGAGCTGAATCTGGCTTGGATCGATCGAATGGCAAAGACCGATGCGCAATTGCGCGAGAAAATGACATTCTTCTGGCACGATCATTTCGCCACTCGGGTTCCGATGGCCTATTTGGCACAGTTGCAGAACAACACCATTCGTAAGCATGCTTTGGGGAATTTCGGGGAATTACTGCATGCCATCAGTAAAGACCCTGCCATGTTGCTGTTTCTGAACAACCAGCAGAACCGCAAGAAACATCCCAACGAGAATTTTGCACGCGAGGTGATGGAGCTTTTCACGTTGGGAGAAGGCAATTACACAGAAAACGACATTAAGGAAGCAGCAAAGGCATTTACGGGTTGGCAGGTGAACAGACTTGGGAAATTCGAAAAGAATGTGGCAGAGCATGATGAAGGTTCAAAAACTGTTTTCGGCAAAACGGGAAACTTCGATGGCGAGAACATCATTGAAATGTTGTTGGAAAAGAAACAGACGGCCAAATACATCTGCACCAAGTTGTACCGTTTCCTCGTCAACCACACGGAGGATGCGGAGTTCATTGAACGAATGACGAATGAATTTTACAACAGCAAGTACAATATTGAGCATCTGTTGAGATTCGTGCTCACTTCATCGCATTTCTACGAAGAGCGAAATATCGGATGCCGCATCTCCTCTCCTACCGAATTCCTTGTAAGGTTACTGCGCACCTTCAAACTTCGCTTCAGAAACGACCGCATTGTACTTGCTGGGCAAAAGGCTTTGGGGCAGATCCTATTCTTCCCTCCGAATGTTGCTGGATGGAATGAACACACAGATTGGATAGACAGCTCATCGCTGCTGATGCGATTACGTTTGCCTTTGGTTCTTTTCGCAGATGTGGAAATGGATCTAAGACCGAAAGACGATGGCGACAATGAAGAACCGGAGGAAGAGATGTCGCCAGGCCAAAAAGCATTGCTTAGGTGGGTGAAACCAGAAAGCGATTGGATCGAGGTCTTGACCTCCTTTCAGAAACTTGACGATCAGAAATTGGTCGACTCTGTGATCGGGTCGTTCATTCAATGCCCGAGCAACTGTATGGACAGAAACCTGATTCTTCGATCCATAAACACGCATGATGCAGAAGAGCGGATCAGATCTGTAGTGGCACATGTTTTATCAACCCCCGAATTTCAACTGATATGAAAACAGGAAGAAGAGACTTTATAAAGGCCAGCGGACTGGTAACCGCCTCCATGCTGGTTCCTCGCCTTTTGCGTGCATCAGATCTGGGAATTCCGGCTACGGGCAGATCATTGGTGGTCATTCAAATGACGGGGGGCAACGATGGCCTCAACACGGTTATTCCTTTTACAAATGACATCTACTACAAGAGTAGACCGAAGCTTTCCATCGGCAGATCGGAGGTTCTACCGTTGAATGATGAATTGGGGTTTCACCCTTCATTGGTAAAACTGAAAGGACTGTTTGACAAAGGGGATGTTGGGATCTTGAACAGCGTTGGATATCCAGAGCCCAATCGGTCGCACTTCCGTTCCATGGACATTTGGCAAACGGCAAGCGATGCTGACCAATACCTTACTACGGGTTGGATCGGACGAATGATGGAAGCCCATAAAGCCGTTCAACCACATTTTGCCGTTGAGTTGGATGATGCTTTGAGCCTTGCTCTGAAAGGGGCGGAATTGAAAGGGCTTGCCATGAGAGATCCGCGGTCGCTGTTTGCCAATGCCTCCCAACCCTACATGCAGAAAATAGGCACGTGCAACTCAGTTGACCACGAGCATGCCGAAGTTTCTTACCTGCATCGGACCTTGGCCGAAGCCAAACAGTCGGCCGCATACATCTACGAAACATCTAAGATTTATTCGAGTTCTGTGGCTTATCCGGAACACAGACTTGGTCAGGATCTGAAGACCATTGCCGAGTTGATCGTATCTGGTTCAAGTTCCAAAGTCTATTATGTGAGCCACACTGGCTACGACACGCACGTAGGACAACAGAACAAGCAGCGAAATCTGCTGAAGCAATATGATGAAGCCGTTTCTGCTTTTGTGGCCGACCTGAAAAAGAACGCACGTTTCAAGGATGTGCTCGTGCTGACTTTCTCTGAATTTGGAAGACGTGTTGAGCAGAATGCCAGTGGCGGAACCGACCATGGAACCGCAAACAATGTTTTTGTAATGGGTGGTTCGTTGAAGAAGGCGGGAATACTGAATGACACACCCGACCTTACCAACTTGGATCAGGGCGACCTACGTTATAAGTTGGATTTCAGGCAAGTGTACTCCACCATTCTGGAAAAGTGGATGGATGAATCAGCAGAGCAAATACTTGGCAAGCGGTTCGATCCGCTACAATTCATTTGAACAGAAAAGGCGGCCAATGGCCGCCTTTTCCATTCAATTCACGTTCAATTCTCAGGCCCACTGACAAATGATGCCGCCCATCAGGGCAAGCGTCAACGTCCAGTAACCAACGTTAATGAGAATGTATTTCCAGCCTTTGCGTTCAAACAGAGCGTTCGTTCCTAAAACAGGCAATACAATGAAAAGACCAGCAATAACGCCATGCAGCGCACCGTGCTTGAAGGTGCGGAACTCCGTTCCGAATCGCTCCATCAGCATATCGAAAAGCGCTTTCACCTCAGGGTCGCCCATCTGATTCATGAGTGCGGAATAAAAATGCGTTTGGTGAATGACCACCGTTTGCAAAATGACCGAAAGCATCAGACTGAGCACGAACGACACTCCGAAAACAACCGCCATGTTGGCGCCTTTCATTTTCTCTTCGGTCAGTCCGGTTGCTTGCATCCAAGCATTTCCGAGCACTTTTGGATGGTACCAGATGAATCCGGTAATGGTTGGCACTACGGCCGCAGCAAGAAGAATTGGTAAATTCATAACGAATGGTTTTATTGGTTATGGATTAAATGTAGTAGGATTTCCGTGTCGGAACATCGAACTGAAGGAACAGTTATCAACCGATGCTCAGAACCATTTCTTCCTTCGGAAATAGTAGAGCATCAACAGAAACACCATGATCATCACTGCCCAAACACCGAAGTATCCGTATTTCCAATGCAGTTCTGGCATGTTGTCGAAATTCATTCCGTAGATACCGGCAATGAAGGTCAGTGGGATGAAAATAGTGGCGATAACCGTCAGCACTTTCATCACGTTATTCATCCTGTTGCTGAGGTTGGCCAAATGCATATCCATCAGACCTGAGAGCACTTCCCTATTGCTTTCAAGGTTTTCCGATATCTGAATAAGATGATCGTAAACATCCTTGAAGTACTTCTCGTTCTTCTTGTCGACCAATTCCGAAATGCCCTTTTCCAAGCCACTTACTGCTTCGCGAAGTGGTAAGAGCGCCCGTTTCAGCGTAATGATCTCGCGCTTCATGTGTTGAATGGTGCGCATGTGATCGCCCTCTGCATCGCTGACCACGGCCTGCTCCAATGCCTCTACTTTCTCTTCCATACGTTCAATAATGAGGAAGTAATTGTCTACCACACTATCGATGATGCGATACACCAGAAAATCTGTTCCTTTCTTGCGTACCAAGCCAGAATTTGTGCGGATGCGCTCTCGTATAGGGTCGAAAATATCGCCTTTTCGTTCTTGAAAACTGAGCACATAAGGCTTGCCGAAAACAATGCTCACCTGTTCACTTTCCAGCTCGTCCTCTGCACTGTACCACATCATTTTCATGGTAAAGAACACGTAGTTCTCAAATGGTTCCACCTTTGGCCGATGTTCTGTGTTCAGAATATCCTCTAAAACAAGAGAATGAATGTCGTAAACCTCGCCAATTGCCGAAATGACGTCCGTATTGTGAATGCCATTTACATTGACCCACGAAACGGTGGCGGTGTTCAACGATTCCTTCAGGCCAGCCACATCGGTTATGACCTTTTCCTCCACCAACGCATCGGTGTAATCGATCAGTTCGATGGAAACGGGCTCTTCACGTTGATTTCCGATGTGAATGAGCTGCCCTGGAGGAAGGCCTGCCTTTGAGGAATACCGTCTTCCTGTTCGTTTATTCGGCATGCTTCTTCAGATCGGTTTTGTAAACGATGGTGCGATAAGGGAACGGAATTTCAATTCCTTCTTTGTCGAACCGCTCTTTGATGCTTTTGTTGAGGTCGCACATCAAATCGAACGAATCCTCTGGCGTGGCCGCCCAAACATCTGCGCGCAACTTCACGGCCGAATCTTCGAAACCGACCAAACGGCACTTGACGGCCGGCCAACTGGCGTGTTTCTCCTCCGCTGTTCTTCCGTCCAACCAAAGTGGGTGTTTGGTCACCTCTTCGGTTATTATGGCAAATGCCTTGTCAACATTGCTGTCGTAACTTATGCTGAAGAAAAGTTGGCGCTTCATGCGAGAATCGCCAATGTGTGCGTTGACGATGGTCTGATCGCTGATGACCGTGTTCGGCACAATGATGCGTTGATTCTGAAAATCGCGGATAACGGTGTGGCGCAAAGTGATGTCTTCCACCACCCCACTCTTTCCGTTGTCGAGTGTAATGATGTCATCGACCCTGAACGGCTTGAAGATGACGATGAAGATACCGCTGACGATGTTCGAAAGTGCCGCCTGCGATGCAAAGGCAAGTACCGCGGTGACGATACCAGCAGATGCCAGTAGGGTTGTTCCCAACGAACGGAATTCGGGTACAGAGTAGATGATGAGGAACAGTGCCAGCCCGAAAACGATGAGACTGGCCGCGTTCTTAATGAAGTTGTATCGCGTGGGATCGACCTTGAGGTGGATCGAACTCTTGTTGATGAAACGGTTGATGAACCTTCTGATCCAAAGCGTTAGCAGGAACGCCAACACCACGATGATGGTGTACGCTATCGGTCGGGGATAATCTGCAGGATTGAAATCCATAAGCGTTGTTTACGCGGTTGAAACTACCACGTAACGCTGGGCGAAGCAAGCTATGATCGGAAAATCAATAAACAGCCACCTGTTGATGGACCGTGTTATTGTTCCAAAGCAACTCAATGGTGTAAACGCCACTGGAAGCTCCATTCACATCGATCGTTTGCTCGGCATTGAGGTTTCCCGTTACAACTGTTCTTCCACTGGCATCCATAACTCGGTACGGAACACCGGTAAGTGGCGTGTTGGAAGCAACGGTGAACGGGCCCGTGGTAGGATTAGGGAAGACCTGAAACGAACGCTGCTCATGTTCGGAGACACTGACATGACATAGCGCTTCGTCAATAATTATCTCGCCAAAGCCCAAAGGTATGTTTGCAGCTACCTGCTCGGGGCCATTGGGGTAGAACAATGTGGCTAGCGTATCGGTCCAATTCCCGTAGATCATCTCATAAGATATTTCGCACACGTAATGGCCCGACTGCGACTCCAGGGCATCGGTCAGCACCAGTTCCTGCGCGTGCTCTCCCTGTAGTTCAACACCATTCTTCAACCACCTGTATTCCAAACCGATGTCAGAAAAAACCCGAAGGGTGAGATCCTCACCCGGACAAATGACCGTGTCCGAAACATTGGTTGAAATATCGGGATAAGCGAATCTTCCCAACACACATCTGTGATCGCTGAATTCAGAAATATCCCAAAGTATCGGGTCTATGCTGCGTACGGTTATCACTTCGTTGGTCACCTCCAAGGGCAGCAGGTACCCCTTATCGGCCCAAGCATGGTCAATGATGCGTCCTACTTCATCACTGAAATTCGATTCGTAGTACCCAATGTGCATTGGGCGTATGGTGGCTAAACTGTCAAGCATATCGGTGTACAGGTCACCATGATTGGGCGAAGTGTTGAAATCGCCTCCGTATATGACGGGTTCACTCATAGGAATGTTGAGTTGTGCAATGAACTCACGCAGTTCGCGATAGGATTGCCTCTTTGCCAGCAGATCATCCGCGTCTCCACCTGCATCCATATGCGTTCCGAACACATGGTAACGCTTGCCCAATTTGTTGATGCGCGCATACTTCACCCCTTTGTTGGAAAGACAATCGGACGATGATTGACCGCAGAGCGAAAAATCGATCTCATCTTCCATCTCAATGGGCCAACGACTGAACACGATCACCCCGCCATTTACCGGAAACGGGATTATCCCGGTGGGTTCATTGAGTATTTCGGTCCGATATGCGAAACCGGCCGCTGTCATGGACGGGATTAGGTGATCTACCCGCGGGCCATCATCAAAGGCTTCACAGAAAACCACTACATCCTGATTGGGCGACATCTGTGCACCAATGAGGTCGCCCCGTTCGGCTGCTTGGGCCATGCCCGATACCCCGAAAGAGATCATTTGTATGTTGTAAAACATCACGTTAAGCACGTTCGCATCCTGAAGTTCGGAATCGGGTATCTCGTAAACAGGCAGGTCGTGTATGGCAAAACGGATGTCGCGGCCCAATTGGCTGTCATCGTTATCGGGTCTGAACTTGATGACAACCGATTTTCCTCCCAAAACCGTGTTCACTTCGTGGAACGAACCATCATCGAACCATGGTTCAGAAAAACCATTGCCTTCAATCGAATAGGCCAAGGTTGTTCCATTGGTCACCCCAACTACACGCAATTTCAGAATAATGTAATCGGAACCGGAACTGAGGTAAATATCAAAATAGGCCGTATCGCCTTCCGGAACGGCCAACGAGGTGCGGTTAACGGTCAGAATTTCCTCGCCAGTGGTCTCTATCCATCCGCGTAGCTGACTTTGCCCGGGCACCCATTGGTTGGCATCCATGCTGAAGGTACCCGACTGGGCCACCTCCACATCGTAATTGAGCCAGGTGCTATTGCGTACGAAAACGGAAGTCTGTGCCTGAGTGATCTGATAAGACGAAAGAATGATGGCAACAAGTGTGGTGAATAATAACCTCATGGAAACATTTACTTAACGAAGTCTTAAAGGTAATTCCAACGGTCACTTTTCCAAATCAGTGAGAAATGTCTGCGATCGGACATTCGAAAATCTTACTACTTTCACTTCATCAACCAACAAACCATCCCATGAAAAAAGTGCTGATTATCCTTGTTTCCGTGGTGGCCATTATGGCCATTGGCGGGTATCTGTTCGTCATGAACGCTTACAATCACAACTACGATTCGGAGTTTCCGGTACCGGATATCAGCGTTGTTTCCGATTCAACTCGCATTGCCCACGGAAAATACCTTGCCCTAGGCCCGGCCCACTGCACGCATTGCCATACCGCATTCGAAAACTTTGCGGCCGTGGAACGCGGTGAAGAGGTGCCCATGTCGGGTGGATTCGATTTCGTCCTTCCATTCGGGCATGTGTATTCACGCAACATCACTTCTGACACTGAAACCGGAATTGGGGATCTGACGGATGGGCACATCTATCGAATGCTGCGCCACAACATCCGTTCCGATGGCCGTGTCTGCATTGATTTCATGCCATTCTTCAACATGTCTGAATATGACGTGGAATGTATCATTGCCTACATTCGAACGTTGGCACCGGTGAGGAACAAGGTTCCAGAGAATAACTTCGATCTCTTAGGAAAAGCCATCATGGGACTGGCCATCAAACCGTCCATGCCGAAGGGCACACCACCCGATTTCGTGCAGAAGGACAGTACTGTTGAGTACGGTGAATACCTGGCATTCTCTGTGGCCAATTGCTACGGTTGCCACACCAATCGCGATCTACAGACAGGCGAATTCATTGGCGAGCCTTATGCCGGAGGATTCAAATTCGGACCAGACCCAAGTACCGGAAACTGGACATTCGTAACCCCCAACCTGACCCCCGACCCTGAAACCGGTGTAATGGCAGGTTGGAGCGAAGAGCGCTTTATTGAACGGATGCGAGGTGGCAGAGTATTTCAGACCTCGCACATGCCTTGGGGGCCTTTCTCCCGATTGGATGATGTGGACCTGAAGGCGCTATACCGCTTCTTCCAAACCGTTGCACCCGTGAAACAGGATAACGGACCAAGCGCTACGCCTCCGGCAGAAGGATAACCGTTATTGCACAACCAACTTCCTTACGATCTGGTCATTGCCCTGCTGTATGACCACCAGGAATAGACCCGGACCGAGTTTGGAGACATCCAACGCTTGGTTCGGGTTTACTCTTTCAGCTCGGATATGTTGCTTGCCCTGAACATCCATGACCGAAACAAGTATCGCTTCCGAATTGGAGAACGTGACCGAACCTGACGATACTGGGTTGGGATAGATGTTGAAGGATGAAGCAGCGCGTTCCTGAACGCCAACATGGCTTGAGCAGAAATCGGCCATGGTATCGAACCACAGTTTAGAGAATAGAATGGTTGGCTGAGCACACTGGAAGTGACCAATGGTAGAATCCCGCTCGATCACTTCTATGTGGGGTGCCCCGGCATTTATCATGTATTCAGAAGCGGTGATCGTGTTCAGGTAAGATACCTCTTCATCCATTCTACAATAGTTGAACAACACAGGGGCCTGTGGTACCCACCGGTACACATCATTGTCCTTCAGGGCCAAGTATGCAGGATGCGTGGTGTCAGAGAAGAACGCTTCCGCATAGTCCGGTTGAATAATATCGCGCGGAACCGATGGCATGGCGGTATTCACGTCCCACATACCTACACTGCCATCCAACAGCGGTGGCAAGGTCATATCGTATGGTTCAACGTAGATCTGCTGTATGGAATCGTACAAGTTGCCGTAAACTTCCTGATATGCCTGAATGAGGTACGGAAGATATCCGGGAACCGCATATTCATCAAAAGAGGCCACCATGTCCAACTGAGAACCACTCATATCATAGGCACCGCTGCCCGGTGCAGAAGCCGTTACCGTGAATTCATCAGACAGTTCCTCCTGTATCATGCGGTGCGTGGCCATAGTGGCATGTCCACCCTGCGAGTAACCCATTATGAACAACTGTCCGTTCAGGTCGAGGTCTTTTTCGGTGGCAATGGTTCGGCATGCACGGAAAATATCTACCGAAGCAGTAGCCTCAGAACGGGCATGCTGATATGGATGAATGCCGGGGCCCGCGCCTAGTCCAAGGTAATCGGGCATGCACATGGCATAACCGTGGGTGGCGGCTATGACCCCCAACGACCATTCACCGTTCAGAAAATAGAAGCACTCCTCTTTCAACAGCTTTGTTCCATGCAGGTAGGCCATCATGGGCACTCCGCATGTGTCGCCTGTTGGCAGGCAAATGAGCCCAGAGGCTACTGTTGGCTCACCATGCACATCGGGTGTGGTGTAAATGACCCTATGAACATCCACCTCGTAATTGGTAGGGAGAAGCCCCAATGGCAATCCGTTCGATTCGAGAATGTCATTCACGTCATCTATGGTGAGATGAAGGATGATGGTATCCTCTACCAGCACTCCTTGCCCAAAGGTCAGTGCCGAGGATGACAACAAAAGCGAGATGAGAATAACTACCTGTTTCATGCTGCCAAGATACAACTACAATGCATGCATTGCGCTTGGCTCATTATTCAATTTCTCAGTTTGCAATATCTTTAGACCATTATTCTGCACATGAAAAAACTATACACACTCCTCTCGCTTGTTGGATTCGGCATGGCAGCCAACGCACAGATCACTTTGATGAGCACTGATATGGCCCAGATAGGCGACCACATCATCCGATACATCGACACAATACCATCGTACGGACCGGGCGGTGCGGGAACCAATCAAACGTGGGATTTCTCCAATGCCGTAATTGAAGACACGGCCGAAACTTGGGTGGTAAGTGTTGGTTCCACTCCTTATGCCAGCACGTTTGCCGGCTCAGACCTGGCCATGCACAACGGTGCCGGAAGCTACTTGTACTTTCAAATGTCAACGGTCAATCTGACCACCACGGGTGCTGCGGGCGACCTGCTTGGTACCGGAGAGATCATTCAAGCCCCCTTCACAAACTTCCTACAGTTGCAGGTTTTTCCGCGCCAATACGGCAACTACTTCAACGATACCTATTCGTTTCAGGCCGAGGCCGATGGGGCAGCGTTCAATGTGTATCGGATAAGATTGACGCACTCTGGCCACATTTACGACACTACCGATGCGTATGGCACCCTTATCACTCCATACGGAACCTATGATGCACTGCGCGTAAAGGTGACCGATTTCACTACAGACGTAATTGAAGTGAAGCTGGCCTCGTTCCTACCTTGGACGCCTTTCACCACGGTGCAAGACACTTCGGTCAGTTATACGTGGCATGCCAAGCAAGAGAAACTGGCCATTGCCGAATACAGCTACGATAGCATTGGCAACCCCAAGCAATTGGTATTTTCAACGGTTCCACCGCCCATTGCCACCCATGTCATTTCAAACGAAAATAGTAGCACAACCTACCTGTATCCGAGTCCGGCCACAGACAGGGTTTGCCTTGGTGGCAATGCCACGTTGAATGGACAGATGGTGGAAATTACAGGGGTGGATGGCAAAGTGATATACCGCAAGCCGGTAACGGAAAGCTGCATTGATGTTTCTGGATTGGTGCCCGGCATGTACCTGATGCGATTGACGCAGGGCGTTAGCACCTTGGAGAAAGCCATGCGATTTGTGATAGAACGGTGATCCGTTTGAAATAGCACCCTTCGTGCTTACGGCATCAGCGCTTGTTGCTGCATTGCTGCCCGCCTGCCAACAGGTGGAAACCTCACACACAACGAGCGTGTTGAATGTACCCCATTACAACATGGGGCCAACGGGCAAGTGCCAATGGTCAACCACCTTACCTGACTCATTACCGAGAAGGCCATTGCTGGTAACCTACTTATCGACTGACGAATGTTCGCTGAGGAATGCCTCCGTGCGCTTCTTGGCGTTTTCGCGCAGGCTCATGTAAAACAGGCCATAATCGGCCACGTGCAGGTTCTTCATCATTCGGAACCACGGTGCTTTGGTCTTCACCCACAGAATGTCGCCCTGCTGGTACACCTTGCGTACCGAGAACGGCCGCACTTTTATACGTTTCGGGCTGAACACCACAGTACCGGCATGGTCGGCCACGGTAACGGTTGCCGTATCCTGTTTCCAACTGAGTGGATTGATACTCTGAGTCCCCACATGGAAATCGGATGGCGGCACATACCCTTCGCGGTAGCTCATGTACGATATGATACAGCCAGTATCGTCACTGTCTTCACAGAAACGCAGGTTCTGATACATACTTTCGTTAACGCTGAACCCGATGACATAGGCCGCTACCATCTGCTGTTGTAGCGGTGTGCCGTCTATCATTTCCTTCAGCAGCCTGCGCGTGTGGTGTGTGCCTTGGCTATGCCCTGCAATAATGAACGGTCGGCCGTGGTTGTAGTGATCCAAATAGTATTGGAATGCCCGCCTCACATCCTGATACGCCAGATCCAAGGCCTTCTCACCATCGGCACTGGGCTGGTAGAACACACTTACCACCGCTTGGCGGTAGCGTGGCGCATATACCCTTGCCACCTGGTTGAACACGCTCGACTGCAACCGTACCGGATACTTGTCTACCCGTTTATTGATCTTGCGGAAACCGAGGTCGGCATTCCATAGCGGCCCACGCTGATAGATGGTGGGATGCACGTAGAACACATCCACCTGCTTCAGGCTGTCGCTCACCCATGTTTCGCCTTTGGGCAGCACATCGGCCACATCAGGGCGGAAAGGCAATGCACTCCAATTGGCACCATCGGCATAATCGGGTGCTGCGGGGTGCTGTTCAGCATCGAAAGTGGTTTTCTGTGCCAGCAACAACTGAGGTAGTGTTGCCTGCAACATCAGCACAATCCAAAACCTATGCACCGACCGGTTGTGCTTGATTGCGGGCATGTTTGAACTCAACGCTATCGATAAACTCCTCTATGATGATGGTGGTGAACAATGGATTCACCATGTGGTAGAGGTGCTCGCGGAAAAGGTCCTTCTCCACATTGTCGGTCACGTCTATCACCTGCGCATGGCTACCCTCGTAAATGCGGGGCACGAACTTGGCCACCCCATCGCGGTCGCTTTTCAGAATAAGCACAGGTACATCATTGGCCTCCATGTTGGGCAACGAACGCTGCTTGTCGAACGCCTTCGATTCGCGAAGGGCCGAATAGGTTTGAATGACGAATATCTTGGCCGGAAGGCGGTTCAGTGCCCGCTCGATCGGTATTCGGTTCAGGTGCGGTAACGAGCCCAGTGAACTCATAAGATACAGTATTCTCGACTTGGCCGATTTCCACACGCGGTCTCTGATGCTCGAATCTTTGCTGATGAGCCATTCGGAGAGGGAAATGCCACGGTTGCGCACCCCCACGTTCGAATCCATTGGAATAACCCTACGGGCCGCATAGAACAGCACGCGCTCCGAAGCCCCGAGGTTCGATGGCAGGATGACGTTGTCTAAAAACCCGATGAGGGCATGCTTGGCCTCTTCGCCAAAGAACGGGTTGGACCCTATCCTACCGCGCAGGTATTTTTTGATTCCCGGCAGTTCGTCATACATCTTCTCCATCATAAGGAAGTAGATGTTGCCCATGCTGTGGTCGAAAATGTACACAGGGTGCCCCAACGCCCCAAAATGCTCGGCCACGGCATCTATGTTGCGCACCACGTGTTCGGAATAGTCGTTTATGGGCAGGTCGTGCGGAATAGACCCGTAGTGCATGGCCGCGGCTATGTACTTGTGGGTGGGTAGGGCCATCAGCAGCCCATCGTAAGAGTTGAGGCCCAAAAAGCCATGCACCAGAATGATGACGGGCAGTTTGGTCTTGGCCGATTCGTTGTAGCGGTTGGCCACATCCACGCGTATAACGCTGGTGCCGTAGGGCGTGGTACGTTCAATTTTAACCTGTGGCCACGTCAAAGCCTTATCATCCACAAACACGCACAGGCGCTTGTCGGCATCGTCAATAAAACGAAGGAAACTGGGGCTTTCATCGGGCTTTGCCCAACGGAAGTAGAGCCATGCCAACGCCCTGCGCTTTTCGGCCTTTGTGGCGAGAAATGCAATTCTAGCTGTCTTCTTAATGAACCATGGGGTGAGCGTCAGTTCCTTTTCGGTGCGGTCGTGCACCACGCAGCCTATCTCCCTCACTTCGAAGGCTTTCGAGTTGCGGGTAATACCTCCTACTCGTCCGGTAGGGTCGCTGGCCACAATGGCATAGTCGAGCCCTTCCTTGTTGTGCTGTTGCAGATACTCGGCCAGCTGATGATTCATCTCATCACAGTAGGCTTCCATATCCTCACGGTTCAAGCTTCGACCCAGAATCTGGTCTTTGGTAATGCGGCCTGAATCCAACAACGACTTGATGAAGACAATGGCATCGGTAATGCCCACAAGCCCGCGTTGGCGCTTGAGTTTGCTGTGTACGAATGTGAATTGAATGAGCTCTGGGCGGCTCAGCTTGTTCCAATGGTCCAACAGGTATTCGTAGGCGCCCGATGGCGATTGCCCGTGTGAGAGGGCCACCAGAAATTTTTCGCCCTTGCGGGTGGTTTCGTTGGCATGCTTGATGAAATCGAGACCCACAGCCTCGTCAAATGCCTCCTTTTCCTTAAAGTACTTGGTTTCGGGTGCCACGTAGGGCAATGCCGGCTGCACCAATTCCTTCATTTTCGTTTTAATGCTGCTCGGTATTCTCTGTCCCTTCATTTCAATTCGGCATTATGGAAAACGCACAATTTTCGGAATTCGTAATCAGATAGCACGTCAGGCGCCAGCCCGAAGTTTTCAGCAGATGTCGACAACCTAAGGCTGCCCTTTCATGATGCGGTCAGCTTCGGTCAACCATGCTGCAGGCCCACCTTGCACGTATCCGGTGCTGCCTATCTTCTCAAAGTTTATCTCGGTGCCGTTCTTGCTGGGCGTTACAAACCAAACGGTTGGGTACCCGCGCACCTCAAACATGCGCTGCATGCTCATATTCTGTTCTTGCTGTGCCTGTGGCAGTGGGGTTCTGCGCGGAAAATCGAGTTCCATGAGCACCACATTCTTTTTGGCCCATTCGGCAAACTGTGGCATTTGAAACACTTCGGCCTGCAGGCGTTTGCACCAGCCGCACCAATCGCTTCCGGTAAAGAATAGCATTACGGGTTTCTTCTGGGCAATGGCCTTATCCACCGCATTCACCAGGTCGGTGTTCCATTCCAAGTTGGGTTGTTCCTGTGCCGTTGCCCCCAGCGCAACTACCATCAACATGGCTACAATAATTTGCTTCATGCAACGAAGCTATGGAATTTCGGGGATTCGTGGTTGGTTGTTGGTATAAGGCAGAAGGTAAAAGGCGAAAGGTGAAAGCCATTGCCTTGTGGCCCTAACCCGTGCCCTGAGCGCTGCCAAAGGGTGATCCGTGCCTCTTGCCCCCTGTTCCTCTCATTCAACATCCCGTACGGAAATAACACTATCTTAGCATTAGAATTGAAAACCATACCCCATGGAACCATTCAAATTTCCGCTACGGAACGACTACGATTGCAACCTTCGGTCGATAGATGACCTTGTTTTCCTGGAGGCCGATGGCGGCTACACCAAAGTGCATGTAAGGGATGAAAAAGGTCAGGTGCTCATATGCCTGCAATCGGGGCATCTTAAAACGTTCAACGTTTTGCTCAACCACGGTTTCGCCCGGCTTACCCGCAAGTGGATGGTGAACCTGAAATACGTAGTGAGCCATAGCCGCGAACGCATCGTAACGCTAAGCACTGGGCATACTTTCAATTTCAGCAAGAAAAAATGGCCAACGGTCAAGCGCCTGCTCAATAAGCAGTTGGTCATTTCGTTTGGCGAATGAATTGACAGCCGTTGGTGATGAGCGATCGGCAATGGCTCCTAGCTCCTATCTCCTAGCTCCTGTCTCCTATCTCCAATCTCCTGTCTCCTGTCTCCTGTCTCCTATCTCCTGTCTCCTATCTCCTATCTCCTGTCTCCAATCTCCTATCTCCTATCTCCTGTCTCCTATCTCCTATCTCCTGTCTCCTGTCTCCTATCTCCTGTCTCCTTCATTTCCCGAAAAACGCCCTTCATTGACGGAAAAGTGCCCTTCATTGGCACAAAGCACCCATTCATCAATCAACTGTGGCATAGGCCGTTATGGACCGCCACCTTTGCTCAACGTTCTTTTCGTAGGGTCATACGTAGGGTTCTAAAGTCCATACGCTGCATTGGTAAGAGCATCCGTTTTCGAGGGTGGTATTTACCGTGTTTCCTGTTGCGCTGCGCGTGGCACGATAGGAACCTCGGTTGGCCTCCCATGTTCGTACCGCGGTGGCGGTGGCCTCAACGCTCGCATGGTGTGCACCTACCTACAGAACCGAGAAATAAACAATAGTATAAACCAAAACACTTTTTTACCATGGCACGTCCAGATTATGTACCACGCACCCATGCCGGTTTCAACGACTGGCAAAAAACGATCACCGATCATGTAGTTACTAACGCAGCGGCTTGGAACATCGACTCTGCAACGGTAACTGCACTTTCCACACAGAGCAGCACCTTCAAGGGGTTGTACGACCACACGTCAAACCGCAACACCCGCACCTTGCAGCAGGTGGCCGAGTTCAACCAGTTCCGCATCAGCTACACCGCCTTTCTGCGCGAACTGGTGCAGGGCTCTCTGGTGAACAACAAGCTTGTGCCGTTCAACATGAAAATTGCCATGAAGCTGAACCCCCGCACCGGTGCCCGACCCGAACGCCCGTCCATTACCAGCCAGCCCATCATTGAGATCACCAGTTTGGGGGGCGGACTCATGGAATTCGTATGTACCGACAGTGAGGATGGTCGCTCTAAGCGCCCTGTGAACTCCGATGGCGTAAAATTGGTCATCACCATTGCATCGAGCGAGGAAATGACCATTACCAATAGCAAAACGCGCTTCCGCCATGCTTTCAGTGCCGACCAGCGCGGCAAGCAGATAACCGTAAAGGGCCTTTGGTACAACAATACCGACAACGCCAAGAGCGGAGTATTCGGAAACAGCGTTTCAACCTACATCAGTTAGCGCGGTGAAAGGCGAAAGGAAATTTCAGTGGTGAGTAGTGAGTGGTGAGTGGTGAGTTCCCGTCTCTACTCGAAACTCGCAGCTTGTAGCTATTGGAAGTATACAGGAGCTAGGAGACAGGAGTTAGGAGCTAGGAGTTAGGGGTTAGGAGTCAGAATGATTTGCGATTGACAATTTGCGATTGACGATTAACGATTGACGATTTGCCATTGACTCCTAGCTCCTGTCCCTTTCGTACAATATCCCCGAAAAAGCTGCGTTACAATGGTCTACGTTTTTTATCGGCAGGCCCCCGTATCTGGAACAGGACAGAGCGGGGGCTTCCTTTTTCTGTTAGCTGCAATTGACCCCCTAGCCCCCCAAGGGGGAACGACCTCTCCAGAACCCGTCATGCTGAACTTGTTTCAGCA
>Ga0172367_10003602_pt1 | contig 19860 bp, 19 predicted proteins | sample Lak10m_FD_114542 | JGI IMG/M metagenome (GOLD analysis project Ga0172367, IMG submission 114542) | Freshwater microbial communities from Kabuno Bay, South-Kivu, Congo - kab_022012_10m | ecosystem: Environmental > Aquatic > Freshwater > Lake | place: Democratic Republic of the Congo: South-Kivu...
GACCGTGGCCGCCTTCGTCCGCCTCGCCATGATCCGCATCATGCTCCGTCGCCTCGCGCGGCCAAATCCATCCAACTGAATCGAAACTTCTCGGATCGGCTCTTACGGTCGGGTGTGCCGCGAGGCCAGTGCAGCGGCGCCCGCGCCGGCGATGCGCCCGAGGCCGACCGCGGCCAGTAGCCCGTTCCCCGACAGATAGCCCCAGACCGCCGGACCCGAGACGCCGCACGCCGTTCCGCCGGCCGCGAAGAGGTTCGGCAGCGCCGAACCGTCGGCGCGGCGCACGCGCGCGTCGGTACCGACGACGAGGCCGCCTTGGGTGTGGAACAGGCCGCCAGTGACGCGGACGGCGAAATAGGGCGGGACGAGCGGCGGCTTCGCGGCGAAGTCGCGCCCGAAGGGGTCGGGCGTGCGTCCTTCGGTCATCGCGAGCGCGCGTCGGAGATTGTCGGCCGGCAGGCCGAACGCGGCCGCGAGCGCGTCGGCATCGGCGAACTCGCGCACCGCGCCAGCCGCGACGGCTTCGCGGTACTCGTCGAACTGGCGCGCGATCGCGTGGCAGCGACCGTCGTAGACGTCGAAGGCGACGCCGCCGGGCTGCGCGAGCACGGCGACCGACTGCTCGGAATAGCCTTGATGCTCGTTCGAGAAGCGCTCCCCGTTCGCGTTGACCTGGATGCCGCCTTCCATCATCACCGCCCAGGTGATCAGGATGCCGTGCGGCACGGCGACCGAGCCGTGGCCCTGATAGGCGCCCATGTGCCGGACGGCTGCCCCGAGCGCCTCGCCCCACGCGATGCCCTCGCCCCGGTTTCCGGCATGGCCGAAGAACAGGGCGTCGCGCATCTCCGGCAGGAAGCGCGCGACCATCTCGGGATTGCCGCCGAACCCGTTGCACGCGAGCACGAGCGCGGTACAGCCGATGCGCTCCGCCGTCCCGTCGGGCCGTTCGACGGCGACGCCGCGGACCGCCCCGTCGGGATCGGCGAACAGGCCGGCGACGCGCGCCTGCGTCAGCGCGACGGCGCCCGCGGTTTCCGCCGCGCGCGCGAGCGCGGCCATCAGTTCGGCGCCGGTGCGCCGCGGCGTCCCGTGCATGCGCATCGCGCCGTGGCCGGGATAGACGAACCCTTCGACGACGTCGAACGGGACGCCGTGGCGCGCGGCGAGCCATTCCACCGTCGGGCCGATATCCGTCGCCAGCGCCTCGACGAGTGCCGGGTCGGCCTCGCCCTTGGCCTTGCGCCGGATGTCGGCCGCGAATCGCGCCGGATCGTCGTCGATGCCCTTGGCGCGCTGGAACGAGGTGCCGGCGGCGGGCACGAGCCCGGAAGAGAGCGCCGTCGAGCCCTGCGGAACCGCGTCGCGCTCGAGCATCGCGCACTCGATCCCGGCGTCGCGGCAGGCAAGCGCTGCGACGTGGCCGGCTGCCCCCGCGCCGACGATCACGACGGGAACATGCCCGTCGAATTCGACGCCGGCGGCCTGCGAAACCGTCACGGCCCAGCCGCGAATTCCGCACAGCGCGAAACGGCGGATATCGCCGAGAGCGATGCGACGGCCGTCTCGTGGACGCGACGGTCGAAGGCGGCGCAACCGTCCTCGAGCAGCACGGTCCTGAACTCGCGCACATGCGCGTCGCGCAACGTGCTCGCAACGCCGCCGTTGGTGACGATCCCGCATATTGCCAGCGTCTCGATCCCGGCCTTTCGCAGGACCCATTCGAGCCGCGTCATGTAGAACGCCGAGTAGGCGACTTTCTCGACGGCTAGGTCGGTCGGCTTCAGCGCGTCGACGAGGTCGTGGCCCCAGCCGCCCGGGCGGAAGTCGCCCTTGGCGAGGAAGGGCCGCAGCCTGGCGAGATGCGGCGAGATGAAGGGTTCGCCGCCCTTGCCGGGCACCAGCGTGAAATGCGTCGACACGATCCAGCCGCCGCGCCGGCGCACGCGCGCGGCGACGGGGGCGAGGCGCGCGGGAAGCGCGGCGATGTCGGCCGAGGTCTGCCCGGCGCGGCCGTAGGCGCCCGCGGGATCGAGGAAGTCGTTCTGCAGGTCGCAGACGAGCAGCGCCGTGGTCGAAAGGTCGTTCATCGCCGCCTCATGACGAGGTTGCCGAACCGGTCGACTTCGGCGGCGAGGTCGGGATCGACGACCGTCGTCGCGTCGGACTGTTCGAGGACGGCCGGCCCCGCGACCCGGGCGCCGACCGGCAGCGCCAACCGGTCGTAGACCGCCGTCTCATGCCATGCGCCGTCGAACCAGACCTGCCGCGTTCCCCGCCGTGCGGCTTCGACGGTGCCCCCGACCGGGGCCAGTTTCAGCAGGTCGATCTTCGGCCGACGGCCGATCACGGCGACCTTCAGCGTCAGCACGCGCATCGGGATGCCGTCGAGCAGGCGGCCGTAGGCGGCGCTATAGGCATCTTCGAAGGCGCGGCGGATCGCGTCGCGGTCCGGCGCCCGACCCGCGAGCGGGACGGAGATCGTGTGCGTCTGGCCGACATAGCTCATGTCGAGTTCGATCTCGGCGCCGACACCTTCGAGCTCGACCCCGGCGGCGGCGACCAGCGCTTCGCCTTCGGCGACGCTGGCGCCGATCGCATCGGAGAGCTTCGCCGCGTCGAGTTCGTCGAGCGGCCGGTTCACCGTACGGACGAAATCGTGGCGCATGTCGGCGATCACGCAGCCCAGCGCCGAGGTGACGCCGGGAAAGCGCGGGACGAGCGTCGAGCCGAGGCCCGTCTCCTTCATCAAGGCGCCCGCGTGCAGCGCTCCCGCCCCGCCGAACGGCATCAGCGCGAAGCGCTGCGGCTCGTGCCCGCGTTCGATCGATACCAGGCGCAGCGCGCCGGCCATCCGGCTGTTGGCCACGCGAACGATCGCTTCGGCCGCCGCGAGGGTGGACAGACCGAGCTTCCCGCCGACATGCAGGTCGATGGCGCGTTTTGCCGCCTCGATATCGAGCGACCCGAGCTTGCCGCCGATCGGCCGCGCGGCGTTGATGCGGCCCATGACGACATTGGCGTCGGTGACCGTCGGGCGGGTCGCACCCAGCCCGTAGGCGACCGGCCCCGGATCGGAGCCCGCGCTTTCGGGGCCGATCTGCAGCAGGCCGCCGCGGTCGACCCACGCGATCGACCCGCCGCCCGCCCCGATCGTCGTGATCTCGATCATCGGCGTGCGCACGACCATGCCGAATTCGACCGTCGTCTGCGCGGCGAGTGCGGCCTTGCCGCCGGCGATCAGGGCGACGTCGAACGACGTGCCGCCCATGTCGCCGGTCAGCACGTCGGGGAAGCCGGCACTGCGCGCGATGTGGGCCGCGGCGATGACGCCCGCGGCGGGGCCCGACAGCGCGGTGCGCACCGGCAGGCGCGCGGCGGTCCCGACCGACATCACGCCGCCGTTCGACTGCACGATCAGCAGCTGTTTCCCGGCGCCGGCTTCCTCGAGGCGCGCGTCGAGGCGCGACAGGTAGGAGGCGACGACCGGCTGCAGGTAGGCGTTGAGCGCGGCGGTCGAGGCGCGTTCGAACTCGCGGATCTCCGGAAGGATCTCGTGCGAGGCGGTCACGTAGGGGTTCGGCCAGACCTCGCGCAACGCGGCCAGCGCGGCGCGCTCGTTGGCGTCGTTGGCGTAGGCGTTGATGAACACGATGGCGACCGCCTCCGCGCCCTTGGCGCGCAAGGCCGCCGCCGCCGCCTTGACCGCCGCGACGTCGACGGTCCGGCGGACCGTCCCGTCGGCCAGCGTGCGCTCGGGAACCTCGACGCGCAGGTCGCGCGGGATCGGGGGATCGAACTCGCCCCACAGGCCCCAGGTCTGCCGTCGGTCGCGCCGGCGCATCTCGAGCACGTCGCGGAAGCCCTCGGTCATGATCGCCCCGGTCCGCGCACCCTTGCGCTCCAGCAGCGCGTTGGTGCCCACCGTCGTGCCGTGCACGACGGCGGAAAGCCGCGCGAAATCGGGTTCGCCCGATCGGATGCCTTCGATGAAGCCGACCGACTGGTCGCCGCGCGTCGACGGCACCTTGCGCGTGCGCGCCTCGCCGGTCGCCTCGTCGAAGAAGAAAAGGTCGGTGAAGGTGCCGCCGACATCGACGCCGACCACGGTCGAAGGCTTCATCGGCTGCCTCCGGCCGTGACGTAGCCGAGACGGAGGTCGCGCGCCGCGAGTTCGGCGGGCCGCTCGCCGGGCGGGCCGTAGCCGCCGCCGCCGGGCGTCTCGAGGCGGATGCGCTGGCCGCGATGCAGCTTGAACCCGGTCATCTTCGAGGCCATCGGCGGCTCGCTCCCGTCGGGGCGCAGGAATCGGTTGCGCGCCCCGGGGCCGCCGCCGACGACGCCCGGCGGCCGCGTCCGGCCGCGTTCGCCGAACAGGAAGACGTCGGCCTGTTCCTCGAGCAGTTCGATCTCGTAGACGGCGCCGAGGCCGCCGCGATGGCGGCCTTCGCCGCCGCTGTCGGGCCGCAGCGCCCATTGCGAGAACATGACCGGATAGGCGGCTTCGAGGATCTCGACCGGCGGGATGGTCGCGGTCGAGATCGGCGCGTTGCCGTGGTTGAGGCCGTCGCTCTCCGGGCTGCCGCCGAGGCCGCCGCCGAAGAACGAGAACATCACCCAACGCCGCCCGTCGCGCCGGTGCCCGGCGAGGGACAGCGCGTTGATCGTCCCGTATGCGCAGCCGTTGACGGACGCGGGAGCCGCGGCGGCGAGCGCTTGGAAGACGACGTCGATGACGCGAAGGATGGTTTCGGTGTAGCCGCCGACCGGCTTGGGCGCGCGCGCCGAAAGCAGCGAGCTTTCCGGGATCACGAACGAGATGGGGTCGAGGCAGCCGGCGTTGGCCGGAACGTCGCGGAAGACGTGCTTCAGCGCCACGTAGCACGCCGCGATCGCGGTCGAGCGGGCGATGTTGACCGGCCCCGCGCAGGGGGGGGCGGTGCGCGAGAAGTCGAGCGTCATCGCGTCGCCCTTTACCGTGACGTCGAGCGCGATCTTGAGCGGCGCGTCGACGATGCCGTCGTTGTCGAGCCAGTCCTCGGCCGAGTAGGTGCCGTCCGGAAGGTCGGCGATGCACGCGCGCATCAGTTTCGCGGCGCGGGCCCGCAGCTCGGCCAGCGCCTGCGTCACCGTCGCGCGGCCGTACTGGTCGAGCAGCGCGTCCATGCGCCTGACGCCGAGGTCGAGCGCGTTGACCTGTCCGGACAGGTCGCCGTACAGCGACAGCGGCAGGCGGCTGTTGCATTTCAGGATGTCGACGATATCGCCGTTCAGCTTACCGGCCGCGACCAGCTTCACCGGCGGGATATGCATGCCCTCCTGGAAACTCTCGGTGGCGGCCGGGTTGTAGTTGCCGGGCACCGCGCCGCCGACATCGTGCCAGTGGCCGACCGACGCGAGCCAGCAGAACAGCGCGCCGTCGCGGAAATAGGGGCGCACGAGCTTGAAATCGGACAGATGCGTGCCGCCGTCGTAGGGATCGTTGAAAAGGAACACGTCGCCGTCGGCGAGACCGCCGTCGCGCGCGACCTTGTCGATCACCGCGCGGACAGCGAACGCCATCGCGCCGACGAAGATCGGCAGACCGGACTTGCCCTGCACCAGCGTGTCGCCGTTGGCGGCGTCGTAGAGCCCGTGCGAGGCGTCGTGCGCCTCGGCGATGATCGGGTTGAAGGCGGAACGGAACAGCGTCGCGTCCATCTCGTCGGCGATCTGCTCGAGCCGTCCCTTGAGCACGGCGAGGGTGACCGGATCGATCGTCATTTTCCGTCCTTCGGATCGTAGCGTTTGGCCGCGGCGAGGATGCCGTCGGTGCCGAGGGCCGCGTTGAGGCCCGCGAAATCGTACATGGCGGCCGTCATGCCGGCGGTCGTGCCGGCGGCCTTGAGGCCCGCGAAATAGCGGTCGAGCGCGTGCGCGACCGCGCGCGCGGTGCCGCCCGGGAAGATCGCGACGCGGAAGCCCAACGCCTGGAGCTCGGCCGCCGGCAACACCGGCGTCTTGCCGCCCTCGACCATGTTGGCGAGCACCGGAAGCCGCGCGCCGAAACGCCGCCCGACTTCCGCGAGGCCGGCGCGGTCGGGCGGCGCCTCCACGAACAGCACGTCGGCGCCCGCCTCGACATAGCGCTCCGCGCGGTCGAGCGCGCGTTCGAACCCTTCGACGGCGATCGCGTCGGTCCGCGCGACGACGAGCGTGTCGGGCGACCGGCGTGCGTCGAGAGCGGCCTTGATCTTGCCGGTCATCTCGTCCGCCGCGATCACCGCCTTGTCGCGCAGGTGCCCGCAGCGTTTCGGGCTGACCTGGTCCTCGATCTGGAGGGCGTCCGCGCCGTTGCGCTCGAACAGGCGTACCGTGCGCTGCACGTTGAGCGCGTTTCCGAAGCCCGTATCGATATCGACGATCAGCGGCAGCGTCGCCCGCTCGCGAATCGCGGCGAGCGTCTCGGCGGCCTCGGTTGCGGTCACGAGCCCGATATCGGGCAGCGCGAAGCGCGCATAGGCGATCGACGCGCCGGACAGGTAGGCCGCTTCGAACCCGGCCCGCTCGGCGAACAGCGCCGTGAGCCCGTCGTAGATGCCGGGGGCGAGGAGGATTTCGGGCCGCGAGAGCCGTTCGCGCAGGGTCATCGACGGCCTGCCTTCAGCTTTTTCTCGAGATGGGGCAGCAGCCCGCCGTCGCGCAGCATCGCCAGCAGATGTCCCGGCAGCGGCTCGCAGGCCAGCGTCTCGCGCTTGGTGAGGTTCTCGATCCGGCCGGCCTGCGCGTCGACCGCCAACGCGTCGCCGGGCGCGATCCGGCCGGCCTCGGCGCAGACGAGCGGCGCCAAGCCGAGATTGACGGCGTTGCGGAAGAAGAGGCCGGCAAACGACGTGGCGATCACCGCGGCGACGCCGAGATGGCACAGCGCCTGGGCCGCCTGCTCGCGCGACGACCCCATGCCGAAATTGCCGCCGCCGACGACGAAATCGCCGGGCCGCACTTCGGTCGCAAAGCCAGGATCGACGGCTTCGAGGCAGTGGCGCGCGATCTCCGCGATGCCGAACTTCATGTAGGCGCCGGGAGCGAGCATGTCGGTGTCGATGTCGTCGCCGAAGACGAAGGCGCGGCCGCTCATGCGAGGAACTCCCGTGGATCGACGATCTCGCCCGCGACCGCGGCCGCGGCGACCGAATAGGGCGAGCCGAGATAGACCCGCGAGCCCGGGTGTCCCATCCGGCCCTTGAAGTTGCGCGCGGTCGACGACAGGCACGTCTCGCCCTCGGCGAGCACGCCGGCGCCGTAGCCGGCGCACGCACCGCAGCCGCTGGGCAGCAGGATCGCACCGGCATCCATCAGCGTCGCGAGCGTGCCGTCGGCGGCGGCGGCGGCGGTCATGCGCTGGCTCGCGGGCGCCACGAGCAGGCGCGTGCCCGCGGTGACCCGGCGGCCTTTCAGGATCTCCGCCGCCATGTGCAGGTCCGAGAGTTTCGCGCCAGTGCAGGCGCCGATATAGGCTTGGTCGACCCGCGTCCCGCGATGCGCGTCGACGGCGTCGGCGTTCGCGGGCGAATGCGGCGCCGCGATCTGCGGCGCCAGACCGCCGCAATCGACATCCCAGTCCGCGGCATACGTCGCATCGGCGTCGGAGCGCCACCGGTCGATCGCGTCGTCGGCGATGCCGGCCCCGGCCGCGCGCAGGAACGCGACGGTGGCGGCATCGGGCGCGATCAGGCCGGTCTGGGCGCCGAGCTCGGCCGACATGTTCGACAGCACCATACGCTCGACCATCGGCAGGCCCGCGACGCCGTCGCCGGCGTACTCGATCGCGTCGTAGCGCACGGTCGACAGACCGAGCGTGCGGCACAGGTGCAGCATGACGTCCTTCGCCGACAGGCCGCGCGCGAGCCGGCCGGCAAGGCGGATGCGGAAGGTGCGCGGCGTGCGGATCCAGATCTCGCCAGTCGCGAGCACGCCGGCCATTTCGGTCGCGCCGATACCGAACATGTAGGCGCCGAACGCGCCGCCGGTCGGCGAATGCGAATCGCCGCCGACGCAGAACATCCCCGGCGCGAGGTAGCCGCGCTCGGGCAGGATGACGTGGCAGATTCCCTGCATGTCGTGGAAGCGCGCGATCCCGTTCGCGACGGCCCATTTGCGCGTGAGGTCGAGGATCGCCGCACTCTCGCCGTCGACGGCCGGCACGTAATGGTCCGAGACGAGCACGACCTTCGCGGGATCCCAGACGCCGACGCCGAGCCGTTCCAGCATCGGCTTCACGCGCCGCGGCCCGCCGGAATCGTGCATCATCGCCAGATCGACCCTCGCGGTCACGATCTCGCCGGGCGCCACGCGGGCGCGGCCCGAGGCGCGGGCGATGATTTTCTCGGCAAGCGTCGATCCTGCCATCTCGTCACATCCCCAGATAGGCTTTGCGCAGTTCCGGGTCGTCGGCCAGTTCCGACGCCCGCCCGGACAGCACGATCCGTCCGTTCTCCATCACGTAGGCCCGATGCGCCACGGCAAGCGACTGGACGACGTTCTGTTCGACCAACAGCACCGACAGGCCGCCGGCGTTGAGGCGGCCGATCAGCGCGAACATCTCCTCGACCAGCAGCGGCGACAGGCCGAGCGACGGTTCGTCGAGGATGAGCAGGCGCGGCTCGGCCATCAGGCCGCGGCCGATCGCCAGCATCTGCTGCTCGCCGCCCGACAGCGTGCCCGCGGCTTGTGTCAGTCGCTCGGCCAGACGCGGAAACGTGTCGAGCACGCGTGCGAGGTTCGTCGTGCGCGCCTTGCGGCCGCGGCGATAGGCGCCGAGCTCGAGGTTTTCGCGCACCGACAGGTTCGGGAAGACGCGCCGTCCCTCCGGTACCTGGATCAGGCCGCGCTCGACGATCCGCTCGGCCGGCAATCCGGCGACTTCCTCGCCGTCGAAGCGTACGCTCCCCGCCCAGGGCGCGTAGATGCCGCTGACGTTGTTGTTGAACGTCGACTTGCCGGCGCCGTTGGACCCGAGCAGCGCCACGATCTCGCCGGCACCGACCTCGACGTCGGCGCCGTGCAGGACCGGAAACGGTCCGTAGCCGGCCTTGAGGCCCGTGACGGACAGCAGCCCGCTCACGGCGTCGTTCCCGCGATCCGGTTCGCGGCCCCGTGGCCGAGATAGGCCTCGACGACGTCGCGGCGCGCGGCGACCTCGCGCGGCGCCCCCTCGGCGATCATGCGGCCCTGATTGAGGACATAGACGTGCTCCGAGAGCTGCATCACGGCGCGCATCACGTGCTCGATCAGCAGCACGGTCGTGCCGGCGTCGCGCACCGCGCGCACCATCGGGACGATGTCGTCGATCTCGGTCGGGTTGAGGCCGGCCATCACCTCGTCGAGCAGCACGAGTTTCGGGCGCGTGGCCAGCGCGCGGGCGACCTCGAGCCGCTTGCGCCCGGCGACGGTCAGCGCGGCGGCCGGCTTGTCGAGCATGGCGCCCATGCCGAGCGAAGTGGCGATCTCGCCCGCGAGCTTCAGCGCCGCCTTGCGGTCGGGCTCGCGCAGATGGGCGCCGACGGCGACGTTCTCGCGCACGGTGAGCGCGCCGAAGGGCTGGACGATCTGGAAGGTCCGCACGAGACCGCGGCGCGCCACGACATGCGGCGGCAGGCCGGTCACGTCGGCGCCGTCGAAGGTCACGCGGCCGGAATCCGGCTTGTGGAATCCGGTCATCGCGGCGAACAGCGTCGTCTTGCCGGCACCGTTCGGACCGATCAGCGCGACGATCCGGCCCGCATCGACCTTCAGCGACGCCTCCGACACGGCGACGAGGCCGCCGAAACGCTTGGTGATACCCTGCGCCTCAAGCACGCGGGGCCTCCGCGGGCCGGGACGCCCTGCGCTTCAAGAGGCCGATCAACCCGTCGGGCATGAAGCGGACCATCAACACGAGCAGGACGCCGTAGAAGACGAGATGGATGCCGGGCGCATCGCCCATGACGCGGCGCGCCAGCTCCGACGCCGCGTGCAGGACCGTGGAGCCGAGCAGCGGCCCGAGGACCGTCCCCATGCCGCCGATGATCGACACGAGCAGGATCTCGACCGATACGCCGGGCCCGTAGGCGATGCCGGGGTCGATGTAGAGGTAGAACTGGACGTAGATCACGCCCCCGATCCCGGTCATGGCGCCCGAAAGCGCGATCGCGCGGACCTTGACCGCATAGGCGTCGACGCCGAGTGCCGCCGCCGCGGCCTCGTTCTCGCGGATGGCGGTCAGTTGCGCGCCAAAGCGCGAGTTCTCGATCCGCCATGCGAGCCAGACGGATGCGAGGACCAAAGCGACCAACAGGTAGTAGAAGCCGACATAGCCGGGCTGCAGGTCGGCCCAGCCGGGCTGCAGCTTGACGAACAGGCCGACGCCCGCACCGGTGAAGTCCACCGCGTTGGCGAGGATGCGGAAGACCTCCGCGAAGGCGAGCGTGACGAGCGCGAAGTACGATCCCTTCAGTCCGTAACGGAACGAGAGATATCCCGCCGCCCAGCCGGCGGCCCCGCCGGCCGCGGCCCCCAGCGGGAGCCCGAGCCACGCGTTGAGGCCGAACGAGTTCTGCGCGACCGCGGCGGCGTAGGCGCCGGTCCCGAAGAACAGCGCGTGGCCGAACGAGAACTGGCCTCCGTAGCCGCCGAGGATGTTCCAGGCTTGCCCCATGAAGGCGAAAAGCAGCGTCGTGAACGCGAACTTGATCCAGAACTCGCTGCCGGTGACGAACGGCAGGGCGAGGGCCGCGACGAGGAACGCGCCGAGGGCCGCGTTGCGCATCGCGGGGCTCACGCGAGGCGGCTCCCGAACAGGCCGGTCGGCCGGAACAGCAGCAGCAGGATGAAGATCAGGAAGATGCCGAGCTGCCCCAGCGCCTGGCCGAGGAACAGGCCGCCGAGCGACTCGGTCACGCCGATCGCCAGCCCACCGACGAGCGCCCCCGTGAACGAGCCCATGCCGCCGAGCACGACGACGGTGAACGCGACGAGCACGAACACGTTGCCCACACCGGGCGTCACGTAGAAGGACGGCAGCAGCAGGCACGCCGCCGCGCCCAGAACCGCGGTGCCGATGCCGAAGCTCATCGCGAACACGTGGTCGACGTCGATGCCGACCAGCCGCGCGCCCTGGCGTTCCTTGGCGACCGCGCGGATGGCGCGGCCGAGATCGGTGCGCTCGATCGTCCACCACAGTACGACTGCGACCAGCAGCGCCGCGAAGAAGCCGATGGCGCGCGGCCAGGGCACGAGCGCGAAGCCAAGGTCGAGCATCTCGTAGGACAGCGGCGTCTCGACCGTCCGCGTGTCGGCGCGGAAGAAGTAGAGCGCGAGGTTTTCGACGACGATCGAGATGCCGAGCGTCACGAGCAGGACGTTCTGGTCCTTGCCGTGGCTCGCCTTGCCGATCACCCAGCGCTGCAGCGCGTAGCCCGCGGCGAAGAAGGCCGGCACCAGCAGCGGCATCGCGAGATACGGATCGATGCCGAGCCCGTCCTTGAGGAAGAACGCCGCGTAGAGGGCCGCCATCAGCAGGCTGCCGTGCGCGAAATTGATGATGTGCAGCACGCCGTAGATCAGCGTCAGGCCCAGCGCCACGAGCGCGTAGACCGCACCGAGCGTCAGGCCGTTGACGACGGCGGGAAGGAAGATCTGGAACTCGAGCATCGCGGAAAGGGCGGCGGGGCGGCCTCGCGGCCGGCCCCGCCGCCGCCGTCTCAGGTGCGACCCTGCGGGCGCGGGAACACCGCGTTGCCGGACGCGAACTCGAGCGGGTAGATCAGCTTGATGTCGCGCTGCAGGACCTGCGTGACCACCGGCCGCGCGCCCTGGTTCTGGCCGTTGACGAAGCGCGTCGGGCCGTAGGGCATGATGTGGTCCGCGAAGGTCGACGAGGCCAGTGCCGCGGTGATCGCCGCCCGGTCGGCACCACGCGCGCGCTCGATCGCGTCGGCCAGAAGCAGGATGCAGCTGTAGGCCAGGAACACTTCGTACGTGAAGAACAGGTTCTTTGCCTCGACACGCTCCTTGAGGCGCAGCGACGCCGCCTTGCGCGGATCGAACCAGTGATTGCAGTCCATCACGTACTCGGCGGCCTGCGGGAACTCCTTGACGAAGCGGTAGGACGAGGCGCCACCGCCGAGGATCGAGTAGATGCCCTTGGCCTGGACGCGGTTCTGCTGCAGCGCGCGGGCGAACAGCACGTATTCGTCGTAATAGTTGGACGGGATGATCAGGTCGGGGCGGCGCGCCTGGACCCGCAGCACGATGTTCGCGAAATCGCGCGTCGGGTTGGCGTGCTTGATCGTCTCCATCACCTCGAAGCCGAGCTGCGGCAGGCGCGTGTTGAGCGTCGTCGCCATGCCCGTCCCGAAGGCGGATTCCTCGTGGATGATCATCACCGTCTTGGCGGGCTTTCCGGCCTGGTCGTTGATGCGCACGAGGTTTTCGAGCGCGGTGTCGACGATCGTGGCGACGCCGGGGCCGAAGCGGAACGTGTTGGTCAGGCCGCGCGTGACGATCTGGTCGACGACGCCGACGTCCACGATGTGGGGCAGGTTGTGGCGTGCGGCGGCCTGCGTCGTGGCGAGCGCGATGCCCGAGGCGAAAGGCCCGACGATGGCGGCGGCACCCGCCTCGTGCAGCTTGTCGACCTCCGCGGCCCCCACGTCGGGTCGCGACTGCGCGTCGGCGAGCAGCGCTTCGAGGCGTGCGCCGCCCATCGACTTGATGCCGCCGGCGGCGTTGACGTCCTCGATCGCCAGCAGCGCGCCCTGCCGGGCCTGGTTGCCGGAAAACGCGAGCGGGCCCGTCACCGGATGCAACACGCCGACCTTGACGGTCGGGGCCTGCGCGCCGGCGATGCCGGGGGCGGCGAGTGCGCCGATGGCGGCGGCGCCCGCGAGCACGGTGCGCCGGTCGATCTTCTTGTCCGCGAGTTTCATGGTTTCAAATCTCCCTGTTCTGTTTCGATCGGTCCCGGGTCGTTCAGGCGTGCGACCACATGCGGGTCACCGGTCCCCGCACGCGCGTGAGTTTCGTCCGGTACTGGTAGCGGTCCGGACGGTAGAGGATGGCGATGTGCTCGACCGGGCGGCCGCGCTGGTCGAAAACCGTCCGCACGACCGAAAGCAGCGGCGATCCGACGCGCACCTCGAGGGCGCGCGCGACCGCCGGCTCGGCCAACGCCGCCGACACGGTCTGGTCGGCCGAGCCGACGAGGCAGCCGGCCTTTTCGAGCAGGGCGAGCAGCGGCTTGCGGGCAAGATCGCGCGCCGTATAGGCGCGGCCGATACGCGCGGGTACCCAGCTCGTCGAATAGGAGAGCGGCGTGCCGTCGTGCCGGCGGACGCGCACCGCGCGCTGAACTTCCTCGCCGTCGGCCAGCGCCAGCGCCTTGCGCACGGCGGGCGAGGCGGGCCCGTAGCCGAACTCGAGGATGTCGACGCTGGTTTCGAGGCCGACGGCGAGCAGGTTCTCGATCAGGCCGGAGATGTTGGCCTCGACGGGTGCCGCCGCGACGCGGCGGACGACCTGCGTGCCCCGGCCGCGGCGGCGCACGACGAGCCCGTCGTCCGCGAGTTCGTCGAGCGCGCGCTTGGCCGTGATCCGGCTGACGGAATAGGCGGCACTGATCTCCGCCTCGGTCGGCAGGCGCGCCGCGGCGTCGTAGGCGCCGGTCGCGATCTGCTCGCGCAGGATCAGGTAGATCTGGTGATAGAGGGGCGTCGGAAGATCGTTGTCGACCGACGGGCGGCCCGTCGGGGAGGGCGTCTGGGTCCGGGCGCGCGCGCTTCCTCGCATCGACAGGTCGTTAGCACGGCCGTCGACATAATGCTATATTGATATGTCATTTTACCGCGGGTCGGCGGCGTTTCCGTCTCGGCCTGTCTGAACCGCAGTCGTGCCGGCCTAACGCGGGCGCGGCGCTCGCGTCCCGAGCCAAGCGGCGATCCTGCGGGCCAGTCCGTCGAACACGGCGCGCACGGGCGGGCTCGCGCGCTGGTCCTCGTGCATGGCGATCCAGGTTTCGATCTCGAAGCGGGCCTCTTTCTCGAGGACCGGTACGAGATCGGGACTGTGCGCGGCGATCCGTTCGTAGAGAACGCCGATGCCGAGCCCGGCGCGCAACGCGGCCAGCTGCGCCAGATCGTTGTCGACGCGCAGATTGAACAGGCTTCGGTCTGTCCAGGCCGTCCCCGGCGCGACCGCGCGGACGGCGCTGTCGTCGCGGTCGAAGCCGATGACGTCGAAGTCGCGGAGTTCGGCGGCGGTCCGCGGCAGGCCGCGGCGTTCTGCATAGGCGCGATGCGCGTAGAGCCCGATCGCGAAGCGCCCCAGCTTCTTCGCCACGATCGCGGCTTGCTGCGGTCGCGAGCTGCGCACGGCGATGTCGGCCTCGCGACGCAGCAGGTCCTGTTTGCGCTTGGTCAGATCGAGCTCGAACGCGATCCGCGGGAACTCGGCGCGCAATTCGGCAAGCATCGGCGGCAGGACCTCCGCGCCGAAGACCTCGCTTGCGGTGATGCGCACCGTCCCCGCGACGGCATCGGCTTGCGCGGCACCTTCGGCCACGCGCACGAAGGCGGCCGCGGCGGCTTCCATTTCTTCGGCCTTGGCCAGCAGGCCGTGCGCGAGGGGCGTCGGGATGAGGCCGCGCTGCGAGCGCGTGAACAGGGCCGATCCGAGGACCCTTTCGAGCTCTTCGATGTGCCGGCCGATCGTGGGCTGGGTCAGGCGCAGGCGGCGCGCGGCCGCCGACAGGCTGCCCAGACGCATGACGCTCAAGTATGTCTGGTAGAGATGCCAGTCCGGTCCGCTCGTCATACGGAAACGTATATTGAAGATACGCGAATTGGCAGTTCCGATTTCGTCCCCGCACGGCGATATCTCCGGAGGTCGACACAAGGAGATGCCGGCCGATGCCGCAGACGACCGAAACAAGACTGATCCGATCGCGACGCGCGACGTAAGTAACGGTGGAGGCAGCCGCGCATATCCGACGCCGTCCGACCGAAAAGCCAGTCCACGCAGAACCCCCGAACCCCGAAGCCCCGACCGATGGCCGCGCCGCGCCTTACGCTTGCCGTGACCGCAATCCTCCTCACCGCTTCTCCCGCCTATGCCCAGCCTGCCGCCGTCGGATCCGACTGGAGCTTGCGGCTGGGCGGCGCGGCGCTTGTCGCGCCGAGTTACGAAGGCTCGGACAACGTCGCGGTCCGACCGGTGCCGCTGGTCGACTTCACGTGGCGCGACGTCGTGTTTCTGGACTCGCGGCGCGGCATCGGCGCCAACCTGGTCACGCTGGGCGATCCCGAGGGTCTCGGATCGCTGACGGCCGGTCCGCTCGCCACCTGGCGGTTCGCACGCAAGGAAGGCGACGATGACGACCTTCGCGGACTTGGCGACGTCAAGGGCGGCGCGGATGTCGGCGCGTTCGCCCGATACTCGCGCGGCCGGATCGACCTGAACCTGACCGCCAAGCGCAACGTGTCGGACGCGGATCTCGGCGGTACGGTCGAACTCGGTGCGCGCTACCGCCTGCCGCCGATCGGCCGAACGCTCGTCAGTTTCGGCCCGAGCGCGACCTGGGCCGACGGCGACTACATGAAGAGCTATTTCGGCGTGTCGGCCGACAGGGTGCAGGCGTCGGGACTCGCCGCCTATGCGCCGTCCGCGGGCGTGAAGGATGTCGGCGTCGGGGCGCTCGCAATCCATCCGTTCGGCGGGAACTGGGCGCTCAGCGCGTTCGGCGGATATACGCGTCTGGTCGGCGATGCGGCGGACTCGCCGCTCGTCAAGCAACGCGGCACCGCGAACCAGGTCAGTATCGGACTCGGGCTCAGCTACAAGTTCCGCTGACGTCGCATCCGCATCGAACGGAGACACACGTGACCCCGGAGCAGATTTTCGGCATGACGGGCACGCCCGCGATCCTCGGCTGGGCGATCCTCGTCCTCGGCCCGCGTCGCTTCGCGCCCTTGAACGCCGTGCCGCAGCTTGTCATTCCGCTCGGTCTTTCGGTGCTCTACGCGGCGCTGGTGTTGCGGCACTTCGCCGAGGCAGGCGGCGGCTTCGGAAGCCTCGCGGACGTACGCCGGCTTTTTTCGTCGGATTGGGTCCTGCTGGCGGGATGGATCCACTATCTCGCGTTCGACCTGGCCGTTGGCGCGTACCTGGCCGGCCGGATGGACAGGGCGGGGATCGGGCGTCTGGTACAGGCGCCGATCCTGGCGACGACCTTCCTGTTCGGCCCGGTCGGCTTCGTTCTCGCGGTCGTTACGGAGTCCGTGCTGGCCGCGCGGACAGTCGCCGTTTCCGCCAATCCCCTTCAACCGAGGACGTGACGGCATGACTTCCCTTCCGCTTCCGGTCCCCGCTTCGTCCCCGCACGCCGGCCAGCTTGCCGTCCTGACGGCGCTGTCGCTCTCGATGTTGGCGCTGGTCGGCGCGTGGGCGCTGGCGGACACGCGCTTGCTGAACGGCGCGCCCGTGTGGGCCAAGCCGGCGAAGTTCGCGCTTTCCTTCGCCGTGATGTTCGGAACGCTGGCGCTCGTGGCCCGGCGGCTGTCGCCGCAGTGGCGCGACGGCCGGACCCTGCGGATCACGGTCGCCGTCATGGCGACGGCCATGATCTTCGAAATGGCCTACATGATCTTCATGGCCGCACGACAGGACGCGTCCCATTTCAATGTCTCCACGCGGTTCACGGAAACGATGTACGGCCTGATGGGTCTGGGGGCGGTCTCGTTGATGGTCGGCGTGCTCGTTTTCGGCGTCGTGGCGCTGCGCGACGCGGCGGCGGCGTTCGGCCCGGCACTGCGCTGGGGCGTGGGCTGGGGTTTCATCCAGTCCTTCGTGGCGACGCTCGTCACCGCGGGCTACATGAGCTCGTCCGGTACGCATGTGGGAGTCGCACCGGAAGGTGCGGCAACGCTCCCGCTGCTGGGCTGGTCGGCCACCGTCGGCGACATCCGGCCCGCGCATTTCCTGGCGCTGCATGCGATGCAGGTCCTGCCGCTCGCCGGTTTCCTGTTCGATCGCTTGGGCGCCGGCGTGCGGCCGATGCGATGGGTTGCGGCGGCGTATGCGGCACTGACAGCCGCCGTGTTCGCGCAGGCCTTGGGCGGCATGCCGCTGATCCGGATGTAGGGCGGGTCGACGCAGGTGCCGGCCGGCACCTGTACGCCCCTCCCGGCCGGCGCGACGATCAGGTAAGATCGCGTCATGAGCTCCCCGGCGATCAACTCGGCCTTGAGCGGGCTTCTGGCGCAGCGTCAGGCGGCGGACGCGCGCGCCCAGAATGTCGCGAACACGGCGACCGCCGGTTACAAGAGCGTCGAGGCGAGCTTCTCGAGTTTTGCCGCGCCCGGCGGAACCGGCGGCGGCGTGGCGGCGACCCCGAGCCTGACGGCTTCGGTCGCCGGGGTCGTCCTGCAGACGGCCGGCAGGTCTTCGATCGCCGTGACGGGACCGGGCTTCCTGCCCGTACGGACGTCGACCGAATCCGGCGGCGAGACGCTCTATACACGGCGCGGCGATTTCGCGCCCGATGCCGACGGCGTGCTGCGCAACGGCGCGGGTCAGGTCCTGCTCGCGCGCGCCGTCGGCGGCACGGGTCCGCTGGTGCCCGCACGGCTGGACCGCCCGAGCCTGCCCGCCCAAGCGACCGCGACGGCAAGCTACGCCGCGAACCTGCCGGCCGACGCGCCGCCGGGAACGGTCTTCGACGGCGGATCGATATCGGTCGTCGACGCGCAAGGCAACACGCGGCAGTTCGCCATCACCTGGTACAACCGGACGACCGTCGGCGGCACGCTGCCCGGCGTGGCGGCGGGCCCCGGGAACGGAACGGCCGCGATCCCGCCTTCGGCGGCGGGCACGGTACCGCAATGGCGCGCCGTGCTGCGCGCGCCGAGCGGGTCGGCCAACGGCACCGAAGCGCTGGCACTCGATTTCACCTTCGGCACGACGGTGGGTACCGACGCCGGCCTGCCGACCGCCGTCGCCGTGCAATCGACCAATCCTGCGACGCTGTCTGCGGCGGTCGCCGGCGGTCGCGTGACGCTCGGCTACGGCGCGCCGGGTGCGGCGGCGGCACCGCTCCAGCAGATCGCCGTCGAGTTCGGGGCACCGGCCGCAGCCGCGGGCGCGCCGTCGCAGCTCGGGCAGCTCGGCGGCGTGACCGGTTTCGGCGGGCGTTCGATCGCGATTTCGCGCAGCACCGCCGACGGGGCGCCGGCCGGCGATTTCGTCTCGGGCGGGATCGACGGCGACGGGCGGGTCTACGCCGCTTACTCGAACGGCCGCACGGCCGCGCAGTATCAGGTGGCGCTGGCGAATTTCGCGAACCCGGGCGGACTCGCGGCGCTTGGCGGCGAGACGTTCCGCGCGTCGGCCGACGCGGGTGACGCGACGCTCGGCGCGGCCGGACAGGGCGGGCTTGCGGTGAACGCGATCGAAGGCTCCAATGTCGATCTCGGCAACGAAATCACGCGCACGCTGGTGGCCCAGCGCGCGTATGCCGCCAGCGCGCGGCTGGTCGCGGCGGGCGACGAGATGCTCAAGGAATTGATGCGGCCGAAGCGCTGACGCGCCGGGCGGCGCGAATCCGGTCTATCCGCGCACCGACCAATCCTGCTATTTCCTCGCGGGCACGAATGGCGCGATGCGCGCATCCGGCTTTTCCGCCGGGCCGATCGCGAACGCTTAAGGGACGCACGAATGGCGCATCCGGATCGGTTCCATATGGCGGGAGTGATGGGCTGGCCGGTGATGCATTCGCGCTCGCCGAAGCTCCATAACTACTGGCTGCACCGGCACGGGCTTGCGGGCGTCTACGTGCCGCTGGCGGTGCCTATCGAACGGCTCGGCACGGCCCTGCGGGCGCTGCCGGCATTGGGATTCGCCGGCTGCAACCTGACCATCCCGCACAAGATCGAAGCGCTCGCGATGCTCGACCATGTCGATCCGCTGGCGCGCCGGATCGGGGCGGCGAACTGCGTCGTCGTACGTCCGGACGGTTCGCTCGCCGGGCTCAACACCGACAGCTGGGGGTTTACCCGGAGCGTCGCCGAGCGCGTGCCGGACTGGCGGGCGGAGGCGGGGCCGGCGGTCGTCGTCGGGGCAGGCGGCGGCGCCCGCGCCGTGGTCGTCGGCCTGATCGACAGCGGTGCGCGCGACATTCGCGTCGTGAACCGCAGCCGCGAGCGCGCCGAGGCGCTGCGCGGTCTCGCCGGCGGGGCGATCCGCGTCGTCGACTGGGCCGAGCGGCACGACTGCCTCGACGGCGCGGCGACGCTCGTCAATACGACGAGCCAGGGCATGGTCGGGCAGCCCGCCCTCGACCTGTCCCTTGCGGCGCTGCCGGCATCCGCGCTCGTCTGCGACATCGTCTATACGCCGATCGAAACGCCGTTGCTGGCGGCGGCCCGCGCGCGCGGCAACCGCACCGTCGACGGGCTCGGCATGCTGCTGCATCAGGCGCGCCCGTCCTTCGAGGCGTGGTTCGGGATCCTGCCCGACGTGACGCCCGAACTGCGCCTCTCGATCGAGGGGACGCTTTAGCGGCCGCGGTCGATCACGGCCACCATTTCGGCGCGCAACAGGTCGACGAAGGCGCGGGCGAACGCCGAAAGCGGTCGTCCCGCGCGCATCGCGACGTAGGTCTGGAAGGTCGTCGGCTCCTCGATCCGCAGCACCTTCACGTCGGGGACGGCCCCGTGCGCCAGCGTAAACTGGTCGATGACCGCGATCCCGAGCCCGGCTTTTACGAGCGCGCAGACCGTCGTGCCGAAGCGCGCCCGGATCGTGATGTCGTAGGCGAGGCGCTGGCGGTCGAAGATCTGCGTCATGATC
>Ga0172367_10003603_pt1 | contig 19855 bp, 46 predicted proteins | sample Lak10m_FD_114542 | JGI IMG/M metagenome (GOLD analysis project Ga0172367, IMG submission 114542) | Freshwater microbial communities from Kabuno Bay, South-Kivu, Congo - kab_022012_10m | ecosystem: Environmental > Aquatic > Freshwater > Lake | place: Democratic Republic of the Congo: South-Kivu...
AAAAAGCATTATAAAGTCTTGAGGCACATAGAGCTAGTTTTAGCCACTCACGGAGAGAATATTTTTTGGGCAAATGGCCTAGAAAGTATAGTTACGGAGTATTCGACAAAAAAGCAGTCTTCCAAAGTATTTGATCGCCACAAAGGTCGAGGGCTTAATAAAAATTTTAATCATCCCAACTACAATATTGGGCATGGCCACGATCACACAATTGACGACTTTCTCAAATCATTGAGAGGGATGGTAAGCATGGCGAGGGATATAAATCTTGAGCTTAATGAGATATTGAGCTATCAGGGTCAATACACAAACGGCGATACTGGAGCCTTGAGTGGTCATAATATTGTTGAAATAGAAAATGACGAAAATCTAAACGAGGCAAACCATTTTCTGACCCATATCATAAAAAGATATGACTCGCTTTCCGATGCCACCATATTCCTTCAGGGGCATCCATTTGACCATGTTAAAAATCTTTTTGCGGAAATACTGAAGTCGCTCGGTCAGGACTTCTCGTGTCTTCCAAGTGCGAAAGTCAGGAAGCTTGGGGATGACGGACATGATCTACTGGCCAGAAAATTTGGGGAGATCATAACCCAAAAAAAGATCGAATCTTCCTGCTGGTCGGCTGGAGCCTGTTTTATGGCATCCAAAAAGGCCATTCTTGTGAACCCCCTGTCTTGGTATGAGAATGTTCTTTTGGAGGCAAAGGCCTTCAAGGACTCCAAATTTGCCCTAGAAAGACTCTGGGCGGTTGTAATCAATCCGAGCGGAGACTGGTCTTGAAGCACAGGAAATTCATTGCTTCGTTCGATCTCCACGGGGACATGGCCGACAAGCAGGCCGTCTCAAAGCTTTTTGAATTTACAAAGTTTTTTAAGCCCGACCTAAAAATATTCGGGGGTGATCTGTTTGATTTTCGCTCCCTCCGCAAGAAGGCTGGCAACTCGGAAAAGGCGGAAAGCTTGGCGGACGATGTGGCTCTCGGTACGGAGTTCCTGAAAGACTGGAAACCGAATGTCTGGCTACGGGGAAACCATTGCGAGCGGTTGTGGGATCTGGCAGATAATAATGCGGAGGATGGGCTAAAGAGGGATGCGGCTCAGAAAGGCGTTCAGGACTTGGAGGATTTATGCAAGCGACAGGGAACCATTCTCTACCCCTACGATAAAAGGAAAGGCGTTCATCGGGAGGGACGGCTTCTGTTCATTCACGGCTATGCCCACGGAGCCTATGCCCTACGAAAAACCCTTCAGGGATACGGAGAGAATGTGGTCATGGGGCATTGCCATACGATCCAACAGGCCACGGTGGAAGGCCTGACCCCAAGACAGGGCTGGATTGCGGGATGTCTTTGCAGGCTGGATTACGAATACAATCGGGCGACCATCTCTTCGCTTGCCCAAGAAAACGGATTTGTCTATGGTCTGCTCCTGAACAATGGGGGGTTCATCGTGCATCAGGCAAGAAAAGTTGGCGGTGAGTGGATTGTTTCCACAGATTTTAGGTCAATATAATGTTCAGAAGAAATCCAAAAAGCGAGTGGGCGAAGGCTCTTGAAAGCGTTCTTGAGCTTCAGACGGAGGTAGTTCCGAAGGGATGGCTCAAGCTGGATGAGATTGCCAAAGAAATGAATTTGAGCGGGGAACAGGCTGGCAAAACCGTGACCCTTTTAAAAAACAAGGGGCTGGTCGAGATGAGGAAGTTTAAAATCAGAACCGACAAAAAGACAAAGATGATACGCTTAACTTGTCACTATCGTCTTTTAAAGAACCCTCCTACCCGTAAAAAATGACTTGGACGGCGGAAGGCCTTTGCAGAGTTTGACGATATCCTCCACATAGTCAGCCGTAATCATGGATGAGGTCAGGCGGAAAACCATCCACCCCAAGGCCGTAGCGATGTTGTATTTTTCCGCATCCTTTCCGTAGCCCGATCCCCGTTGATGTCTTCCCATGATCCACTGACCGCCCTCGATTTCGATTAGGATCTTGGGTTCGATATAGGCGAAATCCGCCCTGAACTTCCGCTCTGGGCAGAATTTGTATTCCACCTCAAGGCTGGGGCCGTTGTTGGCTCGCCAGTAAAGCAGGAACTTGTTTTCCAGTTTCGATGCCATACCCGCAAGGATGGTGTCATCAGGGGGTTGGGCAAGGTTAAAAATAATGCTTGCCAACCAGCTTTGAATGCAGTAGAGTGATCCCAGAAAGAGAGGAAACCAAATGAACTACCAACCCACAGCAGAACAACTCGAAAAAGCAAAACAACTCCGTGAGGCTTCGTCCCGCAAGGCACAGGAGGCAGTCGATTCTTTTGAGCGTTGCGATACGGACGGCTTCTTGTCTCAGTGGGCGAGCAGTCTGAATTCCCAACTGGATCACACCAATGCCCAGCTTCTTGAGGCTGGCGGTGTCTATGAGTTCGATGCGGTGTTCGATCTTCGAGGCAACTATCAGCCTGCGGTCTTAATCGATACTCGGTTTGGGAGGGCTTGGTCTTTGGCTGACTCCAGCGGAAAGTTCCTCAATCCCCCCGTGTTTTTACCCAGCCGTCCCGCACGGGCTTCTACGATTAAGAAGAAGGGCTATACGATTGGCACGGTAATCCGCAAGGCTCATGCCAAGCTTGCGGGTAAGGTGAATGTTGGGGTCGCCATCGTCCCCAGCGAGGGATGGACGAAGGAGCCTCTGGAGGTGATCTCCAAGGACATCTATTCCGAAGATTCTTCTTGCCAACCCGCCTAGCATCTGATAGTCTCATTACAGAAAGAGAGGAAACCAAATGAACAAAACAAAAAAAGTTGCTTCGCTCTTTGTGCGTAATCTTCTAAAAGAAATTCGCAAGTCAAGGGCTAATGGTGAATCACGGGTCAAAATTCAGTCTGCTGAAATTGATCTTTATCGGAGATCAAAATAATGAACAAGTACCAAGACCAATTAAACCAAGCGATCCGCACCAGCGGTTGCCATCCCACCTTTGCCACCACGGCATTCGACAGGATCAGCCGTGCGTTCTATGGCAATCGGCACTTTGTCGATTCCATCTCGAACATCAAAATCAAACTTCACCCCTACGGGTGCATCGAGAAATTGACGGCCAAGGTTGGCATCCAGATTCCCGATGAGAACAAGCGTGGCGTTGGTCGCCTGACCTACTCCTTCTCGGTTCCTCGGCGGAAGTGGAAAGTGAAAGTGGGGGTGGATGTATGAACAATCTTGAGACCCCCCCTGATCCAAAAATAATTCTTGCCAAACGGCATCCCATCCCTACCAAGGCAGAAATGAGCTATCTGGAGTGCGAGGAAAAACAGGTCGAATTTGACGGGGTTAAAGTCGAGTTCAATGGCCAGAAGTTTTATGTCTCAGGCACGGCGAATCATGTCGTTTACAAGAATGACAACGGGATCGGCCCCTACGAATTCTGGGGGCATCGTGAGTTCCAGAAGAAGATCGAGTGGCGTTCTGAATCATCCGAGATGACCATCTCCGATCTTCAGGTTTACGACCAACAAAATAGGGATGTCCCGATGACGGACGAACTGATGGATAAAATCAGCGAGGAGGTATTTGAATACACCTTTAGAAAAGCAGAAGAAAAATGCGAATAGCCACCCGTACACCCCAGCCAAAGTTGGGGTGGGTCTGGATTGCCTACGGACTCCAGAGGAGGAACGGCAGGCTTTCGCACTCGGTTATTACATAGGAAGGAAATGCTGGGATCTACAATATGAACTTGACCAGACAGAAGAACAAATCAAAGCAAAGGATAGTCTCGCATTTTATGCGGGTTATGACTTCGGCTCATTCCACGCAAGGCAACGGGTCGGCAATCCCTACCCGTCCAAGCGGGAAACAAGTCATCCAGAATTTGATCTGGGCGGTTAACGCATCGTGGTACTCGGCAGTCAAGCAGTGGGAAAATCTCCCGAAGTCTGATCCAGACTACGGACGGCTTTTCGACTTTCTTGACGAACTGAAGTGCCTTACAAAATCAAAACAAGGAGGAACCAAATGAGATATGAAGCGGAGCAGTTTGAATTCAATCTGATGGAGGAGAACACACGGCTCAAAAAAGAGAACAGGCTCCTTCGGGAGCAGTTCGTCAATGTGGCCAATGCCATCCACAAGGGCGAGCAGATGGTGGTCAAGGCGGTGGTCGAGGCCACTAGGGCGGTGGAGGATCTTGAAAAAATTGATTGCCAGCCTCAAAACGGCTCGGCATAAAGGAGGACTATGAAAATCAGCGAACAGGTTCGGGACTATATGGCATCCATCGGGGCAAAAGGCGGAAAGCAAAAGTCTGACAAAAAGACTTTGGCCAACCGCCGTAATGCGAGACTACGCTGGGAGCAGTATCGCAAGAACAGGAGCAGGGTATGAGCGAGGAAACTGGCCGAGACAAATCCTTCGGAAGCTTTTTTGACTATCGGGGCGATTACCCGCTCCAGTCGGAAAAGGTGGATCTTATTTGCAAGGCGTTGATTCACGCTTGGGACAAGATTAAGACGGCGAAGAAACAGGCGGAAAACCCATTCTTCCACTCCAAGTACGCAGACTTGGGTGCGGTGGTGGATGCCTGCAAGGGTGCTTTGATTTCAAGCGACCTTGTTCCCGTCCAGTCCACGACCATGATCGATGGAAAGCTGGTTCTGGTCACGACCATCTACCATTCATCGGGGCAATGGATACGGGGATACCTTGCGGTTAATCCAGTCAAGAACGACCCCCAAGCCATCGGATCGGCCATCACCTACGCACGGCGATATGCCCTTTCGGCACTTGTCGGCCTCACAACCGAGGAGGACGATGATGGCGAGTCGGCAATGGGCAGACGGCAGGAGGTCGATACATATAGACCCAAGGCAAAGGAAATCCCCTTTGAGGAGGCGGTTCCCGCCGAGACGAATCACACTACTTACGGGAATGCCGAAAAATCGAACGGAAATGCCCCTAAAAGCGATTCTGACTGGCGTGGGGTACAGATCCACTTCGGTAAGAACAAGGGGCATAGGCTGGGGACTTTAGACCCCAAAAGCCTCTCATGGTACATAACCAAGTGGGAACCCAGACCATATAACGGCAAAATCAGCGAGCAGGACACAAAGCTTCGGGACGCTTTGGACTTAGCCGCCACGGAAGTTGAGGAAGCCTAAAATGCCTGCACTGGTTCAAGCCCCAAGGCAGGGATTCGGCCACTTTTACGATGCCCAAGGGAATCCCGTTGAGGGCGGGTTACGGATGGCCAGAAAGGTCGGGGCGTTCCCGTCAGTCACCACAGTTCAATCCTGTGGTAAAAACTACGGCATAGAATTATACAAGCGGGAACAATTCGGACTTGCCCTGATGACCCTCGAACGAAAGCCAGCCGAAACGGACAATGAATTTATCGAGAGGGCAAATGAGGATGCCGATGCCCACTCAAAAAATGCGATGGAGAAAGGCACACATATTCACGGCTTATGGGAATCGCTGGACGAGATTTCACTTGCCGAGCTAGATCCGCTGGATACCAGTAGGATTGAAATTATGCGTGACTGGCGAGAGGAAAACATTCTGAAGATCGAAAAGTCCGAGGAGGTTGTGGTCGATACAAGACACGGCTTTGCGGGAAGGTTCGACACTTTATGCAGGCTGAAGGATGGAACCAAGGCGGGAACACGGACACTCCTTGACCTGAAAACCATGAACCCCAAGAACGGAAAGATGAAGCCATACGAAAGCCATCTTTTGCAGTTGTCGGCCTACCGCCTTGCCTTGGGTGAGGATGTGGCCTGCGGGAATCTTCTTTTCAATTCCAGCGACAAGCCTGAAATATCTTTTTATCAATGGGACAGAGCGGAGGTCGAAAGTGCAACCCCAGCATTCTTGGGGCTTTTGGCCTACTGGCAATGGAGCAACAATTATTATCCGAATCAAAATTGAAGCTCCCGTATCTAAAGTTTTTCCCCTCCGACTGGGCGATGGACACTCATCACCTTTCAATATCGGCACGAGGATTCTGGTTTGAACTTCTTTTAATCATGCACTCCAGTCCAAGGCGAGGCTACTTGCTCAATGCAGATTCTAGCCCCATCACTAGGGATCAGATCCAGCGAAAGCTCCATCTGACTACTGATGAGGTTACGGCTCTTGACCGAGAGTTAGTCGAAGCTGGGGTTTATACACGGACACAAGACGGAGTTGTTTACTCAAGACGCATGGTTAGGGAAGAAGGGAAAAAGGCCGATTGGCGTAAATCCAAGTCTGATAGCCGTTTAGACGATCTAGTGTCTAAGTATTGTCCAAACGATGTGTGTAGCAATAGCAATAGCAATAGTATTAGTAATAATAAGAAAGGTGATTCAAATAGCGTAGAGCCACCCAGAACGGATCAGGACAAGTTGCAGTTGGTTCTGGATGAGCATCGAAGGCGAGGGGTCAAGGTCGATGACGAACTGCGGAAAATGAGGGCTTGGCTGGCTACAAAGCCGAACAGGCGAATGACCCTGCGGTTTATCACGAACTGGCTAAACAAAGTCGAAGGAACGATCACGCTTCCTACGGCAAAAAAGCCACAACCAAAATCATCCTGTGCCTCTGACCCAGCGTGGAAACGGATGGGATTCAGCGACAGGCTTGAGTGGGAAAAGGCTGGGAGTCCGTATGATTGAACTATGCTCGGATCTTTTGAAATATTCGGTTATACTTGTAATTTTATTGGGGTTTATAATCTCATCGATTGTGGGGGCGGTGATTTTATTTTTTTATGTCAGGGATATAATCATAAAATTTTCTAAGTGAAAATAAAACTTACGGCAAACGAGGTGCTGGTTGCTGGGTATATCGGAATGAGGCGAAATGCAGAGGCATCTTTCAACGGAAGAAAATCACGATTCCCAGAGCAATGTGCGGGTCAGTTCTGGGGAATCCACATCGAGTCGGCACACGCAGAACTGGCCGTTTCCAAGGCACTTGGTATCTACTGGGGGTTCGGGGTTAACACTTTCCATGTCCCAGACATCGTGGATACCAATATCGAGGTAAGATGGTCGGCTAGAAATGACCTGAAGATACGGCAAGACGACTCAGGAATTATTGTCAGCGTTACGGGCAGATGCCCAGAGTATGAAATTAAGGGCTGGATCACGGCTACGGAGGGCAAACAGAAGCAGTTCTACCACGCATTTCCACCACCCTGCTATTTTGTACCCCACGCCTGCCTGCACGATTTTAATAGCCTGAAAGGCAAGTTCAACACAAAATATGTGGACTATGCGACTACATGATGTATTTATGCAGTCCTCATGGACGACCCAGCGGATTCGCCAAGTGCGAGCTATTACGATGATCCCTCGGAAGGCATAGACTCACTGGAGGACTTAATTCGTGAGGCAATATCGTCTTATAATGAGCCTTTGCCAAAGACCCTTTTTGAGTTTAGGAAGGCTGTCGAAAAGATTTACCTGTCAGCAATTTCTTCAACCGATAAATCTCTTTCGGTGCAGGAGTGCCTTACCAACTATGTCGAAGGCCAGCTATCCGAGCGAATCTGGGAGGCGATTGCCCAAGTCATTAGTAACATTGTGGACTCCCCCAATCCGAGACGGACGGCGGATCTCTACGCTTGTGTCACAGGCCTGCGAATTCGTCAGGGAATCACTCTTACGGATCTTGCGAAAAAGTACGGGGTATCGAAACAAGCCCTAGACAAGCAACTGGTGCAACTTTGTGAAAAGCTTGACTTACCACCCCCTCGCCTTATGAAGAGTCAAATGTCGAGGGATTCTTACAGACTCGCCAACCACAGGAAAATAAAACATGAGCAAAAATAAGCAACTGGAACCATACAAACCGATGCAGATCTCGCTGGAGGGATTCAAGTTCAAGCCGATGGAACTTGTCATCGAGGGTAAGCACACCATCGAGGAATGGCTGGATGCGGGACGGCTTTTGACTGGGATGGAGTCGAGCCTGAACTGGTGGATCGGGGATTGGCTGGTCTTCGGGGAACACACCTACGGGCAGAAATATTCCCAAGCCGAGGCGGTGACGAAGCACAGGCAGGACTACCTGAAGGCCTGTAATTTTGTCTCCTCCAAGGTTCCAGCGGGGAACCGCATCCACGGCTTGTCTTGGTCACACCATCGGGAGGTGGCCGCCCTGTCTGGATCGGAGCAGAAGAAATGGCTTACGAGGGCGATGGAAAACGAATGGTCGGTGTCGGAACTGCGTATCAATATGCGGAAGGATATGGCCGAATACAAGGAGGACATGGACGAAATCGGCTCAAAGACCTTCAACCTTGTCTCATGGACTCAGGAGGGAATCCGCTGGATCAAAGCCGAGACCCGAAAGAACCCGATTGAGGAATGGTCGGATGAACGGCGGAGACTCATCAAAAAGGATCTTGAGCCAATTGTTGAAGTTTATAACAGGTTATAAGGTTTTCCCGTATGCAAGCGATGTGGGAGTCTGGAGTCTCTGGATCGAAACTCCATACAGTGTCGGCCCTCTTGGCCCACGCTTTTGCTTTGGTGGCCATCCTCCTGACGGCGGGTTTGATTTTGATAGCGATGAAGTGGCGAGAGAAAAAGCCGAGGAATGGATGAAATACTTCAAAGAGGTGGCCAAACGGTCAAAATGAGCGAAACCCTAGCCCTCATCTGCTACATGCTCGGAGACTGGATATCCAGAAGCCCCCTTTGCAATTTCAGGATCGGGGCGGTGATCTACCAGAAGCTCATGCTCTGGTCTTGTGATCTGGACAAAAAGGAAAAGATCTGGAAGACCCCGAATGAATGAAGAAAAATTCAACAAGATGCTAGACCACTACCGCAAATACACCCTAACCAGCGAAGAGATTATCAAATTGTCGGACTGGGAATGGGATCTTCATATTAAAGATTGCAAAGAGGATAGGGAAAAAATTGAAAGCGAATTTAGGCAACCCGAATGAATGAATGCTTTATCGTCATTCTTGCTGGGTTCACGATAACATGCGTGGTGCTTTCGATGCTGGAATGAAACGCTCTCCGATTAAACGCAAAACCCCCCTTAAGCGAGGCGGACGGCTACGGCCAGTCTCAAGCAAAAGGGCGAAGCAAAACAGGGAGTACTCAAAGTGCAGGCAGGAATATTTCAGCCAGAATCCGAGGTGCGAAATCTGCGGGTACAAGGCCACGCAGATCCACCACAAGCGGGGGAGATTTCAGGAAAGGCTCAACGACAAGGAAAACTTCATGGCCTTGTGTATGTCCTGCCATGACTGGATTCACAAGAACCCAGCAATCGCATACGAAAAAGGGTATCTGATCCCACGATGACGACCTCTATCTGGTTCAGGGACGGGGAATCCAAATACTTCGCAAGGCTCGCCTGCCAGAACGGGGGCGTAAAGGTGCTGGAGGCCAAGAACGAAAGGGGCGACTCGGTAGATCCAGATTTTATTTGCAAACAGGCCACCAGAGCCTACAAAAGAATAAAAGCATACGGAGACATACCTTATGAAAACCAAGAACAAGAAGACGAGATGTGAGCAAAAAAAAGAAGAAATCAAAGAAGCCATCCGAAGGGTCAGGGACGGAGAATGGGCAGACAAAAAGCGAGACCCCCTCGAAATGGTCAGGAAAACTTGGGCAATCAAAGCCGTCAAAAAGGCTGATGCGAAAGGTATCCCAACTATCAAAGTTCTGGCAGAACGAAAGGTAAAGATGGTCGAACTGGATTTGGACATTCCAGACAAGATCGCCCAAGAAATGTACGAATACGGACGGAGGCACATCCTTCTGGACAGAACCCATGTGATAAACTGGGTTTTCAATCTGGCGATTATGAACATGGTCGAGGAGTACAAAAAGAAAAAGGCATAGGATGGAAGACCCCTTCATCGAGGAAAAGGAGATCCACTTGGATGACAGGGGAATGCTATACGAAGTCACCCGCAAGTCGCAAACGGGTAAGATTGAGCAGGTTTACATCACGGGATGTGCCCCCGATGTCATCAAAGCGTGGCATCTACACAAAAAGCAGGTTGACAGGTTTTTCGTCCTTAAAGGCTCATTACTTGTGGCCGTATATTGTCCAGAGCGGAAATACCTCTGGCGTTTTTTCCTCAATGAAACCAAAAAGCAAACCCTCACCATCCCTCCGAATCTCTGGCACGGGTTCACGGCGTTGTGGGGTTCGTATGCCGAGGTTCTTAACTGCGTTTCGGAAGAATTTAGCGGTATGGACGAGCATCGCCTTCCTGTTGATTCTTTCGCCTGCGACTGGAAACCTAAAAGCCGATGAGAAGCTTTTCATCCCACCGCAAGCCAAGCCCGTAAAAGTCCGCCTCACCACCTACCACCGAAACGAGGACTACTGGACAAGGCAGTTGAAGTCCGCCTCTGGGACAAGACTTCGGGAGGGAATCTCGGTTGCGGGAGACCCAAGGATATTCCCCTACGGAACCAAAATCTACATTGAGGGAGTCGGGGTCAGGAAGGTTCACGACACGGGAACAGCGGTCATTTCCAAGAAGGCATCCAACGGGAAACTCCCAATTGTGGATATCTTTTTCATGCAGAAAAAATGTGCGGAGCAGTTCGCAAACAGCCATCGGTACGCACGGGTCTGGGTCTTAAAAAACTGATTTCCCCTCTGGAGACACCCCCCTAAAAATAGTTCTTGCCAAGCGGGTAGGCAGATGGTAGAGTCCTAGCGTAATGAACGAAGCAACCAAAACCAACGGAGGAAAAAAAGTGAATGCTACAAAACCCTATTTGACCAAAAAGTTCAAAAAGTCCCCTCGGTATTACCAGCCGATTGATTGGTCTGGGAAGGCTGGAGCTTATGAGTCTTCAACCTTTTATGATGACTTGGGCTGGGTTCACAAGTATCGGGATGTTCAGGGCGAGAAAACTCGCAACGCCTATGTAAACGCTCAGGCCTTGTCCGAAGATCGCAAATTTAACAACATCTTTAATGCCTAACCCAGAAAGAATCACCACAATGAACAACCAATTCAAAAAAAGTGCCAAGCTGGCCGTGGAGGCCAAATTAACTCAGTTGAGGGGGCTGAATCTTCGCCTTCATCACGAAGAAAAGGCATTCAAAAAAAGGGGAATCTGGAACAACGAGACTCAGGCAGAGAACTACGCTAGAAAACAATTAGTCCGTGGATTTATTCACTTCCTCAAGGATCTTCAAGATAATTCCGATATCAAATAACCAACCCAGAAAGGAACCACCACAATGAACAACGAAACAAAAACCATTGAAATCAGCAACGAAACCTACAACGGATACCGAATCCGAGTCTCAAACCTAAATGACGGCGGAAGGGCATCATTTTGTATTCATATAGCAACCCAGAAGAGCCTCACTCTTCGGGAGAAATACCCCAGCCGTTTTTATCGTGGTGCTGGGCAGTACGAATTCGCCCATAACCTCGAACAAGCCGAGGCCTATGTTGCCAAGATTAAGGCGAGGATCGATGAGAAGGTAAGTGCCAAGCAAAGCCGTGTTGCGGAAAATGCCAAGGCACGGGAAGAGTTCGTCAATCCCTACAAGGCTGGCGATATCCTCTATTCGCACTGGGGCTACGAGCAGACGAATCGGGAGTTCTATCAGGTCGTGGCAGTCGGGAGCCGAAGCCTGAAACTTCGTGAAATCGGATCGGTCTCGGTTCGTAGTACTAGCTGGTGTTCGGATGAATGCTCCCCCGTTAAGGATAAATTCTTGGATGAGGAAATCCATCGGGTCAATATCGTGGTCAGGAGCTATGGGGACGGCAAGGTTGGTCACAGCATCAAATCCCCCGTCCACGGACACCTCCACGACTACAAGGGCGGGACTCTCCACCGCTCTTGGGGTTATTGATTCATCTGAGGCCAGCGATGAACAGCGACATTTATCTGGTGGATGAAAACCATATCGCCTACTTGGTCAATGCCCACGCCATTGACGAGTCGGGCGTTCTGGTTGGATTCCTGAAGCCGAGAGTGCAGAACGCAACGGAGCTAGGGCAACTGCTATGGGATCAAAACGCCAAGGCAGTATCAAAGGCCAAGGGCGAGGTCGTGGTCGCACCCAAGTTCCCGAAGGAGGCACTTGGCAGGGAATTTGAGTTCGACCCCATCCAAGTTTACAAATCCACTGCCTGTTACGAATATCAATCTGAGACCGAGGACTGGGAGAAGACGATCCCTCGGCATTACATCGAGCTTCTACGGCGGATTGCCATACGGAAACTGCCCGAATACGGGCTATGCGTCTGGGGTTCGCCAACCCCTAAAAATAGTCGAAAATAATCCTTGCCAAGCTGGTTCGAATAGTATAGAGTTGGGGCGTAATGAATGAGGCAACCAAAACCAACGGAGGTAGAAAATTGAAGACATTCCAACAGCGGATCGATGAGCTTGAGGCCAGCGGTGAGGATCATTCCACGGCTTGCGACATTGCAGAGGGCGAGCTTCTGGACGGAAAGATTCGGGCTGGGTCGGATGCCTACGCCAAGTTGCTTCTGAAAAACCTTAACAAATAAACGGAGGAAACCATGAAGAGTCGCAAAAGCTGGACATTCGATGAACTGGGGATTTCTCGGTACGATTCTCCCCGCTCGCTTCGTGGTACATTTCCACGATATTCTGTTCGGGTAGATGGAAAGTCCCACTATCCAAAAACCCGCAAGACCCTTGAGAATCTTCTGTCCGACATCATAACGGACACCGAGCCAAGGGTATTTCCCAACGCAGGCTTCGGCGTGACGATTGATTTCGATAACGACTAAACCAAAGGAGCAAAAACCATGAACAAGAAAGAACGGACAATCCAAGCATTGAGACAACTAGGAATCCTGCCCCATCAGGTGTTCCAGCTTTACGGATCGCACACCAAGTCCATTCGGAAAACGCTGGTCTGGGCAATCACTGGGGAGAAGCAACCAGTCGCCAAGTGCGGATATCTGCGGGTGCTGGAACTACTTTTCTCGGTCTTCGAGATCGACCAGAACGGGCATGGATGCAGGGCAGGTGCGGAGCGGAAATTGGAGGAGGCCATCGCTGGGGTTCTGCCCTAAAAATAATCCTTGCCAAGCAGGTTGGGTTCTGATAGAGTCCAGCTAGAAAGGAAAAACAAAATGAACGACCAAACAAAAAAAATCGTGGTGACGGAGGCCTTGCGGAAGGGCTTGTATGCGTTGCTGGAATACGGCAATGCCGAGCTTAACTTCGAGATCGCAGATCGGGTTCTTCGGGACTATCCGAAGGAAAACAGCGAGCGGATCATTGAGGCAATTGAGGATGCCCAAGAATTCATCCGACAGATTGCCATCAGCGGTAGCACGGCAATCCCATTCGAGGGGGCAAATCGATGAACAAACAAATCAAAACCCTGAGAGATGCAAAAGCCTTCGATGAACTGGTGAACTCCTATCTCTATCCGAGCAATCTGGATTTCGATGTGATAGGGACTCTGATCCGTAAGGGCAAGAGGATCGCCTACGCATTTGTCGAGGGCATCTACTACGAAGCACCGACACGGCTTCTGGTGGCACAAAAACTGGCAACCAAATACTTCAGCCGATAAGGAGGACACATGAACACAGCAATCAAATTCAAACCCAGTCGGAAATATGTCGAGTCTCTCTCGGAGGGAGACCTCGCCCTCAACCCATACGGACGGCCTGCCAAGGTGTTGAAGATCACCTATCGGGGCGATGATATCAAAGGCAAGGCTTATGTCGGGGTGGAGCTTGAGAACGGCGAGAACAGCACGATCACCCATTCCTTCAAGGAGGGCGAGTTGGTGCTGACTCTGGATGTGACCCGATTCCACAACTCAGCCGAGTGCGACCAGATTGAGTCGGAACTTGCGGAGCAAGACGGACTGGAGGTGCTTGCATGACCAATGCAGTACCACAATCCACGCTACGGGAGGCGTTCGACATCCTCTACGATGGCGGATACTTCAAGGCCTGCATCGAAACCTTCACGGAGGGAGGGCAGAAGTTCAAGACCCGCCTCTATGATAAGAACGGCAGGAAGGACAAGCGGTTTCGGTTTAACACATTTAAGCGTTTATTGCCCTTCCTGATCGCCAGCGATACCCCACAGGGTCGGACATACTCCCTCCCGTTAAGGACGCAGTAAAGACGCTATAAAGACGAAAGAGAGGCATCCATGACCAAACTCACATCGAAGCAGAGCTATTACAGGAACCTCCTGTTTATCGCCATGAAGGCCGATGAGGCACTGAAGGCCGAGAACCCACGGGAGAAGATTCTGGAGATCCGAAAGATCGCCTATAAGGCCTTGGATTCGTACCAGTACCGAAAGCTACTGGAGGAGGCCAAAAAGCAGAAGAAGTCCATCGGCACTTATGTCACGGACACCCTTCGGGCAAAACTAAACAAGGAGGCAGGAAAATGAGCAAACTGATAAACAGATCACAGGTGAAGAAATATGCCCTCCACTTGAGCCAGACACGGCGGGGCGGGAAGTTCACCAGAGTTTCGGGGGAGTTCTTCGAGTCGATTGACTTCGCCCTACGGCGGGAAATCGAGTCACGGGTACACACCCACCCAAGCAAGGGGAAGACCCTCAAATGAAGTTGATTCGTATCAATGACACGGCGAGGGAAGTGGCTTGGAACTACATCCTCGAATACAGGCCGAAACCCCCAAGGCGGGATATCGTCCAGAGACTCAGGGAGGAGCTTCTGGGTCAGGCGGTGCTTGGCAACCGAATCCCCCTCAAGTTCGATCTGGAGAAGGCCATCCGAGAGGTCAGGTGGCAGATCAAAAAGAGCCTATTCGGACGGCCTAAAAAAAGATAAAAAAAGACTTGCCAAGCTGGTTAGGATGGGTTAGACTCTCCTGCGTAATGAATGACTCAAGCAAGAGCCAAGTCGATGTGGTTCTAAACGGCAGGAACTACTTCGTTGAGTTCCAGCCCGATAGGCACATCAAAATTGTCGGCCAGAGAAGGCAGTTCGATTTGTCCGCAAAAAACAATGCGATATCCCAGTATTCTGATAGGTGGGTCAAGATCGACCCCCACGGAAAGCTGGGTCAAAAAATTCTTTTGGAGGCACAAAAAAAGACTTGCCAAACCGCTTCGGACATAGTAAGCTGATCGAGTAATGAATGAAACAACCAACAACGGAGGTAACAAAGTGAATGACCAATTCGTGCCTTGTGACACCCAAACCCTGATCCAGCAAATCGGAATCCGCAACATCCTCGCCATCTCAGGTGGACGGGTCGGGAAGCGTGAAACTGGAGTCACCCTTCCAGTCGGCCACGGATACTCCGTCACCATCGATCTCCACGCCAGCGACACCTATGTTGTTCGGCGGGTCTTCAAGCGTGGTGGTCGATACATCGTGAAGGGCGAACTGGACAATGTTTACTGCGATGTGCTGGGCGAAGTTGCCTATCAGGCATCCTGCTATGCCAGTTACGACTTCCCCTCCTCGAACCTCACGGAAGCACTTTCCCAATTGGCCTAACCCAGAAAGGAAAAAAAGAAGTGAACAACGAAAAACGATATTGCTACAAGTCAATCCGAGATGGCTCGATCAACGCTTGGGAACGGCATTGTGAGCTTATCGATGCTGGATTCGAGCGGGTGGATGATCGATATGAGGGAAGTCAGCTAATCGCAGTTTATCGAAAGGAGGTAAAGTAAATGAACAACCTGAATCAAATCCTAGCCTACGAAAGCGGAGAACTGGATCAGGACGGAGTGATCGAGCTATTCCAGAGCCTAGTGGATTCTGGCTTGGCTTGGAGCCTGCAAGGCCACTACGGACGGACGGCCAAGGCACTTATTGACGCTGGACTTGTGACTGCCAGTTAATAAAAAATAATATTTTTATTTACAGGCATCACCCATTTGACACTATGCACCTCCCGCACACCAAAACAAAAAATCAAAAAGGAGGTTGCTTATGGTCGTATTGGATGCTCCCGCAATCGTGGAGTTCGTGGATCGGGTATGGACGGAGAAATCGAAAGAATTGCCTTGCCGAGATCACTACGGGGACGCTAGTAATTACAGGATGAGCGTCACCCAGAGCGTGATGAATGTGATCGAAAAGCCAGAGCAGAACGAGCCAGCGGTGGTCTCGGTGCTTCGCATGGGGCTTGAGCAAATGCGGGAGAAGAACGAACAGCTTTATTTTCGGGTCATCCATCTGGAGGCCAGCAACAAACGGCTGAAGGAACAGCTTCGCACCTTGGCAGATGTGGACGGCAAAGTAAGCCAGATGGCTAAGGAGGCTTTGTCTAGGGAATAGAAAAATTCCCCTGAGATTCCCATGAGCTTCAAGGCCAGCAGAAAAGAATTCGTGGAGTTCTGCAACACCGCCCAGCATCCCATCGTGAGGATCGGGGATCTTCCAGTCGAGATGCGTAAGGCGGTGATCGAGGTGGCGAGGAAGACGGCACACAGGGAAAAGAAAATGCTCCATGAGATGCTTCCCTTCGTTGCCCTCTTTCGGGACGAGAACAAGGAGAGAAAACTTGCCGTCCTGATCGAGAAAGAGTCCGAAATCACCTGACGATGCGTGAGGGATCAAAGGTTGTCTGCGTGGACGACAGGTTCCCAGTCGAGATCTTCATCCATTACAGCCAGCTACCCATAAAGGACAAGACCTACACGATCAGGGGAGTGGGAATCGGGATCAGCACAACGGGGGAAATGGGCGAAGTCGTGGTGTATTTGAACGAGCTTAAAAACCCCTGCTCAAGCAAACCCCCCCACCCAGAACGGGGCTTTGCCCAGTGGAGATTCAGGGAGATCGAACCGCCAGCCGAGGAGGCAGAAACAAGGCTTGAAGAACTGGAGCAGATGGCATGACCCAGTGCGACCTATGCGAGAAGGACATCACCCAGATGTCTCCATCTGTTAATCCAATCGAAAGCAATTGGGTCATCACGGATTACAGGCTGGTTTTGACTTGCAAGAAGTGCTATTCGGGATACAAAAAGCACTTCAAGGAAATAAACAAAACGACAGAAACCAAAAAGGAGATCGGACTGATGACATTACTAATCGCATGCCTGCTGATCTGGGGATTTGATTTCCCGTGGTGGATGTATCTTGTGACGATGGTGGTCTGGGTTGCGACCCGACTCACCAAATCCGCAGTGTGAACTTGCGGGTTTTGGTTTACTTAAATCCCAGCAACATCGACAAGACAACCCACAAGTTCCGCCTGCAAGGGGACAGTGGGTTCCTGCTGGTAAAAAATTCCATCCTTGCCCTGAATAAACGGCAGAAATGGCACTTTTTTGTCCTAGTGCCAGACATGGATTGCTGGCCAGACAGGCCAAAGAATGTCACGCTGGTTCCGTACCCATATGTGAACGATGCGCTGAATTCGAGATTTCACTTCGACTCCAACTCTCTATGCGATTATTTCAACAACTACACCCATGATATCGACCTGATCTGGACAATGCTTCCAGAACAGGCTGGGTCTCTTCGGGCTTTCGCAAATAAAAGACGGGAGGAAATCCCAATCTTCTCCTACATAAACTGGTGGGATTATCGCCATGACTCCAACGGCTACGAACCTTCCTACCTATGGAGACTTGTGGATGGATTCGAGAATTCCGAGGTGGTTGGGGTTCAATCCGAATGGATGCTGGAATGCCTCAAAAACGAGCCAAAGCTGGTCAAAAACGCAGATCTGGCCAAGGCTAGGGTGATACCTCCCAAGACCCACAAAATCGACCACAGGGGCAAAACTGGGTACTTCATCGCCTTCCCGCACAGGATATCTCAGGAAAGCGGATTTTCGGAGTTCATGGATCTGGTCAGGGACAGGCTAAAATTCAAGGTGTGGGTATCGAACCTGAACAATGCAGGCATCGAAAAAGAGCCGATGGTGGATGCTGGGATGATTGAAAACCATGAGGATTACTACAAGCATCTGGCGAATTGCAGATTCGGGGTCTCCTATCATGTCGGATATTCAATGTGGAGCATGAGCGTTCTGGACATGATGGCGGTTGGTAAAGTGGTGCTGGTTCCCCACAAGAACGCATTCCCAGAGATGTTTGGAAACGGCTATCCATTCTACTTTTCGGGCAAGGAGCAATTCTTGGAGAAGTTCGACTACCTCCAAAACTGCCCAGCCGAGGATCTGGAGATGTGGGGGGAACGAAACAGGATGCTCGCTCAGAAATACTTTTCTTGGGAGAAGCAGGCGGAAGACTTGGAGGATATTTTTCTCGGCCTTCTCGCCAAATCTGGAAAGACCGAAAAGACCCAGAGCGTACTGGAAAAGGTGAGGGAATTCGGGAAGATCTACAAAACCGACCTGATAAACAAAAACATCACGGACTTCGGCAGGCAATGCTCTAGGGCTTGGAACAAGTGCAGGATTGAGATGATGAGGGATTATGGGGTGATGGACGACCACGAAAGCGAGATGACCCTTTTCTTCACGCCAGAAAACAAGGGCAAGGCAATCGCAAGGAGACCAGAAAAAATTCCAACAAAATTTGACTTGCGTTCCAAAAAAAACCCCGATTTAATCCCAGAACTTTTCTGAAGGATAAAACCAAAAGGAGAAACCAAAATTGAACCAACCCGTCCACAGCCAGATCAAAAGAAGGCACAAGAAAACAACTCCCAAAAGACAGCACACCCTTTTTCCAGAAAAAGAACAGATGGGATATTTCAGGACGCTCATCAAAATAGGTCTGGTTGAGAAGTGGCACTACTTCGACTTCGGGGACAGGAAGCGAATCCTCGGAGGACTTGAAAGGATGGACAAATTCTTGGACGCAACAGGCAAATCCCAAACCCCCAACTTCGCATCGATCTTTAAAGAGGTGACGAGCCAAAGATGAATTGCCAGATGTGGCGAACCAAGGGCGATACTTGGATGCTCCTTGGATGCTCACTCAAGGCTGGTGGATACATATCAATCTCAGGGATATGGGGATTCTCAAGCAGGTCAAAAGAATCCATAAATCCCATCTTTGAGGATGAGTCATCAGGCCTTTATTTTTATATGAAGGACAAGGGAAAGAACTGGTCCCTATTCAAATCCCTTTGCCCAGCACTGGAAGAGTTTGAATTCTGGGATGAGAATGAGGCAAGGATGGGAACAATCGAGCAGGAGCGATACCTCTATGAGAATGGGTTTTTCTATGAGCAATACCCATCCCAGATCCACGCATTGCAGGTGGCAGGGTTAAAGGAAGTCGAGGTGGCAAAGTCCACAGGGACAAACTTCCCGCCAAGCTTCATGGGGGACAAATACCTCTATGGCTCTTTGGTACTATCACTCCCCATGCCAAATGACCTTCAAGCCAGATACAAGGAACTAATAACAAAGGAGAACCAACCATGATGGAAGCACTAACCAGAGAAGCACAAATGCAGGCGATTACCCAGAGAGTCGCATCACTTGAGATTACTACACGAAAAGTAGTCAAGCAGATCGACAACCTATCTATGCAAATGGCTAGGGGGGGAATAGCAATAGGTGGGGGGCATATGGCCAAGGACAACCCCACCAAGTTCATCACAATCTCAGAGCAGGTGAATGCCTACTTGGAATCCAAACTCACCCCAGAACAATTATTCCTAGTGAGAAGTTTAAGGAGGGATGAGGAGACAGCCTTGCTCAGAAGGAGCGTGATATGCGACCTATTCAAAAGAGGAGTCTCAGGAAACATGATAGGCAAAGTCCTAAAGAAAGATCACAACACAATCTACTACAACCTTGTGATAGGTGGAGAGCTAAAGGCCAAGAACAATAAGCAATACAAGGCAAGGCTCGCATCGAGAAGTGCTATCAAAAGAAATAGGACGCAGACAAAATTTGTATAGATAACTTTTAAGCGAGGAGTTCCTTTCAGGTTGGCGAAGCCC
>Ga0172367_10003605_pt1 | contig 19850 bp, 21 predicted proteins | sample Lak10m_FD_114542 | JGI IMG/M metagenome (GOLD analysis project Ga0172367, IMG submission 114542) | Freshwater microbial communities from Kabuno Bay, South-Kivu, Congo - kab_022012_10m | ecosystem: Environmental > Aquatic > Freshwater > Lake | place: Democratic Republic of the Congo: South-Kivu...
AATCATAGCCGAAACTGAATAGAGTAGGCAATAGGTTCACTGATAATTGGTTATGCATTGACGCTTTTCTGTCAGAGGAGCGACTTTTAACGGCGTTACTGCACCAAATCGCTCAACTTAGGACTATATCAATGCTTATAAAGCTATGCTTAAACTTCCCGAAAATCAGAAGACGAAAGAACAATCTTACCCAGAATAATCTCGAAAAGCCAAACTCTTTGATATATTTAATGTTACGTCACTTTTTCTGAGTAAGAACAAAAATACTCGGAATTTACAAGGTGTTGTAAATTGAAACAGTCGGCGACAGGAAGGGGCGTTAAGAGGAAAAAATACAGGCAGCCATAAAAAAGGAAACGCCCCCAGCAAGTGGAGGCGTCGGGCCAGAGATGCTATCTCCGGGGATGTTACACTTCAAATATAAGCAATTTGATATGGAAAACGCAAATGATAAGCCTCAGAAAGAAAGAGTACAGGTATACATTGACGGATTCAACCTCTATTTTGGGATGCTTGAAGCGAAACTTGACAACTGTAAATGGCTGAATCTTAAGAGCTTGGCACTCCAACTTTTAGAACCGAATCAAACCCTTGTTGGTATAAAATATTTTACCAGCAGAGTAAGCAACAATTCCGAAAAGCAAAAAAGGCAGTCTACATATATCGAAGCGCTCGAGACTATCGGTGTTAAAATTTATTACGGTAAGTACCAAAGTGGTACTATAGAATGTCATCGTTGCGGGAATGTATGGGCATGCTATAATGAGAAAATGACAGACGTTAATCTTGCAACTCAGATGCTCATTGGCGCTTATCAGGATCAGTACGATACGGCCATGCTTATTTCTGGAGATAGTGATCTGGTGCCGCCAATACGAGAAATACACTCTTTATTTGCAAATAAAAGGGTATTTGTCGCTTTTCCGCCAAAAAGGCATAGCAAGTCCATGGCAAAGGTTGCAAAAGGTTCGATGATAATCGGCCGTATAAAATTAACAGCCAGCCAGTTTGATGAAAAAGTGCTGAAGTCCGATGGGTTTACATTATTAAAACCGGCCGTCTGGTCATAGCAATCATCTTCCATGACCACCATCGAACCCCTCAACGAAGCCGACACCCGCGCCAAGCTCATCGATCCGGCCATTCATAAATGTGGCTGGACTGAAGATCACATCAAGCGCGAAGAAACCGCCGGTACGGTTGAAATCATCAACGGTAAACCACGCCGTCGTTCACGGGGCAAAATGGATTACGTGCTCCGCCTTAAGCTCAATGTCAACACCCAGCCCGTAGCCCTTGCGCTTCTCGAAGCCAAAAAGAACACCTTACCGCCCGGTCACGGTCTCGATCAGGCAAAAGGCTATTCGGAATGCCGCCGCCTGAACGTCAAATTCGTGTTCTCCTCGAACGGCCACCAGTTCGTTGAATTCGACCACTTCACCGGCTTCACCTCAAAGCCACGGCCCTTGAGCGAATTCCCCTCGCCGGAAGAACTTCGTTCCCGTTACGAAAAAGGCATGGGCTTCTCGCTCGATTCACCGGCAGCAAGCCCGCTCCTGCAACCATACTCGGGAGGAGAAGGAGCACGCCGGTACTATCAGGACGCGGCGATCCGCGCCGTCATGGAAAAAATCGCTCAATGCCAGAACACCGGCCAGCCGAAACGTGCCCTGCTTTCACTTGCAACCGGTGCCGGAAAAACGTTCATCGCCGTCAACCTGCTCAAGCGCCTTTCCGATGCAGGTCAGCTCAAACGCGCACTCTTCGTCTGCGACCGAGATGAACTCCGCACTCAGGCACTTGCCGCATTCCAGAATGTGTTCGGTTCTGACGCTGCCGCTGTCTTTAAAAACAGCGAAGGCAACAACAACGCGAAAAACGCCCGAATCCATATCGCCACCTATCAGACGCTTGGCATTGAAAACGATGCCGAAGCCGAAGACGCTACCTCTTCATTTCTGACGACCTTCTATCCGGAAAATTATTTTACCCATATCGTTATCGATGAATGCCACCGGTCGGCATGGGGCAAATGGTCGCAAGTGCTCACCCGAAACGATCAGGCGGTTCATATCGGATTGACGGCTACTCCCCGGCAGCTCAAAACAAGAGAAATCAGCGAAGGAACCTCAGCCGACGAGCAAATCACGGCAAACAACATCGACTATTTCGGTGAACCGGTGTATGAATACGACATGGCCCAGGCTATCGAAGACGGCTACCTCGCCGCCTGCCAGATACAGAAAGGGCGCGTGAACCTCGATGACACCGGAATCACCAAAGAACAGATTATTGCACTCAATCCTTTCGACGCGCTTACTGGTCAACAGGTTGTAGCCGAAGAGATCGAAGAGCTTTACCAGCGGACACAATACGAAGACCGGATTTTGCTGCCCGACAGGGTCTATGCCATGTGCAAAGACCTCTTCAGCTACCTCATCAGCACAGGTGGGCCTGAACAGAAAACCATCATTTTCTGCACTCGTGACCGGCACGCCGATGAAGTTGCCGTCACGTTGAACAATCTTTACGCCGAGTGGTGCACCGCCCACATCAAAGAGCGGCTTGGCATGTACGCCTTCAAATGCACTGCGGCCAGCAGCGGCAACGATCAGCTACCAGACTTCCGCGCATCATCACGCAGCCACTTCATCGCAACCACCGTTGACTTGCTCACCACCGGTGTTGATGTGCCCTGCGTTCGTAATATCGCCTTCTTCAAGTATCTCAAAAGCCCGATCAGCTTTTACCAGATGATCGGTCGCGGTACCCGTATCGATGCGCCGAGCGGCAAACTCATGTTCACCGTGTACGACTACACCGACGCCACCCGGCTGTTCGGTGAAGAGTTCATTACGAGGCCGCCACGAACGACAGACGATGGCGACGATCCGCCGCCTCCCGCCCCGCCGGAACCGACGATCGTCGTCGAAGGTTTCGATGTTCACATCAGCGAAGCAGGGAGCTTCATCGTTGCCGATCTCGATGGCCGGGCCATGCCCATTCCGCTCGAAGATTACAAGGCCCGCCTTGCCCAGCGGCTGGTGCACGAAGCCCATTCGCTTCAGGATTTCCGCAAACTCTGGATAAATCCGCCAGCGCGTCGTGAACTGCTTGACACTTTGGTGCGTGGGGGTTATAATCCGAACGTCGTCAGGGAAGTGGACGGGAAAAACGCATATGACCTCTTCGACGTGCTTGCTGAACTTGGCTGGGGAATCAACCCCCGAACCCGGCATGACCGGGTACTCGCTTTCAGTTACAAGCACGAAGAGTGGCTCCATGCTCTTCCGACTCAAACCGCAGCGACCATACGCGCCATTGCCGGGCAGTTTGAACAAGGCGGAACGGAAGAACTCGAAAACATGCAGATATTTAACATTCCCGAAGTCCGAAAAGCCGGAGGCATACCAGCACTGCAACAGGCAGGGAAGCCCGGCGAACTGCTTATCGAAACCAAAACAAGGATGTTTGCTGCATGACGGTTGAAAACAGTTCGTTGGATGTACAGGGAAGCAGGGAGTTACCCAAAGGCTGGCGCTGGGTGAAGTTGGGGGATATAAGCAAAGTTGTTGGCGGCTCTACTCCTGATACGGGAAATTCTTCAAATTGGGGAAATGATATTATTTGGGTTACACCGACTGATCTCGGTAAGCTTTCAGGTATTTTCATAGTTGACACATCGAGAAAAATAACACACTTAGGATTGTTGAATTGTGGCTCTGAGCTTGTCCCGCCTGGAACTGTTGTTATGTCGAGTCGAGCGCCGATTGGTCATCTTGCAATAGCAGAACAGGAACTCTGTACAAATCAGGGTTGTAAAAGTTTTGTTCCATCAAGTGAAGTCGATTCACTGTTTTTGTATTGGTCTTTAAAGAAAGCCGTTCCAAGCATCCAGGCGCTTGGAAGCGGAGCAACCTTTGCTGAAGTATCAAAATCAACGTTGCATGAATTTGAAATCCCTCTACCCCCTCTCCCTGAACAACAACGCATAGCCACCCTGCTCAAAGAATAAATGGCCGCCGTCGATAAGGCCAGAGCAGCCGCAGAGGAGCGCCTTGCAGCCATCAAGGCTCTGCCCGCCGCTTTTCTCCGGCAGGTCTTTCCTGAAGCCGATCAGCTCCTTCCCGCTGGCTGGCGCTGGGTGAAGCTGGGTGACGTTGCCTCGCTTATTAATGGCAGAGCATACAGCGCAGATGAATTGTTGGATAAAGGCAAATATCCCGTTCTTCGTGTTGGGAATCTCTTTACCAGCGAACATTGGTATTATTCTAACCTTGAACTTGACTCTGATAAATATTGCGATAAGGGCGATTTATTGTATGCTTGGTCAGCTTCATTTGGCGCTTTTATATGGAATGGTTCAAAAGTCATTTATCACTATCATATCTGGAAAATTAATTGCAGTGATGATCTGAATTATGAGTATGCACGGCAAGTATTGGATTCGATCACAGAAAAAATCAAATCAAAATCTCATGGGTTAGGTATGCTTCATATGACCAAAAAGGGCATGGAGCAGTTCCCAATTCCTTTTCCTTCTCTCCCCGAACAGCAACGCATAGCCGCACAACTGAAAGCGCAGTTCGCTGCCGTAGAAAAAGCCCGCAAAGCGGCTGAAGCTGAACTTGAAACCATCAATGCCCTGCCAGCATCATTGCTTCGCAGGGCTTTCAACGGAGAACTCTGAACCTATGCCAAGAGGTCTTAAAAAAAATACAGACGGTAACGGGTCAAATGGCAACGGAAAAAAGCTTGCTACCCAGCAATCGGTAGATCAGGCCGTAAAAAGCATCTGCAATATCATGCGCCGGGGGAATTGCGCCGGTGCCATGCAGTACGTGCCTGAACTTACCTGGCTCCTCTTTTTGCGAATCCTCGATGAAAAGGAGCAGCAGGAAGAGCAGCTTGCCGAAGCGCTCGGAGTGTCGTTTACACCTTCTTTGGAAGCCCCTTTTTGCTGGCGCGATTGGGGAACACCGCCCGACAAATTGCCGGAAGGCGAAACCAACAGACGCAAAGACCTTGAGGATGCGCCGCAGAACGCCTTCTTCAACTTTATCAACGTGCGGCTGTTGCCGTACCTGAAAAAGCTTGAAGAAAAGCCAGACGCAACGCCTCGCCAGAAGGTCATCAGCGAAATCATGTCCGGCGTTGAAAAGGTTCGGATCGATACAGAATTGAATTTCAGGGATGTGCTCGACAAGGTTCATGAGCTATCCACGGAGGTTGTCGATACTACCCATGTATTCACCCTCTCTCAGGTCTATGAAGGCTTGCTCCTCAAGATGGGCGAAAAAGGCAACGACGGCGGCCAGTTCTTCACCCCTCGCCAGGTCATCAAGGCAATGGCACAGGTTATCGATCCTCGTGTTGGTGAAACCGTGTACGATCCCTGTTGCGGCACGGGCGGTTTTCTTGCACAGAGTTATGAGCACATGGCTGGCCCCGGCAACCAGAAAATCCAGAGTGCCGAACAGCTCGAAACACTCAAACAGCGCACCTTCTTCGGCAGGGAAAAAGAGAACCTCATCTATCCGATTGCCCTCGCCAATCTGGTTCTGCATGGCATCGACAAGCCGAGCCTCTGGCATGGCAACACCCTGACCGGGAAAGAGATATACGGCGGCCTCTTCGAGAACGCCCCGCAAACGTTTGATGTCATTCTGACCAATCCTCCTTTCGGCGGCAAAGAAGGTTCGGCAGCCCAAACCAACTTCGATTATAAAACCGGAGCGACCCAGGTACTCTTTCTCCAGCACGTCATCCGCAGCCTTCGGCAAGGCGGGCGATGTGGCATTGTGCTCGATGAAGGCTTGCTGTTCCGCACCAACGAAGATGCATTCGTCAAAACAAAACGCAAGCTTCTCGACGACTGCAACCTCTGGTGCATCGTTAGCCTTCCCGGTGGCGTTTTCACTACCGCAGGTGCCGGGGTCAAAACGAACCTGCTCTTCTTCACCAAAGGCCAGCCGACCGAAAAGATTTGGTACTTCGACCTTTCAGATATTAAGGTCGGAAAGAAAACGCCTCTCACCCTCAAGCACTTCGAGGAGTTTTTCCAGCTTCTCCCCACCCGAGCCGACAGCGAACGCTCATGGACTATCGACCTTAACGCACGCAAACAGAAAGCCGCGCAGGAAGCCAAGCCATTTGCTGAAAAAGCAACGGCTAAAAGTCAGCACGCCGCCCAGCTCAACGAAAAACTCAAAGACCTCAAAAAATCCTATCCGCTCGACCGTCAGGCGATCAAAGAAACCGAACTGAAGATCGCCGAAACATCGCGTGAAGCCCGAGCCGCCGCCGCAAAAGCCAAAGAGATCGAGGACGCTGTTTACGACCTCAAAGCCGTCAATCCCAACCGAAAAGCGGAAATTGATACCCGAACGCCCGAAGAGCTGCTTCAGGTCATCGAAGCAAAAGGCAGAGAGGTAGTTGAGGCATTGGCTGTTTTGAAGAGCTGATGAATGTTGATATTGGTGTGGAGAAATATCTGTGTTGAGCTGCTTGAAAGGGTAAAAAATTGATAATAATATCTATTTTTTAATAAAACCTCATGGCTTAGTTCCATTTTCTTTTATATTTTCACAAATCTATCTCACGTTCCTCGTTGATTCCGGCCCTGTCTGGTTTGGTTTTTTTATGGGCTTTTTTCCAAAGCACTTGGATATATGGACACCAAAGAAGACATACGGCAATTACGACTCCATTTTGAAGGCTTACCAACTCAAGGGCATGTCATTCCTGCAGGCGCTTTAGTTCAAGTTCTTGAAGCTTTTCAGAAGGTCGTGCATTTGATCGCCATGCAGAAGGGGGGGCGCTCGATTCAGCAACGATTCAGGGTGTCGCATGAGATCGAGCATAAATTCCCATTGATTTGCGGGGTCCCTGAAGAGGGCGGTTATGCGCTTCCTGTGGAGATTGGTGGCCCACCAGATCAGTTGTTTGCTGTCGAGGACTGCACAGATGTGGCATCAACGACCCGTGTTGTTCTTGCGGCAATCAATGGAGGGGATATTGCCGCTTTTGACAGAAGTGTGCCTGACAATGCCTATCGTCGCTATATCCTCCAGGCAATCAATCAGATGCAGCCTGCGCGGCACTCCGGTTGGGTAATGCATATTGAAGATGCTGGCAAAAACAGGATTCTTGATGGAACTGTTGCTTCTAAAGGGCTGCAAAAATTCTTGGAACCTCGGGCTGGTGATCAGCCTCCAGCCGATTTTGGCTATGTGGCTGGAACATTGATCGAAATGAAATTCAATGAACGGCGTTTGCGTTTGAAGATGTTGAAATGGGGTAAATCAATCGACGCCTCTTACGCAGAAGAGTTCGAGCCGATATTGCTTGAGCATCCGAGAGATATCATTCAAGTTCATGGCAATATCGTGTTGGGTGAAGATGGCGCTCCTCAATCAATATCAGATGTTGACGACATCATTGAAGTTGATGAAAGCCCGATTGATATTGAGATTGTCTCGTTGCCAACCGGAGGAGCCGCCCTTAAGGCTCGCTCTCCTTTGCAAACCTTGATCTCATTTGACCCCGATTCTTGGCTTTACAAGGCTGAAGGGCCTTTTGATATCCTGCTGTTTGCAGAAACACGTGCTCAAATCGAAGTACAGCTGGATGAAGAGCTTGCGATGCTCTGGTCAGAATACGCCAAGGCTGACCCATCAGTCCTGACGGCTGGAGCTAAAGAGTTACAGCATGAGCTGCTTGAGGCATTCGAGGAGGTAAATGATGCCGGTTAAGAAAAAGCGTGATATCGAAGCCGGACTTCTGAACAAAGGCTTCCGGAAAGTCGAAACCGATCATTCGACGTTTATCTATCACACCCAAGAAAATCTCAAGAGCCGTGTAAGAACGAAAACCTCACATGGTTCTAACAATCAGGATATCTCCGTTCATCTGTTTTCGGCGATGGCTTCCCAATGCAAGCTTACAAATCGTCAGTTTACTGACCTGATCGAATGTCCTTTGAGCCGAGTAGATTACGAATCGATATTACAGGGACAAGGTCTGTTGTGATTTCTTCTACTTATACCCCATCTTCGTTAACCGCCACCACCCACCCCGCACCACGTAAAGCCGCAATCGCCCCGTCACTCGCCGCCGTATGTGCCGCGTTGTTGCCCGCAATGTTCAGCTTTCCGTCCGGCACTAAGGTATTGGCCAGGTCATTCAGGAACTGATCGACCGCCACCGCTGAAAGCCCCATGTCCGAAAGATCGATCTCCGGAGCTACCCAGCCAGCAGGAAGCACCCGGTGAGTATAGTCCAGTCCGCTGCAACCATGCAGATCGAGCCGCCGAAGCGTCGGCATTCCGGCAATCACTCCCACGTCACCCGTCAAGCCCTGAACTTCTGAAAGCCGCAACACCTCCAGCTCCGTCTGTCCCGACAGCTCATCCAGCGTCCCCGCGACCTCGCTTCCGCTTATTGCCAGTTCACGAAGCGCCAGCCCCTCGAAATCTTCGATCCTTGCCGTTGCTGCCGTGCCCTGCAAGTCGAGCACTCGCAACCCCTTCAAAAGCCCCAGCGCCTTCGTGCAGCCATGCAACGACGCCTCGCCGCACCGGATTGAGCGTATCGATTCGATCTCGCCTGAAAACGACAGGTCGAACCGTCCCGCCCGGCTATAAACGGTCTTGTACAGCTTTTCCGCCTCGCTTTCCGAAAAGAACATCTGGTATGAACCGCGCTCGCCCCAACTGAACAGCACACCCTTTCCCGGTATTCCGCCGATGGTCATCATGGTGATGCACGGCTTTGCAATCCTGAACCAGAATCCCGTCATCATGTCCGGCAACAGCCGGTTATTCCAACCCTCCGGCACAGCCGCCCCGTAAGGGTTCCACCCCTGAGACGCCTTCGGCTTTATTTGTTCATTGAACGACCGCATCGCATACCATCCTCAGATTATTTTCTCAGCCGTTGCACTTCGCTTACCGGTAGAGCATCGATTTGCTTGAACCCGCTCCCCATATCGTACCGCACACCACGCCGAATGACTCGCTGCATCTCCAGCGCATACTCCCGCCGGTAATGCTCCATCATCGAGAGCAACCCCTCGCCGCCAACCGACGCCGCCAGCCTCGGCAGCACATACCACCCCAGCACCCGGCAGACTGCCGCCGTCATCCATTGCGCAGCGTCCAGCCGTTCAGCATCGAAATCGTCAGCAAGCACCGCACTTTGTGCCGGAATCCACTCCGTCACCAGTTCATCCACCAGTTCAGCCGCCGCCGGTTCGTGATACTCATCGAACGTCGCCACGCCGTGCTCGAACACATACGGCTGCAAGAGCCGCACATCATCATCGGTACTGAACACCATCATCAAACTCCCGGAAGCGTGAATAAAAAAGGGGAGTAGGGAAGAAACTCTTCCCCCTCCCCGTCATCGGCTCATAACCTCAACATCAGTCACTCAACCCTTGTCATTCATCATTCAGCATCACATCACTTTCCTTGCTTTTACCGCCAGATTCGGATCGAGGCACTTCACGCCGTAGAGCGCATCGAGCGCGACCTTTGTTTTCGAGTTGTCAGCATCGTACCACATCCGCGCCCGCAGGGCAATGCCCGACGCCTCATCGAACACCGTTTCCACCTTCACATTGAACTCCCGGCCCGTTTCCGAAAGGGGAGCCATCGCCAGAGCAAACGCATTCCGGTGATAGGCGAGGTTCTCCACATGGTTCACCAGGCTCATCGTCACCGCCGTATTATCCGCCGTATCCTTCGACAGGGGCGGGAAAATCTGGACGGCAGTGAAGGTGTTTCCGGCAGCCGTTACCGGCGTATCGTTCACCACCGCATACCGCTGCTCGTCGCCTGCAATCGCAAAGGTATCACCCTTTACCAGCGTACCCGTCACCGACGTAGCATCGAGAGTCAGTACCGTTGCCCCCTTCGTTGCCGCACCTTTTAGAAGGAGTGCCGACACTGACGCCGTTCCCTTCGCATGAGTCCCCACATTCTGGTTCGCAAAGATGTTGAACCCGAACTTCTGGCCAATCACCCCCGTCCGCTGCAACTCCTCAGCCGACGTACCGGCAAACCCGGAGCTTGCGAACAGCTCCGCAAACCCGGCTTCAAGTTCACTACCGACCTCGTAGAACAGCGTATCCGGGATGTTCAGCGGTACCTTGTTGTCACGCAGAATCTTTTTCACCCTCGTAATGTCCTGAATCGCCGTCGTTGCCGCCACATCGTAATACCACGGAATGAACTTCGCCAGCGCATTCAGGTTCATATCAATATCATCGGCAATCGCATACGCCGCAGGCTGGATATGGTCAGCAATGATCTGCTCGCCCGTGCTGTTCAGCTCCTTGTCCGTCAGCCCGAACTTCACCTCTTTCCACTTGTCCAGCTTGATCTCCGTCCCTTCGGCATTGATGTCCTGATCGTTCGACGGTGCATCCTGAGCCGTGAAGGTTCCCGGCTTGTTGATTTTGATCGTGCTGCCTTTCTGCTGAGGCTCCTTGTCATAACCCCGATGCACACGGCTTGCCATGCCGAGCGCCTTCTGGAGCTGAATCAACCCCTCCTGGGCATAAAAAAGCGGATCATACAAATTCAGATTGTTCGCCATAATTTCTTACCTCTTCATCGTTTACATTATTCAAGCCGTATTCATCGACGCTTCATCGTTCAATCACCAGTTGCAGACCCGCTTTAGCCGCCGCATCCTTCGCCGCCCGGTACTTCGCCGGATCCTTCGCATCCGCCGCACTGATCTTGTATGCCGACCCCGACGCCTGACCAGCCGTTCCGCCAGCCGCGCCGCTGCCCGATGGCCCCGCTGGAACGAAATGCGGATTTCCCGACAGGAACTCCTGCACATACTGTTCGACCGGCACCGGCTTGCCTCCGCGATAGAGCGGAGCGCCATTCTCGCGAACCTCCACCGAATCCGTTTTCCGGTCATAATGCACATTGCTTTTCAGGAGCATCACTACCTGTGCCGGATTGATCGCCCGCGCCTTCGAAGCCGCGCCAAGCAAAGCACTGTCAACCCTGATCTTCGTCAACTGATCCACAAGACCGGCAATCTCCTGATCCTTCGATCCGATCACCTCATCCTTCTCCTTGACGGTCTGGGCAAGAATCTTGTCGAACTCACCCAGCTTCTCCAGCGTCTCCCGCTCCCTTTTCGACTTTTCCGACTTCAGCGACCGGTACTCATCCACATCCACCCCGGCAAACGATTCCAGCCTTTTCGACACCGCAGCATCAACATCGGCCTGCGTGAACACCCGCTCACCACCGGCAGGTTGACCCGCACCCTTGCCGTCTCCTGAACCGCCAGCAGACCTATCCCCGCTACCAGCCTGAGACCCTGCGCCAGCTCCGCCCCCATCCTCAACCACAAATCGCACCGGAAACAACATCTGCCCCCAAAACCCATTCATCCACTTCATCGTCATAAGCCTACATTTTAGATAATTATATCAGCATTAAGATAGCGTTTATAATCTAATTTTAGAAACTTATATCTATTTTGTAGGAATAAAAAATGCACGGTTACCCCTTTAACCGTGCATTAATGCATGCTTTCTATAACGGGCGTTATATCCAGCATTAGTTAGCTATGTAGCAAAATTTTTCTAAAATGTCAATATCATTCTTACTGTCAGGTGTCAAATGCAGACCCTATTCCTGCGGCATCCCGCCCCCATGTGGCTACGCAAAGGCCGTTCTCCGGCTCCGTCATGCCGTTTGCAGAACTCAGGGCAAACGGCCCGCCCTCGCCTACGCCCGCCCCTTGCTTTCCTCAAGCACCGGAAGTTCAGCCAATGCAGCGCCTGTTTTACGCCCCTCCGCTTCCGCGCACACGGCTTCCGTTCCGCTCCGTCATCCCTCGACCCCATGACGCATCTTCAAACACGCTGCACTCCAGCCGTTTAGCTCTCCAGCTCCGGGTGCGCAACACGCGCTTTCATGACATCGACCCTCTGTTATTCTCTCATTCGCTGAATCATGGCAACTGGCATTTGGCGATACCGCTGCCTGTACCACCGCACTGACGACCCAGCCACCGCAAAGGCTTCAGTCGCACCCCGGACGCAACTGCCTGAAGAGCGTCCGGGACGCCGCCTTCCGCCCTTGCTTGCCTCAAGCCCCGAAAGACCTTATCGAAATCATGCCGGACAACCGCGCCGCAACAGCCAAAAGAGCGCCACGGTTCGCCGGTCGGTATTCACGTCGGGCAGTAGGCTAAGTTCATTCACGATTCCGATACGCGCCTCATGCCGTCGTCAGGAGTCTTGCAGAAACAGCCAGGCAAGACTCCCGCCGCCAGCATCAGCCGCTATTTGTGGTTTACGATATTCAGTATCGGCAATCATGCCGCCCGGCCGCAATGCACTCCGCAAGCTCCGTGAATTGCGGTCAGCCGGTAAAGAATTCTCGTCGGGTGGCGGGCGAACCCTTTCATCGATCCGATACGCCCCTCACGCCTTTCCGCCGCGCCAGCGCCAAACCGCCCGCAGGAGGGCCGCGCCGGGCCGTCAGGGGCTAATGTCGATACTCGACGGCCATTTCCACTATCAAGCCGCCAGAGCGCAGTCACGCTCCGTTCTCGCTTCCGCTCCGCGCCTCCGCTTCGCTACGGACGACCTCGCACGCTTCACTCCGCGAGCAGCGCACAGGCGGTAAGGAAATCACGTCGGGTGGCTGGCGCACCCTTTCGTCGATCCGTTACGCGCATCACGCCTTTTCCGTCGCGTCGTTTGCTGACTTCCACCAGCAAGCGCCACGCCGGGGCGTCATGCGCTATTTTCATTTGTCGTTGTCCTGTCTCTACAGACATGCCAGCAGTCTGTCAATACACTCCACTCCGCTTCCCGCGCCCCTGCGCAAGCTCCGGAGGCGCGACGCTTTGCTCCATGTATTGCCACACAGCCGGTAAGGAAATCACGTCGGGAGGCTGGCGAAGTCTCTTCCCCGATCCGATACGCACCCATCGCCTGTTCTGTCACGCCGCTTGCAGAAACAGCCGTGCAAGCGGCACGCCAGGGCGAAGGGGGCTACTGGTGCCGCTCGTCGTTTCTTGCCCTCAGCCATGCCGGACAACCGCGCCGCAACTGCCAAAAGAGCGTCACGGTTCGCCGGTCGGTATTCACGTCTTTCGCTTCCGGAGTACCTCCAGCGACAGCATACCACGCCGCCTACGCCTGCGGGCACGTGCCCCGCTGTTCGGAGTACCTCACAGCTCACCAACCCGTGCCCTTCAGCTCCCGTCGTCGTGATTTCTCTATCGTGCACTATCTGACATCTGGCGTCCCCCCGGTGTGTGCATAACCAAAATTATGTATTCGCTTCGCAAGCTGGGTACAGCTTTACATAATTGGGGTTATGCAAGCATCCGGGCCTATGGCGGCCCAAGTTCCGTTTGGCGGCTGGTCGAAGAAGGGGGGACGCTATACCTGTCCTGTCATCGTTTTTGCAAGAGGAAAGAGCAAAAACGCCGCCATGCCAGATGAAGAGCGCTGTTCGGCATTGTCACGGTTCTTGCATCCGGGGAAGCGCAACAACACGCGCCAATGCCGAACCGCATCGAACGGCGAGTTCACAGCATGTTCCGGTACTCCGCACCCGCTGCTCGTTCCGTCACGCTTGTTGCAAAACTCAGGCAACAACCCCGCCGGGCAGCCGGTGCTTGCGGCTGGTCGAAGGCTCAGTAGGTGGCGGCATGGCGCTCATGCTCCGGCTCCGGTCTGCCGGACGCTCACAAGTTCGCTCCTCCCGTCAGCCCTCCGCTCGGTCATCCACGCATGAAGAAACGTCTCCCCACCCACCCGTCCCCGTAAGAGAGCACAGAGTCCGCTTCGCTTTCATTCATGGTTGCCTCAGAGGTCTTATCTGTTATTCTTTCAAAAATTTGTTGTTCTTATTATGTTTTGATGTTACACCCGCCCCTTAACCGGGGCCGTCGGAAGGTGGGTAGATCATGAAAGAGCGGCTTGTTTGCTGATGGGTGTATTGGCTTACAAGTACATGAAATGCTGCCTTTTGATATGCTCCTCCATCATGGAGAAAAGCATGTCAAACGATGACTTAAAGAGAGCGATCGAAGTAAACACTATTGTCGACGTTATTGCAATTCTGGTTACTCTTCTAGGAATTGCCGTAACATTAGCCACTTTACTGTGAACTTCGGAAAGAAGAGGGTATAGCTGGCCTCTTCTGAGCTGAGCAGCTCACTTGGTCGGGTAACTGGCCAAGTGTTTTTTTTGGGTATTATTACCGTTGCTAAAGTATTTTTCGTATGCAAGATAAACCCGTGCCTTGCAACAGTCCCTCACCCAATAACCACAACCTCATCCTTCGGCCCGTCATCATCCGGCGGCGCTTCACGCTTCGCCCAGCGCTCCGGATGCTTCCGCTCCAGAAACCACGCCGACGCAAACCAGTTCTTCTTTGACGCATCCTTGATGTTCTTCAGGTGGAACTCCTCAGCCTTCGCCTCCGCACACTCCACCGCCTCGAACAGCTCCCGGTACAACCCGTTCTTTTCTCGCGCCCCACGCTTCAGCCAGTTCAGCAGCGTCTTCCGGTCGATCCCCGCAAGCTTGCAAGCCACCTCCCGGTAATGCCCCTCTTCCAGCGCCTCGCACAGAATCGCCACCAACTCACTCGAAATCTTTGCCGCTGGCATCGTTCATCCCTCTTTTTCTACGGGGAAATGGGAAAATACAAAAAGAACTATCCAACCATTTCCGATATTCATCTCTATCTTTGCTTGTCTCTTCCAATCTTTTCTTATCTTTACTCTCATAAATAGGTAGAAGTATCTGTTTATGGCAATATACACGATTTCCTCAATTTATGGCCATCACCGGACCCTATCGGGAAGAAGCCCTCCGGCTTCGTGAAGAGATCAAGAAGCGCTTTAAGACCCAAGTAGCGCTCTGTAAAGCCATCGGAGCCAGTGATTCTTCTTATTTGACCGCCTATGTCAGCGGCAAGAATCGCATCGGCAATATCCTCCGGGAAAAGCTCGAAGCCGTTGGCATCGACGTTGCCTATGTTCTTTACGGTAAAAAGGGCCTTTCGCCCGTCCCTGCCGGGCCTGACCCCGAAGCAGTGGCCACCCTGCAAGAGTGCACAGAGAGACTACGCAACCTGCAAAACAGCGTTATCGACTTCAACAAAGAGCTTCTCGACATCACACTGCTCCTCGACAACGCCACAAAGAAGCTCAACCTTTGACGCTTCTACAGCACTCTCCTGAGAATCCCTTTCAATTCCGCAGACTCGACAGGGCAGCCTGATTCTGCATTCATGCGCTCAATCCGTTCTTCAGTATCGCCCACCCCCTCATCTTTCATCCAACAGGCCAGCCGGTACAGCGTGGTATTTCGTCTGCCCGGTGCAAAATGATTCCTGAAGAAAGTTTCGTACCCTTGCATCCTTCCTTCTTCGGGCAATGGAGTTCGTTGCCGCCGATCCTGCCGTTCACACTCCTCTTCTCGTTTTCTTGCTATGGCAGCCACGTAATAGGGTTCCCATGCGAACAACTGTTCACCGCCTGAAAAGAATACCTCGGCATCCGGGTTTCCGTAATACATCCGGTCGATATTCTTGCAAGCCGGGTCTGCATGGGGGTAATGCCGCATCACTTCCGCCATCATCAGCTTGAACCCCTCAACATCCAGCATCACCGGTTTGTCCGTTGGTAACAACACACGGAACCGTTCAGCAATCACACCATGTTTTTCCCGCATGTGGTTTCTTGTCGTTGCAAGGGCACAAATGAAATCCTCAAAATCCACCATCGCCTCGGCAATCGTATAACCCCCGTCAAAATCCAGAATCACCATCTCCTGACCCGGCAGCGCATGTTCACCATCCCGATACCCATCACGAAAAGCCGTAGCTGAATAATTTCCACGATAACGCACCATCCCTTCGACTTTATCAAACAGAACCCGCTCGGCACGAAACCCCTCCGTAATGTGGCGACTGAACGACACCAGCACTTTTCCGTCCGGTGGTCGGTTTTTATGCAGCAGTTCGGTCATGAGTCATGAATTCAAGCAAGTGGCAAAACTGGCAAAAACGGCAACAAGCGCCAGAAACCTTTGTCTGTAAAGCACTTCTGCATTCATGGCCAACGGCAATTTCATGGCAGGAGTGGCAAAAAGGTGGTATTGTTTGGCAATCGCATCTATCAGCAAAACAACGACTTCCCGTAATTTTTGCCTGATTTGCCATGTTTGCCAGCGCCTATAGTAGTTTTGCATAGACCCCTTGGCTTTTTTTCCTGAAATACCTCCTGTCCTTGATAAACCGGTCTGCCGTTCTCTCCTTCATTCCTTTACTGTCTGCTATCGGAATTGCTTCTGATCGTTTGAACTCTTCCGGTAAAGCATCGTAAACAGCTTGTTTGACCTCATCCAGTTCGTCGAGTGGTGAATGGCTGTCGATCTCGTCGTAAATCTGTAGGTGGCTTTTTTTGAAATATTCAGCCAGCTTGATCGCGGCCCCTACCGCTTCAACGCCAACCTTATTCTTATTGTCCTCCCGGTACGCATATCGGATCAACTGCATGATGAGCGAAAGACGAATTGCATATTGCTCGATTTTGGCAGAGACGCCTTTGATATAGCTTCGCTTTTCCCGATTACGGTCTTGAACCAGAATACTTTGCCAGTCATGCAGCAACGTTCGTGCGTCCGGGGTGAAGCGTAGCACCGTCGGAACAAAATGTTCTCCGATTTCATAAGGCATGTCAAGCAGCCTCTTCATTGCATGATCCCATTCTGTGAAAAGGCTCTGATCAATTTCGTCCCGGTTCCACGGTCGCGCCGTCGAAGTCGGGTAGCAGAAGAGCAGCCGATGGGTAAAGCCATCATTCCCACGGCTTTCTGCCATTAATTCGGGGAGGATTTTCGGCTGGATGGTTCCACCAACCAGAATGCACGGCACTTCGATCCTTATTGACCCCGAATGTACCCGGTCAATGACGATAGCCTGTCGGCTCCATGACGAATTGAAGGTCTTTTGCGTATTGCCGGTGTTGTACCTGTTGAACGTTTGCAGCCACCCTGCCAATTCATCGACATGGAGGCAGATTCCCCTTTGATTGTCCGCATGAACCCGCGCCATTTTTTCAGGAGTCGTATCGGAAAGGATTGTTTTTTTGAGGATAGGGGATTGAGGTTCTTCGACTCTGGCATCAGGGTTGTTTTTCTTCTCTCTCTGGTATTGCGCCAATGCCTTTTTGTAGGTTTGTATATCCTCCAGGTAAACGGTATAGCGCTGGGCATCCTGTTGGTCTATTGCCTTGAGCGTTCGTTTCAAAGCATGGCCTTTACCCGTTCCCGGATGGCCTACGAGCACCAGCCACAACGTTACCCCCTCTTGCCAGTCAGGGTTCATTTCCACAACGCATGAATTCCCGATTGCCGAAGCTGCCGCGAACAGCAGAGAGCACGCAGTGAATTCAATGCCGTAATGCATTCGTTCATCAGCATCCTTTATCATCTGTTGTACAGCAGCAGGAAATACCTCTAACGGGAACACCGGGGCCGTACTTCTTTTCAGCTCATCCGCGTCAAGGCCGTTATTCGCTTGTTTCGCACTATTTTTTTCTCTGACCTCCTGCAAACGGGCAGCCTGTGGATTTGCATCACTCATAGTTTACCCCTTCTCTCCAGCAAGGCATTTTTATTCCGTGCATTCCTCATTCCTCCACCTGTTCGTTCCACAACCCTTTATTCAGTCTTTCGACAAGCATTTCAATATCGGATGCCCGCCATGCGGAAGTCTTTTCCGAGAGCTTAACGGGTTTGGGGTAACGCCCCTCTTTGATACCAGCATACCATGCCGCTTTCGATACCGGCACAATGCCAGGTATTCCTTGCTTGCGATCACCAATAATTTCTCGCAGCCGATAGAATCTCGACACATTCATAACGAATCCTCCTCTTTCTCTGAGGTGCCTTCAACCCATCGCTCCACGTCGGGTATGCCGAAAAGCAAACGACCGTTCGCCTTCATCGAAGGCAAGCTTCCGCTTTTCACAGCGCGATAAATAGTGATTTTAGAGACAGGCAGGTCATACTTCTCCCGGCAGTACGTTATAAGAGACTCAAGGTTGAGGTACTGTCTGGCAGGCTTTTGATGAGCAGAAATGTTCATTGCAGTATATCTTGATAGTTAAAGAGATTTCTTGCGCTCTCTTTAAACCTGCAATGATTTTTTGGAGGGAAAAATATGGGGAGCTACACCATGCTACACAACATTACTCCCCGGAATTATTACACATGTCGAATTTGTCACGGATTGTTTTTTCTGAGACTCCGTATTTTTCCCCGATTTCAGTGCAATAGGCTTTTTTTCCTGCGACATGCTTTGAGTCGGGAAACTTCTTTTTCATTTCAGGATATATTTCTTTTTTGAACACCTCCATTGATAACTTTTCTTTTCTTCCGGGCTTTTTGTTCTCATTGGGTGTTGCGCCCTCCTGTTTTTTTCTGTCTGCACTTGTATTGTCAGGCTTCTTTTTCTCAAGAGCCAGTCTTAGCTCATGAAATGTTATTTCCTTCTTTATGATCTCTATCATGTAATGTCGCCAATCAGCATTATCGTCAATCATTCCAAAGTGTGTTTCATGCAAATCTTTCTTTTCATGGTGGTTGAGGAATCCTTTGAGGAGAATGATGGCAGTGTCTGGCGTCTCTTTATGTAAGCTTTTAATTTGTTCTTCCATTTTAATCGTTGCGGAGAATTCTATTAAGTACGTTCGAATAAAATCACTATACATAATATGAAATTCTGTCAACTCTTCGTGAGTGCCTATACCGTTACACAAACATCCATATTTATCTGTACTTACCCGTTCGAAAAACCACCCTGTTAATTTTCTGAGTAAGTGCTCAGTAACTTTTCGTTTATGTTTTTTTATGAAACCAATGAGTTCGGCAGACGCTTTCGGAAAAGTTATTTCAGGGGTATTTATTTTTTCTTTTATATCATCTACGAAATTCTTAAAGGCTTCATCTCGGCATTTTTTGAAATACTCCTGTTCTTCTATTTCATCATGATAGTCAAATGCTGGCAGGTTGCTATCAATATTATGCTTGTCGTTATTTGTTAGAGTGGGTTCTGTTGCTTCCAGCCATTTGTCTGTTTCTGCTATATCGAGCCAATAGGTAATGTCCTGATATTCTGACTCATTGAGCCGGTATTCTTTATAGTCTTGTATGATCTTTTGTATGTACTCAGGTTCCTCAATATTAGGCTTATCATTTCTGCGTTTTTTAAAGTCTATCTGTAGAAGCCTCAAGCCACGTCGCAGCTCTTTCGTTACACCACGGTCTAATAATACTTCGGCTTTTGAGAGCGGTTTATTTATTAACGTTGGAATAAGAATGTCAGAGAAAAACTTCCAATCTTCTATTGATGTATTGATCGATTCATCAATTTCGTTTAGTTGTTCATTGACATTCTGGTGTTCTCGATCAATTCTTTCTATTATACTCGTATCGGTTATTTTTTGTGAGAGATAAGTTGTTCGCAGCTTATCATTGTTTTCCTTTCGTTTTTTGTTCAATTCAAGATCATTTTCATAATCCATGCCGACCCGCTCTATTGCTCTTTTCAGGGTTTTACGAATGGCTTGCTCTTGCTTGTGAGTAAGCTTCTCGTCTGTTGGCGGCTCCGGTTCGTTTTTTTCATTGCCTTCCACGGGTTCACCCGTTAGCCACCTGTTCACGGCAACAATACACAGCCACGCCCTTACATCCTGATAGTCATCACCGCTCTGCCTGAACTTTTCATACCGGTCAAGTACAGCCTGCATGTCGATGTCATTAAGACTGACTTTCCGAC
>Ga0172367_10003606_pt1 | contig 19849 bp, 19 predicted proteins | sample Lak10m_FD_114542 | JGI IMG/M metagenome (GOLD analysis project Ga0172367, IMG submission 114542) | Freshwater microbial communities from Kabuno Bay, South-Kivu, Congo - kab_022012_10m | ecosystem: Environmental > Aquatic > Freshwater > Lake | place: Democratic Republic of the Congo: South-Kivu...
GAAGCTTACGTTAAAGCGCAAGGCTTATGGGGACTGGATCGTAACCCTGTATCATTCACCCAGAATTATAGTATTAATCTTGCTGATATTCAGCCAGCTGTATCTGGTCCAAGAAGGCCGCATGATAGAGTGGATTTCAATTCGCTTAAACCTAAATTCGCTGAAGCGCTAGCGCGTCCAACAGCTAATCACGGTTTCGGTATGGATCCTAGCGATGCTAAGAACGATCCAACTAAGCATGGTGATGTACTAATCGCAGCTATCACTAGCTGTACTAACACCAGTAACCCCGGTGTGATAGTAGCTGCTGGTCTTCTTGCTAAGAAAGCTGTCGCGCGCGGACTTAAAGTAGATCCACGTATTAAGACCAGCCTAGCTCCCGGCTCTCAGGCTGTAACGGAATACCTACGTAAAGCAGATCTTCTCAAACCCCTTGAGCAACTGGGTTTTAGCGTAGTGGGCTACGGCTGCACTACTTGTATCGGCAACTCTGGTCCTCTATCAGATGCTGGTCAAGCTGCGGTGAATGCTAGTCCAGAGACTGTGTTTACTAGCGTGCTTTCTGGCAACCGTAACTTCGATGGTCGTATCAACCCGCATATCAAGGCTAATTTTTTGATGTCACCACCACTTGTTGTAGCGATGGCGATCAAAGGTAATATGAACTTCGATCCACTTAAAGATACTATCCAGGGTGATGTGATGCTCAAAGACATCTGGCCTACTAAAGATGAGATCAAAGATGTTATCGCTAAGGTGATGACTCCTGAGATGTACAAAGATATCTACGCTAAAGTGTCAGAAGGTACTACGCTATGGAACTCTATAGCGGCTGGCGCAGATGCGCTTTATAGCTGGGATACAGCCAATACCTATATCCAGAACCCGCCGTTTTTCGAGGAGTTCTCACTGCGCGTACCGAAGATCGCTGCTATCAAAGGTGCTCGCGTGCTACTCAACCTTGGCGATTCGATTACTACAGATCATATATCACCAGCTGGTAATATCGCTAAGAGTTCTGATGCGGCTAAATATCTGCGCGAGAATAAAGTTCAGGATGTCGACTTCAATACCTACGGTTCGCGCCGCGGTAATGATAGGGTGATGACGCGCGGGACTTTCGCTAATATCCGTCTAGCTAATCTGCTGGTGCCGGGTAGTTCTGGTCCAGTGACTAAACATTTTAGTGATAAGGGCGCAACTGAGATGTCAGTCTTCGAGGCGGCGATGAAATACCGCGAGACTAAGACTCCAGCACTAGTATTCGCTGGCACTATGTTCGGCAATGGTAGCTCAAGAGACTGGGCAGCCAAAGGACAGATGCTACTAGGCGTGCGTGCTGTTATCGCTCAGTCGTTCGAGCGCATACACCGCTCAAACCTAATCGGTATGGGCATACTACCGATAGAGGTAGAGACTAAAGTCTTCGATGAGAATAAATTCGATGGCTCAGAGACTTTTGATATAGAAGGGCTAGATGATAATGTCAAACCTTCGCAGAATGTAACTATAGTCGCAACGCGCAAGGACGGCTCGCAAGTACGCATCACTGCTCGTATACTGCTCAAGACTCCAATAGAAGTCGAGTACTATCGTAATGGTGGTATTCTTCAATATACTCTAAGGCAAATAGCTAGAGAAGCGGGGATTGCTACTGCGGTATAGTTAGATCTCTTAGGAGAATTGTTTTGAAGTTGGCTCTGTCTGCTGGTAGTGCTAGTCGTATGAAATTGTAAGCACTGCTTATTTCTTCCGCTTTGAAGCCTTTGTTGAGTAGGTCTAGGTAGAAGTTGAGCTCGGTTTTGATATTGGCAGTTGATCTGTCGCTTAAGTATGATAGTCCACCTGCTGCTGCCGTAGCAGCTCTAGAGTCGTTTAGCATTAGGAATATAGGCACAAGAGCATCTATATCTTTAAAACTTGCTCTATTAGCTAATTCTGTAGCTGACCAGCTAAGCTTAGCTTGATAGTTGCCTGTTAAATCTGCAATAGTATAGTTTTCTGATAAATCATTTGTTTCTGTGTTCTGTAAATTTCTGTTTGCGTAAATCTGTTCAAAAACAGTGGTTAATTTCGTTTGTTCTGCTGTACCTGTAGTTGCTTGAGTATATTGAGTCCCAAAACTTGCTAGTTCACTTCCGTGTTTTTGGGGCAGCATAGATATTTTATCTAAGTCAAGAGAGACAGCGTCAGCATAATCTAATAGATGGTATGCGTGAGCAATATTAGCTTGACTGAATGGATCACCGGTCGTGGGGATTTTACCCTCGATTACTGTTTGTCTAAGCAGCTCTTGTCTTTGTTTTTGTTTGCTTTGTGCAATTTTACTTAGGTTGGCAGCACCATTTATTGCCAATGTTAATAATCCAAGCTCTTTATCAGACGCTCTCAAGCTACTATCGCCTACTGTTGTTATGGTTTCGTTGGCTAGGTTCCTGGTGGGGGCTGCAGCGCCTAACAAGCCAGCAAAAGCCTTGCTGCTGATAAAGCTGGCGGTGAATTCGCTACTGCCTAGGTTTTTAGCACTTGTAAGTAGAGCTTTTATATCGGCTTTAAGAGTATCAATTTCTGCTCCAGTTAGTTCCGGATTTTTGTAACTGCCATCAGCATTAGTATAAACATCAGTGTTGTATCGAGGCGAGCCAAGTACGCCAATTGCTGGTACTGAGCTTGCTGTGCTGAGATAGTCTGCAAAACCTTGGAGTTTGTCAATAAGATCTTGCTTGGATTTAACACTTGCACCACCATTAAGAGCAATGCCTCTTGATTGGCTTTGTTTGTTGTCTGTTCTAAGTTGAGCATTTAATACAAGATTGGTTCTATTTAGCAAAGTGCTTAGTTGGTTTGCATTTAAGCCCAAAGCTTTAATGTCGTCATGGTTGGCTAGTGCAGTGTAGAGGTTTGCAGTACCGCTTAAAGTCGGTAGCACTTCTTTAATGGTAGTTATTGCTTCTTGAAGATTACCAAATTCATCACCAGTAATTGTGTCATTTTCATTATCATCAAACAAACTTAATTCACCTGTAACTCGAATAATTTTTTTGCTTGAATCTGCTAGGTCGCCAGTGAACCTAGAGTTGATAGTGTTTTGTAGCTGGTTGAGCTTGCGTGCAGCTATGCGAATTTCATATGATGAAGGCATAAGTTCCCTCGCTAATATAATTTATTGTTTTAAGGTTAAGCTCTGGTTAAGGTTACTTAATTGCTACAATGCTAGTTTGAATGTTAAGGTTGTTGAGCTTAATTATGCTTGCTATTTGGGTGTTTTCGCCCACTTGGGCTGCTAATTTAGAGGAGCTTAAACAGAAACATCAGCAGCCGGCTATCAAACTCGATAGCAGCAAAGAACCCGACCTCTTCGAGCGCAAACGCCAAGAGCTACAGGCTAGTGAGAAGCGAGCGATAGAGTTCATCTTCCCGAGTGTGGTGCTGGAGCAAGATGAGAAAATCAAAACCGAGAAATATTTTTCTAACACCGAAAAAGAACAGCTACTAGAATTGTGGCGCGCGACTATTGCACGCAACCGCACTATACAATTCATCGTACGCATACTTTCGACTAACCCAGATGAGTTCGAGAAGAATAATGCTGTGATGCAAGTGATTACTAAAGCTCTGTTCGTGCCTTTCTATGCGGTGTCGGCGGTGACTAATAACGCTCTTATTAGTGGTGGCAGTGCTGTGGGCGCTAGGGTGATAGGTGATGTGGTTGATGATGTGAACGTCAAGAATAGCCGCACTCGCGAGATTACTCATACTGAACTTATAGTCTTGTTCATGCTAGTGGATCAGGTGGCAGAGAGATTGCGTAATCATTACTTTAGCTATAAAGAATCGCGCATAGAGAAAGAGCTGCTGAAGAAGGAACTAGTCCCAGCTCGCTTAGATGCCGAGGAGGCCCTAGAGGCTGGCTATAAAGAATCGCTGTTTTTTACTCGCACGGTAGTAAGAGACCTAGAGCGCAGGCTTAGGGCTAATGATATTCAGTACCGGACTGAGCGCCGGGCACTGGTGGAGATGGCTGGGGAGCAGGCTTTGGGCTCTGTAGATGCCATGATAGATATTGAAGTTAAAGCTTTAATTAATGATATCAGCGGCTAATTTGCTAATATAGATAGAGTTATGGCCAATTACTACATTAAAGATTCTCACGAACAGCTTAGCGATCTAACTGATAATGCTGGCAATGTCTATTCACTGACTAAAGATATAGCTGGTGTTGCTAAGCGTATTAAATTCGATACTCGCGAAGAGATTGATCCTCCTACTCCTGTGTTCGAAGCAATCAAAGTTATATACGAAACTCGCATTGACGACTAATACAATGTCGCGTAGAGTCTACTCTAAAAGCTCCCAGATGCTAGGCATGCGAGTCCGAGCAAGCGGAGTTTACTAAACGTAAATGAGCATTGTGAGGACGAGCATAACAACGCAGATGGGACTTTTAGAGCAGGCTCTAAGAGGTAGGCGCATTATTCTAGGTATCACCGGTGGCATCGCTGCCTACAAATCTGTCGATCTAGCTTCGCAGCTAACTAAGCTTGGTGCTAGTGTCCATGCTGTGCTGACTGATAACGCTGCTAATTTTGTGGCGCCGCTGAGCTTGGAGGTGATGACTAATAATAAAGTCCACCAAAAACAATATGAAGGTAGCCTTGGGCATATAGATCATATTCAGCTGGCTGATTCTGCAGATCTGGTTCTTATTGCACCAGCTACAGCTAACACTATAGCTAAGCTCGCTACTGGTGTTAGTGATAATTTATTGTTGGATCTATGTTTGGTTACGCGTGCGCCGATTATGATTGCGCCAGCGATGAATACTAAGATGTGGCAGCATCCGACTGTTGTGAAGAATGTTGAGTACCTCAGTTCTATAGGCTATGAGTTTATAGCACCTGATTTCGGGCTGCTTGCTTGCAAGCATGTAGGTGAAGGCAGACTCGCTGAGCAGGATAGGATAGTCGCGGCTGTTACAGCGAAGCTGAGCGGTGGCGGCAAGCTTGCTGGCAAGCGGGTGATGATTAGTCTTGGTGGTACTAGAGAAGCGATAGATCCAGTGCGCTTCATCGCTAATCATAGTTCTGGTCTGATGGGCAAGGCACTAGCTAGAGCCGTGCTAGCTGAGGGAGCTGAGCTGACGCTAATAACGACTGTGCCACTTGAAGATGATCTATTAGCTGCTGCTCGCGTGATAGAAGTTGAGAGCGCAGCTGAGATGCATGCAGCCTGCGTCTCTGAGTGGGCAAGTAGCGATGTGGCAATTATGGCAGCTGCGGTTGCTGATTATAAGCCGCGGGCAGCTAGTGTAGTCAAGCTTAAAAAACAATCTTCTAGTCTCGCTTTAGAGCTTGAAGCGACAGTGGATATAGCTGCTGAGCTTGGTGCTACTAAACGCGCCGGACAGATACTGGTGGGTTTTGCTTTGGAGACTGATGATCTAGTTAAGAATGCTCTGCTTAAACTGAGCGCTAAGAACTTAGATCTAGTAGTGGCTAACTCTGCTGAGACACTGGGAGCTGAAACTGCCTCGGTGACTATAATAGATAAAGACTCTAGGATAACAAATGTCACGGATAATAAAGCCGTGGTGGCGGCTAGGATAGTTGATTGCGTGGTTTGTCATTCGTTAGCGACGAAGTGACGCAAAGCGTCATCCTGAGCGAAGCGAAGGACCCCAACGCTGCCACCCAATGGATTGCTTCGCTTCGCTCGCAATGACACGTTTACGCTCGCAATGACGAGGTTTGCAAGTCACATAGCTGCTTAATCCCTTCGCGGGCGACAGCGAACATTTTGTCGAATTCTTCTACTGTGAAGGGACCGTCTTCAGCAGTGCCTTGTATCTCGATGATACGTCCGTCGGCTGTAAGTATGAAATTAGAATCTGCTTGAGCGCTGCTATCTTCGCTGTAGTCAAGGTCTAGCAGCACAGTGCCGTCTTTGATGCCGACAGAGACTGCAGCTACTTGATTGAGTATCGGCAAGCCATCTGGGAATATCGCGCATGTTTTCATACCTGCTTTAATCGCAGTTTTGCGGATAACTTTATTCTTATCCGACTCAACGATAACAAAATCATCAGCCAGTGCTCTAAGGCAGTCATAGACAGCTATATATGCGCCGCTGATACTTGCAGTGCGAGTGCCGCCATCGGCTTGAATAACATCACAGTCGATATTAATAGTCACTTCAGGTAGCTTCTTGAGATCTACCATAGCTCTTAGTGATCTACCTATTAACCTCTGTATTTCGGCAGATCTGCCAGATGCGCCGTTGCGATCGCGCTTGATGCGATCTTGCGAAGAACCCGGTAGCATTGAGTACTCAGCGGTCACCCAGCCATGCCCTTGTCCGCGCAACCATGGCGGTACATTGGTGTCTACCTTGGCTGTCACTATCACTCTAGTGTCACCGCAGCTAACTAGTACTGAGCCTTCAGCCGTCTTGATAAAGCCGCGCTCGAATTTGTAGTCGCGGAGTTGGTTGGCTTGGCGTTCTGAAGTTCTAGGCATGATTGCCATTATAGCTTGCAAGCGTCATCCTGAGCGTAGCGAAGGACCCCCAGACTTTGCGCAAAGCATGGGGATTGCTTCGCCCACTTCGTGGGCTCGCAATGACAGGGCATGTGCCTCGCAATGACGAGTTATCCGCGCTCAATACGCAAGACATCACTCATATTATTAATTAAGGTATGCACTTTCTTGAGCTGCTGCACGCCTGATACATGGATGGTAGTCTCGAGCAGAGCTGTAGAATCTGTAGGTCTATCTTTGATTTTGAAATCTTGTACGTTAATCCCTTCATTAGCGATAAGCGTGAGTATGTCTTTAACTATGCCGACTCTATCTACTACTTCTATAGTGATAGAAGCTGGATAAGTTTTGCGACTCTTATCACGCCAATTCACTTCTAGTAACCTGCCGGCTTCTACTTGTTTTAGGTTGATACAGTCAGAGCGGTGTATAGTGATGCCCTTGCCTTTAGAGACTATGCCCATAACATGCTCGCCCGGTATTGGCGAGCAGCATTTGGCGACATGATATAGAAGTCCATCGAGATCTGGTATACCAGTGTCACCCTCTTCTTCACTAGTGGTGTTTTTGCGGGTCTTAAGCTTAGAGGGATCGAATTTGCTGCTGATTTCTTCTTTAATCTCGTATTTGGTGCCGCGCAATCTGCCTTTGATTTGAGCGATAGTATTGTCACCTGAGCCCAGCCCTGCCAAGAGATCTTCAGCTGTTTTGTAATTGAGTTTATGCGCTGCTTCTAAGAATTCTTTAGAGTGCAGGAACTGCTCGTGTCCTTCTTTGCCGAACTCATCTTCAAGTAATTGCATCGCGATACTGATATGACGCTCACGATTTTGTTTTTTGAACCAAGCTTTAATTTTGTGTTTGGCTTGATTGGTTTTAACGAAATTGAGCCATGATAAATTTGGGTGAGCGTTTTTATTGGTGATGATATCGACGATGTCGCCATTTTTGAGCTGGTAACTTAGCGGCACTATCTTGTCGTTAATAACAGCTCCTGAGCAGTTCTCACCGACTTTGGAGTGGATCTTGAAGGCAAAATCTACTGGTGTCGAGCCAGCTGGTAGCGGCACTACATCACCCTTGGGTGTTAGCGCATAGACTTCTTGGCTGAATATATCTTCGCGCACAGTGTTGAAATATTCTTGCGCGTCATCAAGATCTGTGTTCCATGAGATTAGTTGGCGTATCCACGCTAGCTGTTCTATATCTTCCTTCTGCGCGTCTTCAGAGCCGTCAGATTCTTTGTAGTGCCAGTGAGCAGCGATACCGTTCTCGGCTATCTCATGCATTTTATGAGTGCGGATTTGTATCTCCATGGGTTTTTTGGTCCAAGGGATAATCACAGATGTATGTAGAGACTGATACATATTACTCTTGGGCATGGCGATATAGTCTTTGAAGCGTCCGGGGATAGGACGGAATATATCGTGCACTACGCCAAGTGCTGCGTAACACTCACGCACACTATTAACTAATATTCTGATACCGAGCAGGTCATATAGAGGCGCTTCATCCTCTTCGCTCATCGGTTTTTTATTGTTGCGTTGTTTTTTAAGTTTGCGATAGATACTATAAAAATGTTTAGCTCTACCCTGTATCTCGGCTTCAATATGATTGCGCTCCAGGGTCTCGAGTATGGTGTTCTTCAGGCTCTCCAATTGGCTTTCACGCTCGCCCTTCTTGCTGGCGACAAGTTCCTTGATACGTTTGAACTCTTCTTCCTCTAGGTATTTGAGACAGAGATCTTCAAGCTCAGATTTGATAGCACCAAGACCGAAGCGATTAGCTAGAGGCGCAAAAATATCTAGAGTTTCTTGGGCTATGCGTTTACGTTTCTCGGGATCGAGATGCTGCAGGGTTTGCATGTTGTTAAGGCGATCGGCGAGCTTAACTAAGACCACGCGCATGTCTTTGGCGATAGCCATAAGCATTTTGCGGAAGTTATTTGCTTGTTCTTCTTCAGTGGATTTGAAATTAAGCTTACCCAGCTTGGTAACGCCGTCCACCAGCTCCATGATTGTGCTGTTGAAATTATCCTCTAGCTCTTCATTGGTGACGCTAGTATCTTCAAGTACATCGTGCATCAGTCCAGCGCAGACTGTCGCGTCGTCGCATTGCAGGTCAATAAGAGTTAGCGCGACATCTACTGGATGTACTATATATGGTTCACCACTTTGGCGTTTTTGCTTAATATGTTTATCAAAAGCAAAACGATACGCCTTGATAATCAGCTCTATAGATTCTTGACTGCGCTCTTGTTTAGTTAGTGCGTCACTAAGCTTTTTTTCTAGTTCTTGTTTGCTTTGTTCCAGCTCTAGGGCCATTTGGTATATCGTATATTAACATATCGCCCCCTTGCGCTAAGCGCATTATACTTAGATCATGCCCGCTAAACTCGTTAGCCTACTCTTGCAAGTGATAGAAATATATAGTTATCTGCTTATTATTTGGGTGATAGGTTCTTGGTTTCCGCAGTTACATGGTTCTAAGTTCTATCGTTGGATAGAGTCGGTGGTTTATCCTTACACTAGAATTTTCCGCGGTCTTATTCCACCTATTGGTGGTTTTGATTTTTCGGTGATACTTGCTTTTTTTGTGCTTGAGCTTTTTAAGGGATTAGTTGCCAGTCTTGCTGCGCCAATGATTTAGTGATGTTTTCCTACCTTACTACTTTAATAATCGTATCCTTTGTTACTGCCTTTGCTTTTGCAAGACCGTGGATAGAGTTTTTGCGCCGTTCTAAATCTTTGCAGAGTTTTAGAGAGCTTGGTCCTAAGTCACATATAGAGACCAAGAAAAACACGCCTACTATGGGTGGCTTGATTTTCTTGTTGCCGTTTTTTGTGCTGATGCTTGTCTTGTATTTTTTTACGGCACAGAATGAGATTGTTATTCTTTTTTGTGCGACATTGTTTGCTGCGCTTATGGGTGCTGTGGATGATGGCTTGAAGATATGGCAGTCTAGTTATAAGGGTATAGACTCGCGCACTAAGCTAGTGCTGCAATTCGTCGCTAGCACTACTGTTGCTTATTTCGCGGCGCGTAACTATGGGATTAGTCACTTGAGCTTAGAGTTTGCAATAACTGCGCTTTGGGCTTTTCTGGTGATAGCTGGTAGTACTAACGCGCTTAATCTTACTGATGGGCTTGATGGACTTGCGACTACTATAAGTATTGTTGCTCTTTTGGGTTTTGCGTTTTTTTTATTTGACTACACTGGTTCAGGGCTTGAGGGTGCAGTCTACTTCGCGCTCTGTGTGATACTTGCTGCTGCTTTATTGGGCTTTCTTGTTTATAACCGCAAGCCAGCGCAGGTGTTCATGGGTGATACCGGCAGTCTTGCTCTAGGGATGTTCTTTGGTACTATGGCTTACCTTGCTAAAGCTGAGTGGTATTTGTTTGTGTTTCTCTTGCTGCCGATTATTGAGTCACTGTCGGTGATAATTCAGGTGGCTTCAGCGAAGCTTTCACGTAAGTTTCTTGGCAGAGATATTAGAGTCTTCAAGATGGCTCCTTTGCATCATCATTTTGAGCTTTGTGGCATGCAAGAGAATATGGTTGTTATTAGTTTTGCTGGCTTGCAGTTGGTGCTGGTGCTGGTTTATCTCTATTATTACTTCTCTCAATATTAAGATAACCATTGGGGTCGCACCCCGACATTCGACATTTTTGCCATAATAATATTTATGCGCAAAATATTATTAGTTTTATTATTAGCTTTCAGCTCAAGTCTGGTCCAAGCACATGATGGTCATGGCGATCACAGCTCAGAAGTTGAGTTTGTTAGTTTGCGTACTGTCGCTGGTACTGTGACTCTCACTGCTAAGTCCAAGAATTTCCCAAGTACTCTTAGTAGCCTATATAAAGGAAGAGATGAGGGCGTCAATCTCACTGAGCAAGGCAAAGTAATTAAAGTCTCTGGTTCTTACGATGGTACTTCGACAGTAACTGTAGATGAGCGCGGTAATCATGAAGCTAGTTATAGATTTATACTGCCAGTAATTCGGAGTGTGATTGAAAGTATCACCAATGCTTCTGATAAGGATGAAGATGGCAATGGTAGTGTGCGTGCGATATTCGAAGGTATAATAACATCATCAGAAAGTCTTGAAAGTGTAGTTGATGATGAGCCCACCACTACTAATGTCAGAATAGTAAGAGATCTTTCTGTCGGTAAAATCACAGCCGTACGCAAAGGCAATAAAGCCATAGTCAAAGGTAGTTTCATTAAAACAGGTACTCCTGCTAAGGGAAGATTTAAGCTAACTTTCACGCCATAGTTTGTATTCATTACTACTTATACTGACACTGTATTTCTTCTCGGCTGAAGCCGGCATTACTACTGTGTTTGGGCACGCGTTGCTTGCAGCTATTAGTCTTTATGGGCTTTATTACAGTTCTCGTTTTGTGCTTTTTTGGATTTTACTTGCTTTAGTTCTATTTGGAGCTTCTGAGCCTAGGTTTAGTCTAGAGTACTATCTCTGGGCTGCTGGGCTTCTTGGTCTTGCGCTTAGCCCACGTTGGCTTGCTGCTTCTTCGCGCAAGCGGGAGATAACATTATTCATTGCATTTGTTATTTTCGCGCTGGCTGATTATTCACGGATAACATTTTCTGAACGCGGATCCTTGATGATATGGCTGCCGGTCTGGCTCTCCGTCATTGCGAGTCAGGCATCCGTCACTGCGAGCGCAGCGAAGCAATCCCGTTTATGGTTAGAGCCTCTTGCCGCAGCAGCAATGCTAATCTCTAACAAAAAAGCCGCTCTGCTTGCTTACCTGTCACATCTGGCGCAGTTGGTAGTAGCGAGATCGCGCCGGCTTATAGCTCTACTCGTCTTACTCTTAATAGCGCTTGGCTACTGGATTAGCGCGCATCCTAAGTTTTGGGCTAACTTCCTGCACAAATCCATACTCTCGCGCTTGCATATTTGGCAGTCAGTGTTTAATGGTTTTCTTGATAGACCAATATTAGGTCATGGTTTTGGTACTTTTGCTATAGATTTTCCGCCTTATAGGCAGCATGCTGATGTGCTGGGCGGGCATATGGCTGAGCATGTGGCGCACGGACATAATGTACTCTTGCATATGGCTTTTGAACTTGGTTGCTTGGGCATAGCTGTATATCTATTGTTGATTTATTTGTTTTGGACTTATTGCCGTCAAGCTCTATTGCCGTTTCTTGTTATTAGTGTTTGTGATGGTTCGCTAGTGAGTTTCAATCAGTATTTATTACTGGCTTTGATTTTGGCGCCGAATGTCATTGCGAGCCCGAAGGGCGAAGCAATCCATCGCGCAAAGTCTGTGTATTGCTTCGTCACTGCGCTCCACACAATGAAGCTGCCCCAGAGACTAATTAAACCCGCCTGCTACCTAGCTTGCACTCTAGCCTTGATTTTTAGCACGCTTAGTGTCACTGCTCACTACTATTATGATCGCGGCATTTATAGTCAAGCGATAGCTTTAGATCCTTATCATTCGCTTTATCATTTTATGCGCGGTGCTAGTGGCTTGCACTTACACCCTAGTCTCAGCGAGTATGATCTTGAGCGCGCTGTCGAACTAAGCCCGCATGTATCGTACTTCTATGGTTTTCTTGCGGCAGCTCATCTGGCTAATGTGCAAGATCTCTCTGAGAGCTCACAAGACCCTAGACTTAAATCAGCTGGCGTCGCGATTAATACTGCGATTAAATATGATGGTAGTGATGCTTACTGGCATACCCTTAGTAGTTTTATTCATTATCAGAATCCAGAACTAAGTCAGCGCGAGATGGATTTAGCTCTTAAGCGTAATCCCGAGATAGAACAGCTTTTGCATGACCCTAGTTACCCAGCTACAGAATATATTGGCTCTAATAAATCTGATGTGCGTATAAGTAGTTTCTATAGACGCGGCGCTAAGGTCTTTTTGCCGCTGCCGTATATTTAGTTTTTGTTTATAATCTAGCGCCAAATAGCCTCTACTTGCGCAATCTGGCTCTGAAATGATAGTATTTTGCTTCGGCCCGGTGCCCATAATGACAATAACAAGAGTGAAACACAATAATCCTAACAATCTAGCAGAAGTGAAAGTATATGACGGCGAGTCAATTGAGGCCGCGTTACGTCGCTTCAAAAAAGAAGTACTTAAGGCAGGAATTATCCTTGAAGTTAAGAAGCGCAAACATCATGAGAGCAAGCGTCAGCGCAAGAAGCGCAAAAAAGCTGAGTGCAAGCGCAAAGCAATTTTTAATGCCAATGTCAAAGCCGGCTTAGTTACTTTGCCGCCACGTCCTGAGCGTCCTGATCGCAAAGGTGGATTCAAAAAAGGTGCTAAAGACAAAGACTCTATCAGCTAAGCAGCTGGTTAAAACTTATTCAGCAAGAAGAGTAGTTGATGGGCTTAGTTTCACTGTAAGCTCTGGTGAGGCTGTTGCTTTGCTCGGTCCTAATGGTGCTGGCAAAACTACTAGCTTCGATATGATGGTGGGTCTAGTGAGACCAGATTCTGGTTCGGTCTGGCTTGATGATGCGGATATAAGTAAGCTGCGTATTCATGAGCGGGCGCGTCTAGGCATAGGCTATCTAACGCAGGAGCCTAGTGCTTTTCGTCAGCTGACGGTACGCGAGAATTTGGAATTGGTTTTTGAAGAGCATGGTCTTGATGCTGCGACCGGTCATAGAGAAGCGACAGCACTGCTCGAGGAGTTTAATATCATTCAGCTGCAAGATACTCTTGCTATCTCTCTTTCTGGTGGTGAGCGCCGTCGTCTTGAGATTACAAGAGTCTTAGCCGCAAGACCTAGTTTTGTTTTACTCGATGAACCTTTTACTGGCATAGACCCTATCGCGATAGAAGATATACAGTCTGTTATCCGCAAGCTTGCTCATGAGCGTGGTATCGGCATACTTATCACCGACCATAATCCTCGCGCCACTCTATCTATAGTAGATCGCGCTTATATTGTTCAAGATGGTCGTATCATCAAAGAAGGCAACTCTAAAGAGATCGCATTAGATGAGTTGGTGCGTAAGTATTATTTGGGTTCTGGTTTTAGTTTAGTCTAGCAGGATGTCCTGTGGAAATTAATTTTGTTTTGATTCTGCTTCACCAAGTTGCTGTAGTTGTTGCTCATTAGCTGCTATGCACTTTTCAACCATAGCTTTATTTTCTTCGTAGCCGGCTAGCATCTTGGTGCCACTGCTGATGCGGGTTTGCATATCGAGCCTTGCTATTACTGGGTCGATGTCTTGAGCTGCGCGCTGAGCTGGTCTGAGGAAGCTAACTTCACCTTGCTGTTCTTGCCATTTATTGTCTTTAGTGAAAAGTGGGAAGCGCCAACTAAGATTGCGCGCATAAACCCCATTAAGATTATTGCCTAAAGCAAATGGCACTATCAGTCCATTGCTCTTAGGCAGTAATGTGAAAAACGCTTCAGCTATGGTTTTGGTGCAAGCGAGTAGATCCTTCTCACTTGGATTTGCAACGGTCTTATCGATGGTGTAGTAGTGTCTATATCTCTGTTGCACTTCATTGCCGAGCTTTGCGTGTTCAGCTGCAAACCAATACGAATCGCTTATTGAGATGAAGCTGGGCTCATCGATGCTAAAGCTTCCATCGGCATTGCGTTTGAACAAAACTTGTGCGTGGTAATGGTCTGACTTAAGACTCTTGATTAAATCGTCTGGTGAATCTGATTTAAATTCTAGGCTTGGGTTTGCAGCCGGGTCATAGAGCTGTTTGTACCATTTGAGTCCGAGGCTGTTAGCGCCGCTGAACCAAGAATTACTAAAGAGTTTAGCGGCGGCGGTTTTGCCGCTGATAGCTAAGACTAAATTGGCGCCATCTTTACTCAGTGCAGCTGTATTAAGCTTGCCGTCTATGTTGTAGCGTTCGAGTATTGCTTGGATCTTAGGGTTCTCGGATTTATTTAGGCTGTTGAATTGGGCTTCTGTGCTTGCAGCTAGAGCAGTGCCGTGGCGAGGGCTTGGAGTCTCACTGATGCCAAAAGGGTGCGTCCCCCTATCGATTGCGAGTGTTGGGGTGTTTGTTCGGTTGGGGCTGCTGGGGGCTAGTATGCTCAATTGTTAAATTCTGTCGAATGTCGGGGTACGACCCCGAAGATTATTCTAATTTGTCTTGACAGGGTGTGATAGCCCTGAATTGTTAATATCTAATTAAAAATCCCTGCTCCTAGAGCTGGCTTAGGGCTCAAATGCTAGGATTTTTAGTCGCGCCTAAAAGGCTAAAGCCATGGTAACAAAAGCACAAAAAGACGAAACTATACAAGAACTAAAAACCAAATTTGCTGGTGCAAAAGCTGTTTATGCAACTAGACAAAAAGGCCTAACGGTCAAAGAAATTAGTTCTCTACGCAAAATTCTAAGAGGCTATAAAGCAGAATACAAAATCGCTAAGAACACTCTTATCGGTAAAGCAGCCGCTGGTACTGCCTACGAGCCAGTGACTACTGAGCTTGAAGGTCCTACTGCACTGGTGTTCTGTTACGACGATGCAGTAGCTCCTGTAGGTCAAGTGAAGACTTTCTCTAAAGAAGCTAATGACAAGATTGAACTTGTTGGTGGTCTTCTTGATGGTGAGCTTTTAGATACTACTAAGCTTAATAGACTTGCTAATCTTCCGGGCAAGGATGTACTTCTATCTCAGATTGCAGGCATGCTTGTTCAGCCTACATCTATGATTGCTTATATCTTGCAAGAACTTTCTAAGAAAGAAGGTGGCAAAACACTTAAAGATTTTTTGGTCGCAGGTAGCGATCAAGCTTCACAAGGGTCAGCGGAACCTGAGGCTAAAGCAGAAAGCGTGGAAACTGATGCTGCAGCTGAAAATCCAGAAGAGAAACAAGGAGAGTAGTAATTATGAGTAAAACAGCAGAAATATTAGAAGCTATCAGCGGTTTAACCGTTCTTGAAGCAGCAGAACTTAAGGACCTTATGGAAGAGAAGTTCGGTATCGTTGCAGCAAGTGGCGGCGGCGGTGGCGGCGGCGGCGGAGCAGCTGCTGCAGCTGAAGAGAAAACTTCATTTACTGTAGAGCTTACTAGCGGTGGCGCACAAAAAATCGGCGTAATCAAAGTAGTGCGTGAAATCACTGGTCTTGGTCTTAAAGAAGCTAAAGATCTAGTTGAAGGTGCACCAAAAGCACTTAAAGAAGGCGCAACTAAAGAAGAAGCTGAAGCTATTAAAGCTAAGCTTGAAGAAGCAGGCGCGACAGTAACGCTAAAATAGTATATAGTTACCGATGATGATCTAAAAAGGCACCCCTGGTGGGTGTCTTTTTGTTTCTGGTCATTGTGTGTGCAGCTGTCATTGAGGCGATGCCTCATCGTCATTGCGAGCCCACGAAGTGGGCGAAGCAATCCCCATGCTAGGTGCAACCATGCCGTCATTGCGAGGCCAAGCCGAAGTAACCCCCTGGCGGTACATTATAATAATGTTATAACTTGATAATAATAGAATCTCGATTACAATAGTCTTATGACCTGCAGAGGAATGAAACTAGGCTCAGATGTAGATAACGTGGCTTACGCTACTGAGGCTGAGCTTGATACTGTTTTGAAGAAGTTTATCGCCACTAAGAACGTCGGTTCGCTGACTGCCTTGCGTTGGGCCTTGCAGCGCGCGACGAATGAGACTGAAAGAGCTCTAGTGCGCAAGAAAATGCAAGAGATCTACGACTCTGGTGCGGCATTGATAGAGTAATTCAAGTATTCTTAGATGATAAAATCCTTATAGTGAAGAAGTCTTCCGATAACTGGCTTAAGATTGCAGAACGTGATCTCAAGTTGGCTCAAATGAGTTTGAGAGAGAAGGAGCCCATGGGGGTGGTTTTTCATATGCATGCTGCAATTGAAAAACTGCTATTGATTCTAGATATCCAGAAGATATTGATGAGTTTGATCGTCAATATAATTTGGATAAGTGCGAAGTGTTTTTACGTGAAACAAAGGAGCTCTACAAATGCTTAAGAGACTTAATGACCAAGAATTAAAATCATTATTAGATGAATTTTTAGAGGAAGTAGAGAAGAGGTTCTCTATTGATAAGGCCGTGTTGTATGGTTCTTATGCCAAAGGTGAAGCACGTGATACTAGTGATGTTGACTTGCTGATTGTTTCTAGTGATCTTCCTGTTAACTCCACTAAGGGTTTAAATGCTTACGAGATTGAGAAGAGCTTAGATAAAATCTACACTGATATTGAACTAATTGCTGTCCACCCAGAAAAGCTTAATCAAGAAACTACTAAATGGTTTTATGATGAGATATTCAGGACGGGTAAAGTTTTACGTTAAGGATTGATGACATATTATATTACTACGCCTCTATATTACGTTAATGACTTGCCGCATATAGGTAGTGCTTACCCTACTATAGCAGCGGATTTTATCGCAGGGCACATGATACAGCGCGGCGAAGATGTATGTTTTCTTACTGGCACAGATGAGCACGGGCAGAAGATAGAGAAAGCCGCGGCGGCGAATAATAAAAGCCCCCAGCAGCACTGTGATTATATTGCTGAAGAGTTCAAAAAGCTCTGGGGTTTATTGGATATTCAGTATGATAAATTCCGTCGCACTAGTGCTGAAGATCATAAGAGCTTTGTCGCTGAGTTCTGGACTAAGGTTGAAGTGAATGGTGATATTTATAAAGCTAACTACGAAGGGCTTTATTGTGTAAGCTGCGAAGATTTTAAGCTCGAGAAAGATCTTGATAAAGTCGGTGAGGAGTTGCACTGCCCTGTGCATAAACAGCGAGTAGAGAATTATGCTCAGGAGAATTATTTCTTCAAGCTTTCTAAATATGAAGCTAAGCTCCGCGAGCATATAGAGAAGAATCCAGATTTTATATATCCGGAGAATAGACGCAATGAAGTTCTGGGATGGATCAAAGAAGGGCTGCGTGACTTCCCGATATCGCGCTGTAATATCGAATGGGGTATAGCTGTGCCGGCTGACACTTCGTCATTGCGAGCCAGCCACGCTGCGCTCGCTGCAGGCTCAGGCGAAGCAATCCCATCGGGGCAACAAAAAATCTACGTATGGTTTGATGCCCTATTAGGTTATATTTCTGGGCTAGGCTCAGAGCGTCATCAATACTGGGCTTCAGGCGGGCAAATAACGCATATCATCGGCAAAGACATACTTAGATTCCACGCAGTTTACTGGCCGGCGATGCTGATGTCTGCAGGCTATGCTCTACCGACTAAAGTATTTGGGCATGGCTTCCTTACTAAAGATGGCATGAAAATGGGTAAGACTCTTGGCAATGTCATAGATCCAGTTGCGCTAGTGAATAGTTTTGGCAGTGATGCTGTTAGGTTTTATTTTTTGCGTGAAATTATATTTGGCAAAGATGGAGATTTTACTCAAGATGGTTTTGTGCAGAGGCTTAATGCTGATCTGGCTAATAATCTAGGTAATCTAGTTAATCGGACGCTGAATTTGATTAATAAATATTATTCTGGGCTTGCGCCTAGCATGGGGATTGCTTCGCCCACTTCGTGGCCTCGCAATGACGATGAGGCTTCGCCTCGCAATGACAGTGCGTCGTCATCGCGAGCTACCGAAGGCAGCGTGGCGATCCAATTTGCGGACTTGTCTAATAAGCTCAGCAACTTAGGTCCTAGCTTTAGCCAAGCTATAGATAGGCTGGATCCCCACCAAGCTCTTGAGTTATTATTCTTCGCGCTAAATGATGTCAATCAGCTTCTAAGTGAGATAGCGCCGTGGAAACTACTTAAAGAAGATGCTAGTAATCAGCTTGCTGCTGCTAGTCTGGCTCTATCTTTAGATGCTTGTCGCAGAGCTGCTATTCTGCTAGCTCCGCTTACGCCTAGTATCTCACGCAAAATCTTCGAGCAGATGGGACTGATAGCTAGTGACGATAAACGCAGTCGCAAAGAGCTATTGCAAGAAATTTTTAGTCTTAAACAGCTGGATTCTCAGCCAGACTATAAGATAGTGCCAGAACTCAGCCCCGTGTTCTTGCGCCTAGAGATGGCAGCGGTCAAATAAGAGGAGAATTATTATCAAGTCCAAAGCCACCATTAACCCAGTGTTTATGCTTGTTTATGGACTAGCTTGGACTTGTTTATTACCGATATTAGTTTTGCTTGCTTATACTGTGGTGCCTAAGTGGCGTGATGGTATTAAGCAGAGATTGAGTGTATTGCCAGATGATCTTCGCTACAAGGCTAAGTCTAAGCGCATTTGGTTTCATGCTGTCTCTGTAGGTGAGCTTAATGCTCTCTTGCCTTTGCTTAAATGTTTTCAGGGAGCAGATATAGTGCTGAGCACTGGTACTAGCAGCGCTCAGGCTATAGCTAAGACTAAACTAAGTACTGAAATTAAAGAAGGCGAGATCAAAGTCATATATATGCCTTGGGATCATCCGTGGTTGATTAAACGCGCGCTTAAACTCATCAAGCCTTATGCGCTGATTACTGTTGAGACCGAAATCTGGCCAGCGTTATTTAGTATGGCGCATGCTGCTGGAGTTAGGATAGCAATAGTCAATGCTAGGCTCAACGATGCTTCCTATAAGGCTTATAAGGCGCTTGCTTGGTTTATAGAACCGGTTTTCACGGCTATAGATTTGGTTTTGGCGCAGTCAGCATCTGATAGTCGTAGGTTTCTTGAGCTGGGAACTGGCTCAGATAAGGTCTATATGCTCGGTAATATTAAGTTCTCATCTTTGCCGCTGCTGGGGCGCGATCAGGGTAAGCTGGTGCGCAAGACGCTTGGCTATGCTGATGATGTTTGTATATTACTTGCTGCAAGCACGCATGAAGAAGAAGAGGCTGCATTGATTAATATTTTTCAAGAACTGAAGCTTGAGTTCCCGCAGCTAAGATTGGTGCTGGCGCCTAGGCGTCCAGAGAGGTTCTATGTAGTAGAACAGCTTATACTCTCAGCTGCTCAGTTGCAGGTCTTGAAGTATAGCGAAATCAAAAAAGTGCTAGATAGAGAAAACAATCTTGTGGCAACTGGAGTGGGGCGTGATGAAGTGCTCCTGGTAGATACTCTTGGTGATCTCAGTACGCTTACTGCTATAGCGGATATTGCTTTTGTCGGTGGCACTCTGGTGGCTAATGTTGGCGGACATAATGTGCTAGAACCTGCTGCTTATGGGCTTCCTGTGCTGGTCGGTGTAAACTACTATAAGAACGTAGAGATTGTCGAGATGATGGAGGCGGAAGGAGCGCTTGAAGTGGCACAGAGTATAGAGGAGCTCAGGTTAATCATTCGCTCTATTGTTGAGGATGATGATAAGCGTGTGCTGATGGGTGCTCGAGCCATGAATGCTATGAAAAA
>Ga0172367_10003608_pt1 | contig 19842 bp, 13 predicted proteins | sample Lak10m_FD_114542 | JGI IMG/M metagenome (GOLD analysis project Ga0172367, IMG submission 114542) | Freshwater microbial communities from Kabuno Bay, South-Kivu, Congo - kab_022012_10m | ecosystem: Environmental > Aquatic > Freshwater > Lake | place: Democratic Republic of the Congo: South-Kivu...
AGCGAACCGGAGACGCGCTGCCCGGCCTCGGTCATGGCGGTGTAGGTGAACTGAGTCATGCGGAGAGGAGAAACCACGGATGGACACGGATGGACACGGATGAAGACATGCCGAGCGGAACTTCAGCCCGCGGGTTCCAGCTCATTTTCTCCCTCACCCCGGCCCTCTCCCGCTGGGAGAGGGGGAAACGCACTCCGCGTCTCGATGAACGAGCGCGTGTGGTGACACTGGGGCGGGAGAAGGCCCTCCCTCTCCCAGCGGGAGAGGGTTGGGGTGAGGGAGAGCGGCGCGAAGTCCCGCCGACTTCCTTTCGCAACAAGTATGAGCCTGCCCTTATCACTTCTGCGCCTCGCGGAGTTTGACCTCAATGTTCCGAAGCGTGCGCTGCAATTCTTGCTCCTTTAGTTCGGGATCAACATCTTGGATGTATTCGACCGCACCAAAATCATCGCCTCGCCGTCGGTTTTGGGGAGGCTCAAGAGTCTCAATCAGCAATGCCTCCAGCGCCGTCACGATGGCGTCTAAGCTGGGAGCCGCATGGTCGTGCACCAGCTTGCCGTTATCAGCCACTCCACGGAGTCCAAACCAAGAAAAGCGGTTCCATCTGCCTGAAAGCCGGTCAAGCGTGTGCTCATAGAGTCGCTGGGCAAGCGGTCTGTCTGTGGCGCGCCCCACGTAAACCACGGAATGATGGTCGTAGAGAATGTAAACTCCGCGCTGGTCGCCAAAATCTACGCTCTTGGCTCCGGCTTGTTGTCGACCAAACAAAGATGGCTGACGCCGCCAGACTACCAAGTCTCTCTGCCAATACATGCCGAACGCGCGCACAACCTCATCGTTGCTGTCGTCTTCAACGATTGGTTTGGTCTTTGGAGTGGTCGCTTGCCGCAGGGTGAAAACCCCTTTTGCCACCCGCATGAATGGTGAGCTGTTTCCATCGTATTTGATGGAGGCTGCAATCTGAGCGTTGACCGTTGCAGCCGGGGTGGCTCCAGCAGTCGTCTTCAATCCACCAGACAGGATTTGCTCTGTGATGTCTTGATAGTGCATTGGCTCGGGCGACTTCCCGAGCACGGCGATGATGGCGTCCTTCCAAGATAGTTCAGACATGAGGGTTTAGATTGGTTGGAGAGTTGGGTTGGTTTTCACCCCGCCGTGCATAGGACCACTTCGTCCGGCGTGGTGATGCCGGCGCGGACTTTGTCCCAGCCGTCGTCGCGGAGGAGGCGCAGGCCGCCTTGCTTGGCGGCGGCCACGACCTGATACGACGGCGCGCGTTCGATGATTTTCTCGGAAATGGCGTCGCTCATCACCATGAGTTCGTAGAGGCCGCCGCGGCCACGATAGCCGGTGTTGCGGCAGTTCGGGCAGCCAGTGCCGCGCCAGAGCTTGGCGTCGGGAGGCAGTTCGAGGTCACGCGGCAGGCGGGCGCGGTCGGGGTCGTAGTCGGCTTTGCACTTGGCGCAGATGCGGCGCACGAGGCGCTGGGCCATCGAGCCAATCATCGTGCTGCTGATGAGGAACGGCTCCACGCCCATGTCAATGAGCCGCATCGGCGCGGACGCGGCGTCGTTCGTGTGCAGCGTCGAGAGCACGAGGTGGCCGGTGAGCGCGGCTTGGATGGCGGCGCTGGCGGTTTCGAGATCGCGGATTTCACCGATCATCACCACATCCGGGTCGTGACGCAGGATGGCACGCAGGCCCTTCTCGAACGTCATGCCCACGGCCGCGTTGACCGGAATTTGGTTCACGCCGGTCAGGTTGTATTCCACCGGGTCCTCGACCGTGAGCACCTTGAGGCCGGGCCCGACGATGGCGTTGAGCGCGGCGTAGAGCGTGGTGGTCTTGCCCGCGCCCGTGGGGCCGGTGACGAGGAAGATGCCGTGCGGCCGGTCAATGATGCCCTTAAAGATGCCGAACGACCGCTCATCCATGCCGAGCTGCGGCAGGGTGAAAAGCACGTTTGCCTTGTCGAGCAAGCGCATAACCACGCCCTCGCCGAAGATCATCGGGATGACGCTCACGCGCACGTCAATCTGCCGGCCGCCGACGTTGAACTTGATGCGGCCGTCCTGCGGGATGCGGCGCTCAGCGATGTTGAGGTTCGCGAGAATCTTGATGCGGCTGATGATGGCGGCGGCGAAGCGGTGCATCTGCGGCGGCACGGGCGCTTCCTGGAGCACGCCGTCGATGCGGTAACGGATCGCCATGTGGTGCTCGTAAGGCTCCACATGAATGTCGCTCGCCCGCTCGTTGACGGCTTCGAGGATGATTTCGTTGACGAGCTTGATGACGCTGGCTTCCTGCGCGGCCTCGAGCAGGTCTTCGCTGCCGGCTTCGATGGACGCGGCGGGCGCGTCGTCTTCGCCGACCATTTCATCCAGCGTGTCGCCGCCCAGGCCGTAGTGGGTTTTGATGACCTTCTCGATCTCGTCGCGCGGGGCGAGGACCGGCTCGATCTTCAGCCCGGTGGTGAGGCGCAGGTCATCGAAGGCGTAAAGGTCAAACGGATCGCTGGTGGCCACCTGCAAGGCGTCGTCCACCCGGCCGACGGGCACGAGCCGCTGGCGGTAAACGACGCGGGCGGGCAGCGCGCGGAGCAGCTCGGGGTCGAACGCGCGGTCTTCCAGCGAGACAAGCGGGAGGTGAAGCTGCTCGGCGAAGACTTCCAGCAGTTGCTTTTCCGTCAGCAGCCCTTTCTGCAAGACGGCGCGGTCGAGCCGCAATCCTTCGCTGTCGGTGAGCAACTGCGCGTCGGCGAGCTGCTCGGCAGTGAGCAAGCCCTTGCGCGTGAGAATGTCCGCGATGGTCATGGGCGGGGTTGGATGGGCGGCGAGGAGGGCATCACTCCGGGATGGGGTCGGTGCGCCGGACGAGCTGGCCTTCCCAGACGGCCTCGTCGGTGACCTTGTTGTAGGTCAATACGCGGCTGGCGCTGTTGGGTGCGGGCGGCCGGTCAATCTTGGGCAGCCACTGCCGGTGCGCGGCGATGACGGCGGCATGCTCGGGCCGAGCGGCGAGGTTGGTCCACTCGTTTGGATCGGCCTGCATGTCATAGAGCTCTTCGCTGCCATCGGCATAACGGATGTAGCGCCAGCGCTCGCTGCGGATGCCGTGGTTGCCCTGGTTATGGCTGGTGATGGCCGGACGCTCACGCACGGTGGCGGCGTTGCGGAGCTGGGGCGCGAGGCTGAGGCCTTCGAGATCGTCGCGCTTGGTCAGGCCGGCCAGTTCGATGAGGGTCGGATAAATGTCCATCAGCTCGGCCGGCTGGGCACAACGCTGGCCGGGCTTCACCCCGGGACCGGCGAAGATGAGCGGGACCTTCGTGCCACGATCCCACAACGTGTTCTTGCCGGTGATGCCCTTTTCACCGAGGTGCCATCCGTGATCGCCCCAGACGACGACGATGGTGTTGTCCGCCACGCCGGCCTCTTCCAGCGCGGCGAGCAGCCGGCCGATCTGCGCGTCCACAAAGCTCGTGCAGGCGAGGTAGCTGCGCACGAGGTTGCGCCACTGGTGGTTGTCTTTCACCCATTTAAGGCGCGGCTCGGGCAGGTGCCAGTGGAGATACCAGGAGAAGCGCGGGGTGTCGTCGCGGTCGGTGGGCAGCACCTTGGGCAGCACGCTGTCATCGTCGGGGTAGAGGTCGAACCACTTCTGAGTCGCGTAGCACGGCACGTGCGGCAGGAAGAAACCGGCGGCGAGGAAGAACGGCTGGTCCTTGGGCGCGGTCTTGATCTGCTCGACCGTCCAGCTCGCGACCTGGTAATCGCCTTTCTTGGTGTCGTCGTTGTCGGGCGGCCAGACGCCCCAGTCCATGAGCGGATGATTGCCCATCGGGGCGGGCGGCGTGAGCTTCTGCGGTGGCTTCGCGCCGACGCCACCGAAGGGCGCGGTGATTTGAAACTCCGGCTTGGGCGCGTCACCCGAAGCTGCGCCGGCCTTGGCCTTGGCCTTGGCACCGCCACCGCCGGCGCCCGTGCCGCCGTGGTAGATCTTCCCCGTCGCCGCCGTGCGGTAGCCGTGGTTGGCGAAGTGCTGGGGCAGCGCGACCCGGTCCTTCCACTCGGGCAGCGTGCGGAACGAGGGCGAGAGCCCATAGATGCCGGTGGTGGTCGGGCGCAGTCCGAGCAAGAGGCTGGTGCGTGAGGGATTGCAGAGCGGGGCCTGGCAGTGCGCGTTGAGGAAGGTGGTGCCGCGCGCGGCGAGCTTGTCGAGGTGCGGCGTTTTCGCCAGCGGGTGTCCGCCCAGGTGCCCGATCCAGTCGTTCTGATCGTCGATGGCAATGAAGAGGACATTCGGGCGCTTCGTAGCGGCCGACACGGATTGCAGGGCCAGCAGAACGGAGCAGAAGAGGGCGAACAGTCTCATGGGAGGGGAATCATTTCGGGGACTTCGCGACCGGACCTTTCTTGGCCTTCTGCGCGGGCTTCTTGGCCCCGCGTTCCGCCATGGGCAGCAGAGCCCCGCCACGGCGGTTCATCTCGGTGTCACACAGGAAGCGCATCTGCCGCAAGGTTTCGGCATGGGCGGGGTCCGTGGCGAGATTTTTAAGCTCATCGGGATCGGCACGAAGGTCGTGCAGGAACTCGAAGGCCGGCTTCTGGTCGAAATAGCGCGCATAAACGAAGCGCTCTCCCCGCACGCCTTCCCAGGTGAGCGTGGGTGCGAGGTCCAGGTGCTCGCAGAAAAAGTGCGACCGCCAGTCACGCACCGGCTGGCCCGCCAGCAGCGGCACCAGGCTGCGCCCCTCATAACGCGCGGGCCGCGGCACGCCCGCCCAGTCGAGGAAGGTCGCGGGCAGATCCACGTTCAACGCCATCTGGTCAAGCACCCGGCCACGCTGGGCCTTGGGCAGGCGTGGATCGTAAATCACCATCGGCACCCGCAGCGATTCCTCGAAGTGCGACCACTTGCCCTGAAACCCACGGTCGCCGAGGTAATAGCCGTTGTCCGCAGTGTAAACGACGATGGTGTTCTCCGCGAGGCCCGCCTCCGCCAGTGCGGCCAGCACCCGGGCCACCGCGCGGTCAATGCCGCTGATCATCCGGTAGTAGGCGCGGACGTTGGTGGTGAACTTCTCCGGCGTGTCGTAGCCCCAGAAAAAGCGCTCGCGGTTGATCGAGTCTTTCAGAAATTGCGGATGCGCCTCGTAAATCGCCGGGCCCCCCAGGCGCGGCGGCGGGATGGCACGGTCTTCATACAAGCCATCCACTGAAGACGGCCAAGGGTAATGACCAATGCCGGGCCGCCGGTCGCCGTCCTCCGCGTGCGCGGCGTTGAACCACAGGTTAAGGCAGAAGGGGCGGTCCTTGGGCTGCGACTTGATGAAGGCGATGCCCCGGTCGCACACGAGGTCGGTCTCATGGCGCTTCGAACCGTCGGGCTGGGGCTTGAGGTAGGGATTCCGGCCGATGGCCTCGTATTCCTCGTATTGATCCTGCGGCTTGAAACCCGCCGGTGCCTGGAGGTGCCACTTGCCAAAATGTGCTGTGCGATAGCCGGCCTTCCGCAGCTCGACGGGAAACATCTTGTCCAACGCCGCGGGCGTGACGACGGGGATGGCATCGCGCTGCGCGTGCGACCGCGCCCATTGGCCCGTGAGCACCACGGCCCGGCTGACCCAGCAGACCGACGTGGTGACGAAGGCGTTTCGGAACCGCACGCCCTCCGCCGCGAGCCGGTCTATGGTGGGCGTCTGGACCATGGGATGGCCGGCGCAGCCCAACGTGTCGAAGCGCTGATCGTCGGCGAACAGGAAAAGAATATTGGGCCGCGGCGCGGCGGCGAGCGGGCCCGCCGCGGCAAGCCCCAGACCGGCAGCGACCACTCCGACCGATAAAAAGCCCGCCAACCGGCGGATCAATAGCTTGAGCACGGGGGAACTGACGCAATTGCAGCCGGTGAGATTGCCCTGATTTATCCCAACACCCGGGGGAGTAATGACTTTCCAAGCCACCTCATCTCAGTTACTTCATCCCCTCAGCCGCGCATGACCTGGAACCGTAAACACCTCCTCGACATCGAATCCCTTTCCGCCGACGAGATCACGACCGTCCTCGACACTGCCCGGCAGTTCAAGGCCGTCGGCGAGCGCGCCATCAAGAAGGTCCCGGCACTGCGCGGCAAAACCGTCGTCAACCTCTTCGTCGAGCCGAGCACGCGCACGCGCATCAGCTTCGAACTGGCTGCCGTCCGCCTCAGCGCGGACGTGATCAACTTCTCCGCCGAAGCCAGCTCCCTCAAGAAGGGCGAAACCCTCAAGGACACCGCGCGCAACCTCGAGGCGCTGAACGCCGACGTCATCATCATCCGCCACAGCGCCACCGGCGCACCGCACTTCCTGTCGCGCGTCGTCAATGCCCACGTCGTCAACGCCGGGGACGGCGCACACGAGCACCCCACACAGGCGCTGCTGGACACCTTCACCATCCGCGAGCACAAAGGGCAGATCGCCGGCCTCAACGTCACCATCCTGGGGGACATCCTCTATAGCCGCGTCGCCCGCTCCAACATCTGGGCGCTGCTCAAGCTCGGCGCAAACGTCACGCTTTGCGGTCCCAGCACGCTGGTTCCGAAGGTCTTCGAGCAGATGGGCTGCCGCGTGACCTACAACGTGGACGAAGCCGTCGCCGACGCGGACGTCATCAACCTTCTGCGCATCCAGCACGAGCGCCAGCGCAAGACCATGTTCCCCAGCATCGGGGAATACACCGCGCTCTTCGGCCTGAACCACGCGCGCTTTGCGAAGACCAAGCCCGACGCACTCATCATGCACCCCGGCCCGATCAACCGTGGCGTCGAGATCGCCAGCGACCTCGCCGATTGCGGCCGCTCCGTGATTCTGGAGCAGGTCACCAACGGCTTGGCCGTCCGCATGGCGGTGCTCTACCTCATCAACGGCGGCAAGGGCGCGCAGGAAGTGGGCGGGTTGAACTGAGCGGTGCCGTTGCCACGCTTCGTCAGCCTCACATCAAACTCACCGGATCCACATCCACGGTGAGCGTCACGTCCTCGGGCAGTTCAATGCGCTCCAGCAGCGTCGCCAGCACCTTGCTCACGCGGGGCATCTGCCGGGTGCGCAGCATGAGCTGGTAACGGTAAAATGTCTCGGCCCGCAGCAACGGCGCGGGTGCGGGGCCGGCGAGGACCAAGTCACGCAACGGCTTTGTGAACGAGGGGGAGACGGAGGGAAGGAGAGACGGCGGGAGGGGGAAGAGTTCGCTCTCGCTCGTTCCCTCTGTCCCTCCCTCCCTCTTTCCCCCCGTTCCGCTGGCAAGCGCCTCCAGCTCCCGCGTCACGTGCTCCGCCATCAGCTTCACCTTCTCCTCATTTCGCCCCTTGAAGGTAAGCATGACCAAGCGTGAGACCGGCGGGTAATTGAGCTGCTCGCGGAACTCGATTTCCTGTTCGTAGAAGCCCACGTAGTCGTGGCGGCGGGCGTATTGGATGGCCGGATGAAACGGCGTGAAGCTCTGCACGAAAACCTCGCCCTCCACATCGCCCCGACCCGCACGGCCAGCCACCTGCGTGAGGAGCTGGAAGGTCCGCTCGCCCGCGCGGAAGTCCGGGATGTGCAGGCTCAGGTCCGCGTAAATCACGCCGACCAGCGTGACGTTCTCGAAGTGCAGGCCTTTCGCAATCATCTGCGTGCCCACGAGGATGTCGGTCTTGCCGGCCTTGAAGTCGCCGAGCACGCGGCGGTAGTCCTCCTTGCGCTTCATCAGGTCGCTGTCCATCCGCGCGACGCGGGCGTGCGGGAAGAGTTTCCCGAGCGTTTCCTCGACGCGCTCGGTGCCCAGGCCGGCGTAACGGATGGCAGGATTGCGGCACTTCGCCTCGGGACAAACGGTGGGCGCGGGTGCTTCGTGGCCGCAGACGTGGCAGCAAATCTTCTGCGCGCGGCGATGGTAGGAGAGCGCGACGCTGCAATTCGGGCACTCGGCCACGAAGCCGCATTGCGGGCATTGCAGCGAGCTGGAGTAACCGCGCCGGTTGAGGAAAAGCATCGTCTGCTCCTTGCGCTCCAGCCGCTTCGTAATGGCCTCCTTCAGCTCGTTGCTGAAGATGGGGGTGCCCTTCTCCGAGCGCGCGGCCTGCCGCATGTCCACGACGCGGACGATCGGCATTTTCTTGTCGTCGGCGCGCGTGGGCATTTCGAGCAACGCGTATTTGCCGCGCTGGACGTTGTAAAAGCTCTCCATCGAGGGCGTCGCCGAACCGAGCACGACGACGGCGTTTTCCATCTGCCCGCGGACGACGGCGACATCGCGCGCGTGGTAGCGCGGGGACTCCTCCTGCTTGTAGGAATGCTCGTGTTCCTCGTCCACGATGACGAGGCCGAGCGGGTCCACGGGCGCGAAGAGCGCCGAACGCGCGCCGATGACGATGCGGGCACGGCCCTGGCGAATCTTGTGCCATTCGTCGTGCCGCTCGCCCGCGCTCAAGTGCGAGTGCAGCACAGCGACTTGCGTCTGCAACGGGCCGTGGCTGAAGCGGGCCTTGAAGCGTTCAACGGTTTGTGGAGTGAGGGAAATTTCCGGCACGAGCACGACCGCGCCCTTCCCCTGCCCCAACGCGTGCGCGATGGCCTGGAGATAAACCTCTGTCTTTCCCGAGCCGGTGACGCCGTGGAGGAGGAAGGTGGAAGGGCTGAGCGACGGAGCGACGGAGGGAGGGGGAGAGGGGGAGAGGGATTGGCCGACGCTCGCATTCTCCTTGTCGCCCCGTCTCTCCGTCACTCCATCTCTCCGTCCGCCCTCGTCCATTCGCTTGCAGATGGCTGCGAGCGCCTTCGCCTGCTCGGCGTTCAGCGGCAACGGGTCGGTCTTGCTGATGAGTTCCTTCGCGTAGGGGTCGCGTTCGGAAACTTGCGTGGTGATGAGAACGAGGTGTTTGTCTTCGAGGCGGCGGATGGTGTCGGCCGTGGTTTCGGCGAGTTCGAGGAGTTCTTGGAGCGGGAGCTCGCGGCGTTCTTCGAGCAGGTTGAGTATTTCCTGTTGGCGTTTGGTGAGCTTGGGCGGTTCGCCGGTGACGGGCAGCAGGCGGACGAAAAGCCGCTCGCGCCAACCCTCCTGCTCGCGGCGCACTACCTCGGGCAGGACGCTCTTCAAGGCCGTTTCCGGCGCGCAGCAGTAGTAGTCGGCAATCCACCGGGCAAGCCGCAGCACGCCGGCCGTGATGAGCGACTGCTTGCCGACCACGCCCGTGATCTGCCGCAAGTTCGTGTGCGTGCTGTGCTCGGCCAGCGCGGTGACGCACCCCATGACCTGTCGGGGGCCGAAGGGCACCTTCACGCGGGTGCCGACCTCGACCTGCCCGGCCAGTTCGGGCGGGATGACGTAGTCGAACTCGCGGCGGAGGGCGATTTCGAGGGTGACGCGGGCGACCACGGGGCGATGAAAAGTGAAAAATGGAAATTGAAAAGCAAACTCGGCGCGGAGCCAGGCTCGCACGCCGAGTCAAAGGCACCTTCGCCCCGTCAATTCAGCGACCCGGCGGGTTGATGATGTCGCTCATCCTGAAGATGGGCAGGAACATCGCGATGACGATGCCGCCGACGGTCACGCCCAGGAACACGATGAGCAGCGGCTCGATCAGTGACGTGAGGCCGCCCAGCACCGTCTCGATCTCGTCGTCGAGGAAGTCGGCAACGCGCTCAAGCATGGCGTCGATCTTGCCGGTCTGCTCGCCAGCCGTGAGCATGCGGATGATCATCACGGGGAAGACCGGGTGCCGGCCCAGCGCGGTGGCGATGCCGTCGCCCTTCTCAATGTCCGAGGAGGCGACGCGGATGGCCTTCTCCATGACGACGTTGCCACAGACGTTGGCGGTGATGTTGAGCACCTCAAGAATCGGCACGCCGGAGCGGATCAGCGAAGCCAGCGTGCGGGCAAAGCGGGCGAGGCAGATCTTGTGGGCGATGTGCCCGAAGATGGGCAGCCGGATGCGGTTCCGGTCCCAGAACTCCTCACCGACCTTGGTCTTGATGAAGGACAGCCAGCCGTAGATGACCGCGCCCGCACCGAGAAAGACCGCCCACCAGAACTTCTTGAGCCACTCGGACACATCAATGAGGAACTGCGTGGGACCGGGCAGCTTCGCCCCGAAGCCGGAGAAGATCTTGCCGAACTCGGGCACGATCTTGACCAGGAGGAACGTGGTTACGGTGATGGCCACGAGGGTGACGACGGTGGGATACATCATCGCCGACTTCACCTTTTTGTGGAGCCGGACGGTGTTTTCCAGATACGTCGCGAGGCGGGAGAGAATTTCCGCGAGCAAGCCGCCCTTCTCGCCGGCATCCACCATGCAGTAGTAAAGCCGGTCGAAGGTCTTGGGATGCTTCATCAGCGCGGCGGAGAAGTTGTCACCGCTCTCGACGCGCGCGCAGATGTCGCGGATGACATCGCGCATGATCTTGTTCGTGGACTGCTCGGCCAACGCCTGGAGGGACTGCACGATAGCCAAGCCGGCCTCGATCATGGTGGCGAGCTGCCGGGTGAACATGACCAAGTCCTGCAACGGCACCGAGCCGCTGGCCGCCTTGCCTTTCTTGCCGCTGGCCTCCTGGATCGAGACCACGAGCAGGTTGCGGCCCATCAGGTTGGCAATCGCCTCCTGCTCACTGTTGGCCTCAAGGACATTGCGCACCTCCCGACCGGAGGCGGCTTCACGGGCCACGTAGCTGAAAGATGGCATATCAGTTCGTTGTGAATAGCCGTTGGCAGGCCGTTTTCAAGCCAAAGCTCGCCGCTGGGCTGCCCTAGCGCACCCGCGCCAGCAGCCACGGGAGCAGCTCGCTCGTGGCGATGCGCTCCTGCTTGCCGTCGTCCCGGTGGCGGATGGTGACGGTGCCCTTCACCCCGGCCTGCGGCCCGTCCTTGATGCCCTCGAACGTCTCGAAATCCACCGTCACGCAGAACGGCGTGCCGGCCTCGTCCTGCCGCGCATAACGGCGGCCAATGGAACCGGCCTCATCGTGGAAGGCCATCATGTGCGGACGGAGCGACTCAAAGATGGCCCGCGCCTTGTTCGCCAGCTCGGGCTTGTTCTTGAGCAACGGCAGCACGGCCACCTTGATGGGCGCGATGCGCGGGTGGAACTTCATCACCACGCGGGTCTCGCTCTTGCCCTTCGCGTCGGTCTCGGTGACTTCGGTGAAGGCGTTGGCAATGAGCGCGAGGATAAGTCGGTCCACGCCGGCGGACGGCTCGATGACGTGCGGGATGTATTGGCCCTTGGCGAGGCCGTCGGCGTCTTCCTGCGCCTCGGCCCCGGCCTTCGCGACTTCCACGCCCATCTTGGTGAGATACTTGAGGCGCGCCTGATAATAGCGGTCCTTCAGCTCGGTCTGCTTCTCGGGCGGGAGCTTGCCGAAGGCCGTGCGCAGTTCCTCGTCGAACACACCCATGGCCTTGCCCGAGCAGCGCTCGTGCTGCGAAAGATCGAAGTCGCTGCGGGCCGCGATGCCCTCCAGTTCCTGCGTGCCGAACGGGAACTTGAACAGGATGTCCACGCAGGCGCGGGCGTAGTGCGCCAGCTCCTCGGGCTTCTGCCAATACTCCTCCAGAAGGCGTTCGCCTTTGTCATTTGTGCGCGGCAGGCCGATGCCCTCGTAAAACTTGATGCGCTCCTCGACCCAATACTGATGCCACATCTGCCAGCCCCAGTTGGGTTGCGGCTCGCCGGGATGGCCCTTGGCCGAGGGCGTGGCGACCGCGCCGGTGACGGCCTCGACCGCCTCGTCCGGCGCGATGAAGAACTCCAGCTCCATCTGCTCGAACTCGCGCGAGCGGAAGGTGTAGTTGCGGGGCGTGACCTCGTTGCGGAACGCCTTGCCCATCTGCGCGATGCCGAAGGGCACCTTCTGCCGTGACGTCTCGTGGACGTTCTTGAACTGCGCGAAGATGGCCTGCGCCGTCTCGGGGCGGAGGTAAGCCACATCCGCCTCCGTGGCCGTGGGGCCGACGTAGGTCTTGAACATTAGGTTGAAGGGACGCGGATCAGTCAAAAGCGCGCCGTTTTCTGGATTAAAGCGCGTGGTGTTTTCGATTTTTTCGGTGCGCTCAAAGAATAAGCACGGGTTGCGAATGTTGAATCTTGCGTAGAACTGAGTGGCAACCTTGTCCGCGCTCTCTCGGGGTTTTCCAGGCGGCAAGAGGACGGCAAAGGGCTCGACACTTGATCGGTCAAACAGCGCCACAAACTCGCGAAGGCGGCCCGCAATGAAGCCCACTGGCGAAGCCTCTTCCGCATGTGCCGCGAGTGAATCCTTGGCTAACTGAAGCGCTGAAAGTTTTTTGAAATCAAACTTAGACTTTAGATCTGCGTAAATGGATTGATAGTCAGCAAGTAATTCCGGTGGGCCTTGACGGTGGATCTTGCCAAGAAGCAGTTTTTCAAGCTCCTCAAGATCCCTCTCGGTCAGAAGCGCGTCGGACGCAGCTCCAGAGTAGTGATACACAACTCCCGATTGTGGTTCGACTTGGTCAGCACGAAACCGCTTACCCGTTACTAGGCAGTCGCACATCGGATCGCTGAACGTATCCACATGGCCCGACGCCTTCCAAATCTGCGGGGCCATGATGATGGTGGCTTCGAGGCCCACCACGTCGTCGCGCATCCGGGTCATGGTGGCCCACCACGCCTCCTTCACGTTGCGCTTCAGCTCCGCGCCCAGCGGACCGTAGTCCCAAAAGCCCTGGATGCCGCCGTAGATTTCCGAGGATTGAAAAATGAACCCGCGCCGCTTGCACAGCGACGTGATCTTCTCCATCAGCACATTTTCTTTGGGCTCGGCCATAGGGGGCGGAGTATTCGGAAGCCCTCCCGCAACGTCAAGGCAGCCACCGCCCACCGGAAACACCCGGATGCCCAACCTCAGCGGCCGGGCCGGTTCACCACATTGGCCGCCGGCTCGCCGCGCAGCAGGTGGGCAAGATCGGCGCACACGGCCTCGAAGGTGCGGGCCTGCGCCTCGTGCGTGAACGAGCCGACGTGCGGCAGGAGGATGACGTTGTCCAAGTCCTCGAAGCCCGTCTCGCTTGGTGTCCACGCTTTAGCGTGTTCGGGAGCGTCAGGCCGCCTGAAGGCGGGACACCGAACTTTGGGCGGCTCCACTTCGCGCACGTCCAGCGCGGCTCCGGCAAGGTGGCCGCTTTGCAAAGCGCCGAGCAGTGCCACCTCATCCACCACGCCGCCGCGCGAGGTGTTGAGGAAGAAGGCACCGCGCTTCATCGCAGCGAAGGTCTGCGCGTTGAACATCCGCCTGGTCTCCGGCGTGAGCGGGGAGTGCGTGGTGACGAAGTCAGCCTGGGCCAGGGCTTCCTCCAGCTTCACGCACAGCATGGCTCCGGTTTCGGCCAAAGTGGCATCGCCCGCCTTCACGAACGGGTCAAACACCGCCAGCCGCATCCCAAAAGCCGCCGCGCGCCTGGCCACGAGCTTGCCGATGCGCCCGAAGCCGCAGATCGCCAGCGTCTTGCCCGCCAGCTCAATGCCCGTGCAGCCGCGCCGGTCCCAGCCGCCGGCTTTTGTTGAGCGGTCGGCGTGCGGAATCTTTCGCGCCAGCGCGAGCAGCAGCCCGAGCGTGAGTTCCGCCACGCTCACGGCATTCGCATCCAGCGGCGCGATGACCGCAATGCCGCGCTCCGTCGCGGTCTTCAGGTCGATGTTATCCAAGCCCACACCCACGCGCCCGATGGCGATGAGCTTCGGCGCAGCAGCCAGCACGTCGGCGGTGAGCTGGGTCTGATTTCGCACCATGACCGTGCGGGCATCGGCGAGAGCGGCCTTCAGTTTCGCCGCGTCCTTCCACAGCGCCGGCTCGCGCACGATGGAGAACTGTGCGGCCAGCGCGTCAATCGCGGCGATTGCAGGTCTTCGGTGACGAGGATGTCCATGGTTATAACGGCGGTCTGTGACCGTCGCACCCCGGCGCTCACAGAGCGCCGCTAGAGTTCATATCTTGTCCCACTCGATGGGCTTCGTGCAGTCCACGCGCGGCAACTGCTCGCGCACGGCCTCGGGATACTTCTGCGCCGCGCCGGTGTTGAAGATCACGATGCGCTCGGTCGGCTTGATCTTGCCTTCCTTGAGCAGCACTTCCAATGCACCGAGGCAGACGGCGGTTTCCGGACACAAGGCGATGCCTTCACGCGAGGACGCGAGCTGCATCCACTTGGGAATGTCCGCCTCGGGCGTCGCCAGCGCCACGCCGCCGCTGCCCCGCACGGCATCCAGGATCATGAAATCGCCCACGGCCGCCGGCACGCGGATGCCGCTGGCGATGGTCGCGGCGTTCTCGAACTTCTTGGCGAAGCGGTCGTTCTTCTTGAACGCCTCGGCGATGGGCGCGCAACCGGTGCTCTGACAGGATATCATCCGCGGCTTCTTGGGTGACTTGAGCCAGCCGAGCGCTTCGAGTTCGGCAAAGGCCTTCCACATGCCAATCAAGCCCGTGCCGCCGCCGGTCGGGTAGAGGATCACGTCGGGCAGCTCCCAGTCGAACTGCTCGGCGAGTTCGAGGCCCATCGTCTTCTTGCCCTCAATGCGATAGGGCTCTTTGAGCGTGCTGACATCGAACCAGCCTTTCTTCGCCTTGCCCTCGCCCACGATGCGCCCGCAGTCGGTGATGAGGCCGTTGACGAGGAAGGTCTTCGCGCCGGACAGGAAGCACTCCTTCTGGTTGATGACCGGCGTATCCTCCGGCATGAAGACATACGCCTCCATGCCCGCGCGCGCGGCGTAGGCCGCCATCGCGCCGCCCGCGTTGCCGGCGGTGGGACAGGCGACGCGCTTGGTGCCGAAGTGGTTGGCCATCGTGATGGCCATCGCCATGCCACGTGCCTTGAAACTGCCCGTCGGCAGGCGGCTCTCGTCCTTCACGAAGAGGTTCTTGACGCCGAAATGCGCCGCGAGCCGCTTGGTTTCGAGGATGGGCGTGATGGTTTCCGTCAGCGAAACGATCTTGTTCGTGTCGCGCACCGGCAGCAGTTCCAGATAACGCCAGATGGTCGGCGGACGGCCGAAAAGCGCCTTCTTGGGGAACTTCTGCTTGAGCGCGGCGAGGTCGTATTTCACCCAGAGCGGCTTCTGGCAGGCGGGGCAGAGGTTGTGGACCTTGTCCGCGTCGTAGCGCGCGACGCAGTTGGCGCATTCGAGGTGGGTGACGAAGTTCATGCGCGGATGGTTGGTAGGTGACGGGAGCGAGTCGAGCGCAAAGGGGGGAAAATCGTTGTGCCAGCGGGGCAGCTCTCTAGCATCCGCTCCCGCGTGCCCGTCATGGCCGCAGTTTATGGATCCAATTCAAACCGATCTCGTCGTCGTGGGCGCCGGCCCCGGCGGATACGCCGCCGCGTTTTACGCGGCTGACCTGGGCCGCCGCGTGGTGCTCGTCGAGCGCGCGCCCCGGCTCGGCGGCGTGTGCCTGAACTCCGGCTGCATCCCGTCCAAGGCGCTCCTGCACGCAGCGCACGCGGTCAGCACGGCGAAGGAGTCGGCCGCGCGCGGCATCACGTTCGGCCCGCCGCACATCGAGCTGGAACGCCTGCGCGCCTGGAAGGACGGCGTGCTCGCGAAGCTCGCGGGCGGCATCGCGCAGCTCGCGCAAAAGCGCGGCGTGCAGGTCGTCGCGGGCACGGCGCGGTTCGCCGCGTCAGACCGGCTGCTGGTGGAAACCGCCGCCGGCCCGCAGGAAATCCGCTTCGCCCACGCGATCGTCGCCACCGGCTCGCGGCCGGCGCTGCCCCGCGCGTTTGACCTCGGCAGCCCGCGGGTGATGACCTCGACGGAGGCGCTGGAGCTGCCGGAGATTCCCGGCCGGCTGCTGGTGATAGGCGGCGGCTACATCGGCATGGAGCTGGGCACGGTCTTCGCCTCGCTCGGGAGCCGCGTGACCGTGCTGGAAGCGCTGGACACAATCCTCGCCGGAGCCGATGCCGACCTGTCGCGGCTGGTCATGGCGTGGGCGCGCAAGAACTTCGCCGAGGTGCGGCTCAAGGCGCGCGTGCTCGGCATGGAAACAGCCGGCGAGCAAATCAAGGTCGTCTCCGAGCACGAGGGCCAGCAGAAGGAGGAGCTTTACGACCGCGTGCTCGTCTCCGTGGGCCGCGTGCCCAACAGCGCGGACCTCGGCTTGGAGCACACCCGCGCGACACCGGACGCGAAAGGCTTCCTGCCGGTCAACGAGCGGCAGCAGACCGCCGACCCCGCGATTTACGCCATCGGCGACGTCGCCGGCGGCGTGCTGCTCGCGCACAAGGCCGCGCGCGAGGCGCGCATCGCCGTCGAGGCCATCACCGGCCATGCGGGCGGGGCGGCCAAGGCCGTGATTCCCGCCGTGGTGTTCACCGATCCCGAAGTGGCCTGGTGCGGGCTGACCGAGGCCGAGGCCAAGGCGAAGGAGATTCCGCACACCGTCGCCAAGTTTCAATGGGGCGCCTGCGGCCGTGCGCTCACCATGGACCGCCCCGACGGCGTGACCAAGCTGCTGCTCGACCCGGCCACGGAGCGCGTGCTGGGCGTGGGCATCGCCGGGCACGGCGCGGGCGAACTCATCGCCGAGGGCGTGCTGGCGGTCGAGCTGGGCGCCACCGCGAAGGATCTGGCCCGCTGCATCCACCCGCACCCGACGTTGTCCGAGTCCGTGATGGAGGCCGCCGAGGTCTTCTACGGCCATGCGACGCACGCATTCCTGCGGAAGAAGTAGCCGGGCGCTTGCCCGGAGTTGCCAGCTCGCCCACACTGCGGAAGCTCTCCGCTGTCGCCATGCAACTCTTCATTGATACCGCCGATGTCGCGCAGATCCGCGAGGCCCTCACCTGGGGCTTCGTGGATGGCGTGACCACCAACCCGACCCACGTGATGAAGACCGGCCGCAAGCCGCTCGAGGTCTATCGCGAAATCCTCGCGCTCACGGACGGCCCGGTGAGCCTCGAAACCATCGCCATCGACGCAAGGGAAATCGTCAAGGAAGGCCGCAAGCTGGCGAAGCTCGGCCGCAACGTCGTCGTGAAGGTCCCCGTCATCCGTGAAGGCCTCAAGGCGGTGAAGGAACTCTCCGCCGACGGCATCCAGACCAACGTCACGCTGAACTTCTCCCCGCTTCAGGCGCTCCTCGCCGCGAAGTGCGGGGCCACCTACATCAGCCCCTTCGTGGGCCGGCTTGACGCCGTGGGGCACACCGGCATGGAACTCGTGCGGCAGACCCGCGCCATCTATGACAACTACGGCTACGAGACGAAAATCCTCACCGCCGCCGTGCGTCATCCCGAGCACGTCCTCCAAGCCGCGCTCGCCGGCTCGGATGTCTGCACCATGTTCTTCGACACCTTGAAGCTGCTCCACGAGCACCCGCTGACCGACGTGGGCCTCGACACCTTTCTGAAGGACTGGGCGAAGGCCGTGGCGGAGGCGAAGTAAGCCCCCAAAAGAGGAAACGGGCTTCAGCGGGCACACGACTGCTTCCGCTGAAGCCCGTCGCAACCTCACACGAGGCTGCTAAATCCGGAGGCTCATGGCTTTTCCACGAGCTTGTAGAGGCGCAGACCAGCACTACCCGCTGCGGGATCCACGATCTTGAGCGCGCCGTTCTCCACGACCAGCGCGTTCGGCAGCACCGTCCAAGCGCCGCCGAGGTTGCCGGTGACATGGACCTCATACTTGGCCGCCTGCGCGGCCGTTGCGGGGGTGCCATCCGCGTTGCGCACGACGAGGCGCGGCGAACCGTCCGCCGCGCGTTCCATGCCGGCGGCCTTGAGCCCGGCGGGCAAGACGATGTTGAAGCTACCGCCCACGAAGCTCGCGCCCAGCACGTTGGCATTCACATCGGCGACCTCACGGGCGACCGGCGAATCTCCGGTCACGCTGATGGCCGTCGCGCCGCTGCCGCTGACGTTGAAGGTCAGCGTCACCACGTCGCGCGGGCCCGCGGCCAGCGTGCTGCCGGCCGGCAGCACCAGCACGAGGCCCACCTTGCCGGCGGCGGCCTTGGTATGGTTGACCATGAGCGAGCCGCCGCTCGCGCCGCTGCCGGCGGCTGCACTGATGAAGGTCAGCGCGGTCGGGTCGAACGCGAGGCTCAGGCTCAAGCCGGCCTCATTGCCCTGCGCGTCCATCTGCACGGTCACGGTATTGGCCTGACCGGCGATCAGGGTGCTGCCCATGACGCGCACCACGCGGGTGCCGGCCGGGAGACGGAGGCTGCTGGCCGCAACGGATGCAGCCTGCACCGTGGGTCCGCCCGCCGCACCCGGGGTGTCGAGGCCGGCGGCAAAGCGGAGTGTCTGCACCCAATCGGCGACCGTCACGCGGCCGTCGCCCTGCGTGCCGAGCGGCGCGGCATCAGCGCGCTGGAACTCGCTGCCCGCACCGAAGTTCGCGATCGTGTCGAGACCGGCGGCGAAACGGCCGATCTGCACCGCGTCGCTCACGGTCACGCTGCCGTTGCCCGTCGGGCGCGGCGTCACGTCACCTTCAACGCCCACGGCGAGCGCGGTGATGGTCACGACGTTGGGCGTGTAGAACACATGGGGGATGTCGTTCGCGTTCTTGTCCGTAACCTGCTGATAGGCCACAGCGCTGCTGAATCCGACGATGGTGTTCGTCGCCGGGGCATTGTTCGCCACGGTGAACGTGACGTAAACCATCGGGTTATAGCCGCTGGAGAACGTATTGTCCGTGGGCTTGCCCAAGACAATGCCGAGCCGGCCGCCGGACACTTGGCCAGCATTGGCAACCAACGTCAGCCCGCTCTCTGCCGTGACTCCTGTGTAGGTGAGCATTGCCGGGTCAAAGGTGAGCGTGAAGCCCACGCCGTTCTCGTCGCCGTCGGCGAGGATGCTCACAGGCACAGTGATCGTGTTGCCCGCCGAAACAGGAGCCGTGGCCTCGACGAAGATCTTCGCGCTGCCCACGCGGATGACGAAGGTATTGGTGCCCCGGTTGACGCCACCGTTGGCCGTGCCGCCGTTGTCCTCGGTGATGACCGTGACCGTGGCGACGCCAACTGCACCGGGCGCCGGTTTGAAGGACAGCGCGCCCGCAAGGCTGATGACCGGCAGCCCCCCCACGTCGAAGAGCGCGTTGTTGTCATTGCCGACCGTGACGGTCGTGATGCTCTGGCTCGACTCGTCCGCTGGGCCATTGAAGAATGTGGCAAAGCCGGGGATGTTCGTCGGACTGCTGTTCTTCATCACCTCCAGCGGATTGAAGGCGAAGGTCGCACCGGGCGGGTCGTTCACCGCCGTGACGGTGATGGTAAAAGTCTGGGCCGCGCTCATGTCCACCCCGCCGTTGGCCGTCCCGCCGTCGTCCTGCGCCACTACCGTCACCGTGGCCGAACCGATGGCATTGGGTGCGGGCGTGAAGGTCAGCGTGCCGTTCGCGGCGATGTCTTCTTTGGTGAACAGCCGGATGCGCAGGGAACTCATGCCGGCAGATTAGCAGGGTTTTGAAAAATGGGTGATTCTCACGGACGCCGTCTCTGTTTTGCGCCTCGTCACGTTGGTTTGGCGGGGTGGCGGACTCGGTTTTCACCGTTTCCGAACACACCGCAGGTTCCGGCGTCCCGCTTACGCGGTCGCCAGTGCCGTCGCTCGCGGCGGACGGCCCAGCAGCTTGGCCATCCGCACCAAGTTGTAGCTGCTCAGGATCAGGAGGGCGCTCAAGCCCACGCGGTCCACGCCGCGTTTGCGGGTCCGCCGCAGTCCGCCCATCTCCTTGCACCAGCCGAAAATCTCTTCGATGCGCTTGCGCAGCTTCTGGCTGGTTTGGTAGCCCAGCGTCCGCGTGGTGCGGCCATCCAGACCCGTGGCTTTGCGGCCTTTGACCTGCGCG
>Ga0172367_10003609_pt1 | contig 19838 bp, 17 predicted proteins | sample Lak10m_FD_114542 | JGI IMG/M metagenome (GOLD analysis project Ga0172367, IMG submission 114542) | Freshwater microbial communities from Kabuno Bay, South-Kivu, Congo - kab_022012_10m | ecosystem: Environmental > Aquatic > Freshwater > Lake | place: Democratic Republic of the Congo: South-Kivu...
TGTTACAATGTTGAAATGTTTCAATGACTTATTTAATTATTTAATAGTATGTTAGATAAAGATAGACTTTGCGAATTTTTAGTAGAGGCAAAAAAAGCTACTTATGCGGCTGGTAGTTCTAGGCCAGAGAAAAGTGAGAAAGATTTTTCTACAACATTAACTTTTAGAGACTGAAATTGGAAGTATCATGATAATTATTTTTGATGAGAGCCATATGGTGGTAGGGAGGTAGTTTTTTTTAAAGGTCAGCCAGTTTATATAATGACTTATTATTGAGCTGTAAATGATAGTGTGTCTGATTTGAAAATGATTTATTCTTTTTTACAAGAAGCGTTGAGATTGATACCTTTAGATAATCCGTTTCGTGGACCGAAAGAATACAAAAAAGATAACCCCGACTTAACTCGCCCCGACTATTCGGGACACTTAGCAGGTTTGGCTTATATAAATGATTTTATTTGAGAGATAGATAATTTCTTTGGTGAAGAAAAAATATTTTTAGATTGAAAAGAAGTTTATAGTGCTAAGTATGCTTGAGGTTTTGTCGATCAGAGAAAAGATTAGTTATTTTTTGGTCTATAATCATTTATTACTTGAACTGGGTATTTGAAATCTGATTTTTCTGTTTCTATGATTATGGAAAATTCTGTTTCTTGTTGGTCTTTTATATACTCCCAAGAACGATTGGGATTTTTTTTAAATCAATTATTATTTTTTATTAAACAAATATTTCATTGTTCATTACTGATTAAATCTCAATTCTTTTGTGTATGTATTTTTAAATAAAGAGGATTTTTTTCATCTATTTGATCTGGATATTCTAAATTTACACCTTTATTGGAATATATTGATTTAAGTATTGCAACACTTGCTTTGTCTGTAGCAAATATTTTATTGTTACGAGACTTTAATGTATTTCATTCAATTTCATCAGTTGAGCCATGCAATAATATTCCGTGTTTCTGATATAAATAATCTAAAAACAATTCTGTTGTGATTCATTTTTCTTTAAGTTCTTGTAATTGATTTAGAGATATTTTTTTTATTTTTTCTTGCTTGTTGTTTATATTTTTTTCATAAAAATTGTCACATAAAGTTTCTTGTTCTTTTGTTAACGATAATAAGCTATATAATAAATTTTGCTTTGTGTTTTTTTTAACTACAAAATTATTTCATTTAGATTTTATTATATCTGATCACATTATCTCTACCATAGGTTTTATAGTATTAAAGTAATGTTATTTTAATTAGAATTTTTGCTTTTGCAAATTTTATTTATAAAAAAAAGCTACCTTAATTTAAAGATAGCTTTTTGAATGTTTGATATTTCTTACTTTTTTTCTTCCATTAACTTTTTGATTATCATTGGTTCTATTTCATCATGGATATGTCTTTCTATAGGTCTTGCTCAGTACATTGGATCATAGATTTTTTCTGAAATCTCTTTGATCTTTTTATCTGTGAATTTTGGAAGTTCTACGGTAGAATTTTGAGCTCGAGTAGCAAGAAATTCTTTGAGGCTGATTTTAAATATTTGTGTAAAATCAGATTTAGATAGATGTCTAAAGACTATTTTGTAGTCTATTCTGTTCAATAACTCTGGAGATAAGAAGTTTTTTAGTTCTTCCATTACTTTGCCTTTTATATCTTCAAATTTTTTGTTATCAATTTCTTGCTCTGTTCATCATGTAGAGAATCCTATTGTTCATTTCTTTTTTGTAAATTCTTCTGATCAGATATTACTTGTCATGATGATGATAGTGCTCTTGAAATCTATCAGTCTTCATTTGCTATCTTTGAGTTGTCATTCATCTAATATCTGAAGCATAATATTCAAAACTTCAGTTGAAGCTTTTTCTATTTCATCAAAAAGGATTACTGAATATGGTTTTCTTCTTACAGCTTCAGTTAGATTTCATCATTCTTCATATCATACATAACCAGCTGGAGAACCTATAATTTTGGATATAGAAAATTTTTCCATAAATTCAGACATATCTAATCTAATCATTGCTGTTTCATCTCAAAAATAATTTTTTGCGATAAGTTTTGCTAGATAAGTCTTTCCAACTCATGTAGGTCCTAGGAATAGAAATGATCAAATAGGTTTTTTTCTATCTATTACAGACAATCTGCTTCTAGTAAGTGTCTTTACTATTGCTTCTACTGCTTCGTTTTGTCATACGATATGTTCTTTGAGGTCATTATCTAATCTTCTAAGTTTTGTAATCTCGTCTTCATTGACGATATTTGATGGTATTCATGTTTTGTCTGCTAGTACGTTTCATATATCTGTAGTTGAAATTGTGGGTCTTAGATGGATAGGAATTGCTTTTGTTGTTCTAATTTTTTGCATATTTAGTTTTACTTTTTCTTCTTTTTCTTTTAGTTCTGCAGCTAGGAAATAATCTTGTTTTTCTATAGCTTCTTCTATTTTTGTTTGGATATCTTCTATTTGTTTTTGTGATTTTGTAAATTCTTCATCATTTTCTAATTTCGTTTGCATTGTTGATTTTCTAGCACAAGCCTCGTCTATAATATCTATTGCCTTATCGGGTAGGTGTTTGTTTAATATATATCTTCTACTTAGGCTTATGGCTGTTTCTACACTTTCTTCGCTTATTTGTACGCCATGAAAATCTTCATAAGTCTGTTTTAATCATATGAGTATTTCCTTGGTATCGTGGATATCTGGTTCGTTGATTATAAGTTCTTGGAATCTTCTTTTCAGTGCGGCATCTTTTTCTATGTATTTCTGATATTCGTCAAAAGTAGTTGCTCAGATTAATTTGATTTTACCTCTGGATAAGAGTGGCTTAAGCATTTGTGCTGCGTCGTTGTGCTCTTGTCATCAAGCTCAAATGATAGTATGCAGTTCATCAATAAAGAGTATAATATTGTTTGTCGGATCACTTGCTTCTTCAAGGATTGATTTCATCCTTGCTTCAAATTCTCATCTATATTTGGTTCATGCAACCAATGTTCACATATCTAACAAAAATAATCTTTTGTTTTTTAATCTTTCTGGAACTTCTCATTTTATTATCTTTTGAGCTAATCATTCTACAATAGCTGTTTTACCTACTCAAGCTTCTCATATAAGTAGAGGATTGTTTTTGGATTTTCTTAAAAGGGTATAAATCATTTGATCTATTTCTTTTGTTCTTCATATTATAGGATCTATAAATCAATCTTTAGCCTCTCTTGTTAGATCCGTTCAAAAATATTCTATTGTTAATTTTTTTTCTTCTTTTTTAGTTGTGGCTGTCGTATTGATTGAAGAGTTATCTAATTGTTCTCATACTTCACTCTCTACAGCATCTAATAACATGTTAACATTTTCTATGTTGTCGATGTTTTGAATTTTCATAATCTTAACGTCTTTAGGATCTAAATTTAACTTAGTTAAGATTTTATGTAATATTTCTAGAAAAGCAAATGCTCAAGTCTTCTTTATGATGGGGTTTTTTACTAGATTAGAACAGTTCTTAATTAGTATTTCTCTGTCTATATTATACTTATTAAGTAGTTTTTTAAAAGTAGTAGACAAATTTAAAATTGATATATAAAATAGGATAATAAAATCTGTTTGTTTAAATCAGTGTTTTGTAATATCTTGAATTTCTTTTTTTAATATTGTATTTAGGCTTAATTTTGTATTATCAAAAGATAAAACGCTAAAATCTCAAAATTTCTTTTGATAATATTCGTCCAGCAATTCTATATCTTTTAATCAAGTGATATTACAAAAAATATGAAAGTATTCGTGCTGTCTAATAAATCCGTATATTCATAAAAATAAATCATCAGCTTGGATAATTCTTTTGTTTTGAGATATTGCTATTCTATTTGAGTTTTTGAGACAGGATATTGCTTGACTTGTAAATAATGCTTGTTGTTCAGCCATAAGAAACGTTGAAGCGTTAAAATGTTAAAGTCCCGTATTCCCGGGATAAACTGTTGAAAAGATTTTATATGTCCTTCCGGCGTTAAGTTTTGCAGTCCCGCCATTGCGGGATAACCCGTAATCTTACTAGATAATTATTTTAGATTCCGGTTGTATTCGCTTAGGCGAAAATAACACCGGAATGACAGTTAGAGGTTTATAAATTTTTATTTTGTGATTTCAATTATTGTTTTGTTTTTCTTCTTTAATAGGTTGACTTTTTTGTTTATTTGATTATAAGTAGTTATGAAAATATAAACATAAACATAAATACTTTTTTATATGGAAAGATTTGAGATTAATATTTGTAATCTTCCTTCTTTGCAAAGGATATTACAGAGCAAGATTGAATATTATCTGGATCATGCAAATTACAAATTAAGAGGCAGGTACATTTGCATAAGAAGTATGTATTTGAAAGAAGATGAACGAATGATTTTTGCTAAGCTTAATTCGATAAGCTGGGTATCTAATTGTTTGCAATTGCATGTTAGTGCAGATGGCTTTTCTGGAGTGCAATTAGTAACTTTGAATGAAGATGATGTATTGATTTTTTTTGAAGAGACTAAGGATAAGGGAAATTTCATCCCCCGTTTTATTTACTGGGATGATAAATATTCCCTTTTAGATGGTGTTAATATCAAGACCTTAACTAACTGTTCTCGTTTGGATAAGTTACAGCTTTATAAGTATTTTGATCATCCGAATTATATGCTTTGTGAACGTAAAGTGAAGGTTCGTGATATTATGATTAAGATATCATCTGAAGTTTTTGAATACAATCTTGAAGATATTGTTTTTGATCGCCTGCAGATACTGGAATGGCAAGTTCTTATTATCTTTGACAAAGATGGTATTAATCCGGAATTTATCCACTGGAAAGATTAGGTCTTTTGAATCTATTTAAAGTCTCGTTGGTTTTGCTGACGGGATTTTTTTAAAAATATTAAAGTGTAGCAATGTAAAAACGTTGAAACAAAGAAACAAATAATTAATAATTAAACAAATCCTCCGGTCCCACACCAATACTGGTGTGGGACCACCTCCTTTGTCAAGGAGGACAAAGTTTGTTAGTTATTAGATTTTAATTATTAGATATTAAATGATTTCATTCCTTCGTAAGATATTTCTTCCGCAGCCAGAACCTATGAATGTTATATATATTCATAAGAAGAATATTATCAACAATCTGGAAGTATTACAAGCATTGCAGCCCAAAGCTGAGATTTTTCCAGTATTGAAATCCAATGCTTATGGTCACTGACTGAAGCAAATTACAAAGATAATAAAGAAATTAGATGTTCCATATTTAGTAGTTGATAGCTTTCCTGAATATATGATAGTGAAAAAATATGCAAAACAAGAAATATTATTGTTAGGGGAAACATTAGCTGAAAACTATTATAATTTTAACTTCAAAAGAACAACATTTTGCATTTCCAATATCCAAGTATTAGAATATATGGGTAAAATGAATAGAGAAAGCAAAATCCATATATTTTTAAATACAGGAATGAATAGAGAATGAATAGATGAAGAGAACTTAAGTAAATTTATAGAAATACTAAAACAATATCCCAAGATAGAAGTAACTGGCGTGATGTCACATTTCCATAGTGCAGACAAGACATATTCAAATGGTATAGAAGATCAGATTGAAAAATTTAAAAAGATGTATTATCAGATTGTAAGTGCTGGTTATTCTCCACAATGGAGACATATAGGAAACAGTGCATGAATGATGAAAATGAAAGATGATTTTTTCAACTCATTTAGACCAGGATTAGCAATGTATGGTTATAATCCTTTGGATCAGGCTGATGAAAATTTTAATAAATGAAAAAAATTAAAACCTGCATTAAGTATAGAATCTAGAATAATTTCTTTGCATGATTTATGATATGGGCAATGAGTGAGCTATGGACAAGAATATAAATCTTACGAAAAAGAAAAAGTTGCAACAATACCGTTTGGTTATGCTGAATGATTGCCAAGATCTGTAAGCTGAAAGGTAATGTTTAGCAATGGATGAAGAAAATATTTTAAACAAGTATGAACTATTTGTATGAATATGTGTAGTCTTTTGATTGACTGATCTGTGAATTTATATGATGAGATTGAGATTGTAAGTGAAAATTTATCTTCAAAAAATACTTTAAAGAATTTAGTAGAGCAGAGTGGTATGATCACATACGAATTTCTTGTAAAGTTAGATAAGGGGATTAGGAGAGAAGTTATTAATTAATTTAACTTTCTTCACTCTTCGTCATTTCGGCGCTTGTCCTGTAAGGGTTAAGTTTTGTAGCCGCAATCTAAATGTCCTCCTTTGGAAAAGGAGGGGAACCACGACCACCGCCATTGCGGGGCAGGAGTGGTGGAGGATTTATAAAAATTATTTATTGGCCAATTCCTAGAATATACTTTTTGGAATTACTGCAGAATTTAGATTTTAAAATCCTAACGTTTTTTATGGGGCTTTTCCCGCCCCAATCCCCAGGACATATTTTTTGGCATTGCCCCAAAAAGTATGGAAAAAAGTCTAGTCGCACTAGGCACTATTAAGTTTGTTTCTTTATTGTTGTATAGTTAGATTTGTTGGTAATTGTTTATTGATGTTGCTTTGGTAGTGCGACGTTTTTTAGTAAATAAAAAAAAATTCCAGATGGAATTTTAATTTTATGACTAATAAATTAGAGATTATTGATTATTTATATTATCATTAATTTTTTTAACATCTTTTTTGATTTCTTTGATTCATGAATCGAAAAAATCTTTAATCTTATTTACAGATCATGCTTTGTCTGTTAATTCTAAACCTCACTTTTTTGCAAGTTTAAATATAGATCATCATATAATGAAGCTTATTAATCGTTTATTGAATTTTTTTTCAAGTCACATGTGGGCGTAGCAATGTATAAATGTATAAGCGTAGCAATGATTTTTTACGTTTTTGCGTTGCTACGTTTTGACGTTCTTATATTAGGAAATTTGTGTTTAGTTTCAAGATAAAAAATAATTTGCAAATATGTAGTCAAAAATTAAAAGCTAGGCACGATTTATTTTGAAATTAAAATTTATGAGATTTAAAGTCTGATTTTTGTTTATTATATTTATTGCTTATTTTGGATTTAGTTTAGCTTTTGACATAGAAACTGAATGTGAAAAGAGGACTTTTGTAGTGACTGCATATTATTCTCCCGTTAGTGGTCAGGCTTTTTATTATAGACCCGATTATGTGCAAGAAAAGATTCTTAATTGAGATGGTATAGCATGAGCAGCTTGAAAAAAAGTCTTTAATGGTATGCTTGCTTGACCAAAGTCTTATGATTTTGGAAGTATTATCTATTTCCCTTGATGGGGAATATGAGAAATTGCTGATAGGGGATGAGCGATTGTAAATTCATGGGAAAGATGACATACGTCTGATCGTATAGATATATGGATGTGAAGATGAGAAGAATGATTAGTGAGAGCTTTGATATTTGGCAAACAGACTTTGTCTTGATATTTTTGTAGTGCAGATAAAATTAAATGAAATAATTTTAAAATCTGATTTAATTTTGAACAAGTACCTTTTTATACCAATTTTTTTGATCTTGCTCTTTGGGTTGTGAAGCTATGATCTTGAAGAAATGATGTGTGGGTATGGACTTTGCAAAAATATCTTATAAAACTTTGATATCTAAAAACGGGTAAACAAACATGATTTTTTGGTCCAGAAACAAAAGATGCTTTGTGTAGATATCAGGTAGCTAAATGAATCTTATCTAAGAAAAGTTCTAATTGTTGAGTGTTTTCTACTCCTACTAGTTTTGTGATGAAACAGGATGTTAAAAATAAATGATTTTATCCTTGAGATCTTTGGGCTGTGTGAACATTGGAAAGCATCAAAAAAGATGCTAGGAAAATATTTCAAGAGGTAGAAGTTGGTTTTGCTATTAAGCAATATTTTACAAAAACTTATAATAAATGAGATAAATCTGACGATATTAAAAAATTGCAAATAATTCTGACTAATTTGTGATATTATACTTGAAATATCAGTTCTGTCTTTGATTCTAGGACTATTGATGCTGTATATGCTTTTCAGCTTAAAAATGGCATATTGTCTTTGAATTCGAATTTATCTTCTAGATGATGGCTTGGTCCTGCTACTAGGAATAAATTAAATGGATTGGTCAATGATAATGAGAGTTTATTGGTTTTGCAAGCTAATATTCAAGATTCCGGCCGCAAAACAATAACGCCGGAATGACAGAAAAAAAAGGAGGACAATAGTGGAAAGTTTCAATTTTATAGGCCATATAAAAAGGGAGCCCAAAATTGAGAGGTTAGAATTTTACAGAGTTTCTTATCTTGAGAAAAATTATATAAATGAAAAATAGATTGAATATATTCTTTGAATGTTATAAATGCTTTGTGTGAGTTTCAAAAGAAAAATGGATTAATATCATCAAAAGATGATCAGAATTTATGTGGCTATTTGGGGCCCAAAACGAGAGATTTGATAAATAAGAAATTGTAATTAATGATTATATAATATATATATTTTTTTTTATGTTATCAAATATTTTAGAAACGATCTTGAATCATATAGTATTCATCCGTCTTTTTTAAAATTCACTCGTATATTTTAACAAAAGATGCTAATGGTATTTTTTCTGTATTTTCTAATAATTTTTTTTGAAAAGAACATTCTTTTCTTCGTGATTTTAGATATTCTATCAACTCTTTCTTGTTTCTAAATTCAAATGGTCATCGACTAGAGTCTTTTCCTAGATTAATAATAAATTGAACGTCTTTAGGTGTTTCTATAAAGAAATTTTCTATGGAAAGTTCTTCATCTATAGATTTTATTATGCTCGTTAATCCTTTATTAAGATGATTTAGGTTTATTCACTTACATTTATCTTCTAATTCAGCTATATTAAATTCTGGTATCTGGTTTAAAAGAATGGCTATTTCTCATCATTTCTATGAATCTTTTCTTTCTGAACTTTGAGTACTAATTTCTTGTTCTCATAATTTTTTTGAATTTTCTCACATTTTGAATCTTTATCGTAATAAAAATTATTTATAAACAATATAATCTTCTCATTTGGCTCAAGTTCATAATAATACATTGCCCTCAAATCATAATACTTCTATAAGGCGATCTGTATAATCTCTGTATGCTTGTGGCAACTGGAATTTGTCTTTTATTCATTCAATACTTTCGCTTAAATCAAAATCTAGACTGTAAACAACTTCTATGTCTTTGTATTCATTTCATTGTGGCAATATATCTGTGTATGTTTTTCAATTTTGCGTGTTAATATATTTTTCTCATGTTCTAGCTCCTTCTCATAGGAAATTTAGTAAATCATATTTGGTTATAAAGATTATATCTGCTTTATTTCTTCTTAAGGTCTCTCTAAGCTCTACTATATCGTAATATCATACGTTTCTTTTTCTTTTAGTCGTTGCTCATACTTCATCTCAACAGTATGCTCTATATTCTTCTTCTTTTTCTTCTGTAAATTTTGTAGGGAAATGTCATCATCAAACCTTAGATTTAATAGCTTTGGTAACCATTATGTGTGTATGAATTTCTGGTAAGTTAAGGCCGCTAGAGACTCAGTTTGATGTTGTGTCGGAACTTGTACAATATGGATAGTTTCAGCCATCTATTGCAAGTCATGAGGATTGAGAGTGTTCTATCAATATTTTTTCTCATTTTTGAGCGGCATCGTTTAACATCATGTTGCTATGATCTATTTGGATGTATCATTCATCACTCATCTGTTGCAATAATTTTTTTTCTTCTTCTACTTCGTTCATGATTTCTTTTAAATCTAATCATGTGAATAACTCTGAGTTTACTTTCATAAATTCGTTTAATTGATCACTGTTTGGATTTGATAATATATTGAAATTAACTCATGTCCTAAGAGCTTTTAGAGCGTAGGCTGGTCAGATTCATTTAGCTGTGGTTCAGACTTTTTTGGATTTTAATCATTCTATGATTTTATCTAATTTTTTTTGTAGATTATTAAATATTATTTGAGCTCCTCATGCTATAAAAGTTCTTCATTTCATGTTATATCATTTGGATTCCAATAATTTTATTTCTTCGTAGATTCATTTGATATTTACCACTCTTCATTGTCATATGTATATTTTTGCTTTTTCATTTACCGCTCATCAAGGTAATTCGTGTAAAGCAACTTTTTCTCAATTTTTGCAAAAAGCTTGATGTCATGCATTGCCTCATCATGCGGCTACAGCGATTCGATCGTTATCTTCAAACTGAGACGCCGCTTTTCATTTTCATTCATCTCATTGTTGTCATCAGTATATAACAGCTACATTTCATCTTTCCCAGACCTTATCTTCAAAATTTTTATTATTTAAATTTTCTATTTTTTTTGGTCTATTATACTTAATTCTCTGTTTTTCTAATGATTCTGTCATAATAAATTCTTATAACAATAAAAAAGCTGAGATTTTATATAAATTTCAGTCTTTAAATCAAGTATTTATTTTTTGTCAATTGTTTTATTGAAAATTTAAAGTTATATGTAATTATAAGATATTTATCGTTATGGGACTTTTCCCGTCCCATACCCTAGGACATACTTTTTGGCATTGCCCTCCCGCTTTACGGGACAGGCGTCAAGTATTCAAAAAGGTCTAGGCCTCACAACCTTGCCCCGACTGTTCGGGGTCTAGACCATTTTGTTCGGCCTTTGTCTTGCTAATTTCGTAGTATTTCCAGCTGTCTTTTGATGAGATAGTATTGTTATTGGAATTTTCAGTAGTGGGTGACTATAAAAAATCTATTTCAAACTTTGGCGTATCATAGTCATATTTCTTGAAAATATGGACTAGATATAGCATTATAATGTGGTTTGTATGATTTATTTTTTTCTCACATAAAAAATTGAAATCATTTATCTATTTGTCATAGGAAATATTGTGTACAATCGTTTTGGCTACATTTATATGTTTGTTGCGCTATATTTTCTGAAAAACTTGCTATTCAATTTTCTTCTTTTGAAAATTCTATTCAGTTTTCTTGAAACCAGTATTTGATACTATCGTAATTATAATATCAATCTGACACTTTCCTTTTGTGGGTAGAATTATTTATAGATGCTAAATAGTTTGCTCGTTTCTGAGCTGTATTGTTTAATTGAGTATTTATTATAAAATTATTTAGTCATAAAGATGATCTTTCTTGATTATGTAGTTGTAATCGTTTATTTTCAATGATTTCTTGGTTTATATTTGTAATGTTTGTAGTTTCTATTATAGGTTCTTGGATGTTATTTAAATTTTTGAGAAAATAGTCTAATATATATTGATATCTTTCTTTGTCTGATTGTTTACTGGCTTTGTTTTTTGCTTTTTGAATTATATTTATAAATAATTTATATTTTTTATTTTGTTCATTTTTACTGAAATTTTTTATTTTGGAATTTATCATATTCAAGGTATTATCTAGATTTTCATAAGGATTAGCAGCAACAGATTCTTTATTTGCTAAAAGAAAAAAAGAAATAATGAAAATCAGAATTAAATTTAATAATTTTTTAAATTTCATTTTAATTGTTTATTATAAAATATTAATTAAATCCTAATATTTTATTAAAAAAAAACAAGTAATATTTTATTTGCAATTTTGACAAATATCATTATCAAAAATTTGTGTTTTATTTTTTTTTTGTTATGTGGAATCATATATATTGATCGATAACTAATCTTTTGCAGGGATGAATAGAAATGTATCCAATATTCATAGTTTTTGTGGTTGGTTCATTTGTCCAATGAATAAAAGTAATTATAGATTTTGTGAAATATAAACGTTTATATCGATGACATATATTTACTGCTTGATGATTCCCGTCTTTTCATAGTGGTATAGCTACGAGTGTAACTTTATTAGCATTGTTTGAATATGGTTTTGATAGTACTATTTTTGCAATAGCTTTTGCTTTTTCAATATTATTTGCATATGATGCTATGAATTTGAGATATGAGGCGGGCCAACATGCACATTATATAAATGATTTGAGAGTTGATTTGCAGTGAGTATTGACGAAAAAAGAAAAAAGACCATTAAAAGAGAGGATTTGACATACTTGGCAAGAAGTTGTTTGATGAATATTGTTTTGATTAGTATCAACATCTTTGTTGTATTATTATTTTGTAGTAGCTTAAGTAAATGATAAATATAGTAAAACAAAGACCTTTTAAGAGAAGACGTAGGAAGGTTTTTATTAGATGAAAAAAATTTCCTGTTAATAATATTCCATTTAAAATTATACTTAAATGAATTTTGGTTTTTTCTGTTGTTTTTGTTTTTATATATTTTGTTATTTATATATTTAGATCTACTTTATTTAAATCTGAATATTATATCTATAATTTAAGATATTCAGTTGAAAGTGTGAGAAATTTTGATGATCCTGCTTTGTATAAAATTGTTAAAAATGAAACAAAATGAGAAAATTATTATGTTTTAAAGTATTTTAAAAAAAATGATATATTTTCCCTTTTAAAATCTAAATTCCCATTTGTTAAGTCTATTGAGTTTCATTATCCTCAGAAAAATACATTAGATGTAAAAATATTATTTGATAAATTAGATTTACGTTTTAAATTGTGAAACAAGATTTTTGGTTTATATAAATGAAATACATTTTTGTTATATAGTTGAAATATTTTATGAGAAAATGTTAAAATTGTAGAGTTGCCGTGATATCTTTCAGGTTTGAATAATTTAAATGGTTTGTTTTTTAATTACCCGTATGAAGATTTTATTTTAAATATTGATATAATTTCTCAAGTTTTTGGAGATAAAGTTCGTTTGGTTTACTTGCCTGGGGCCAAGAGAATTGCTGTATTTGTAGGCAAAAATAAAGTTGTTTATATAAACCTTCAAAAAGATATAAAACTACAAATGACTGAATATGATTTTTTAAGAAAATATGATTCTGATTTTTCAAATTATGTTGAAATAGATCTTTGAAGTCTAGAGTGAAGTATGGCAATTGTTAAGCGTTAAAATGTAGCAACGTATAAACGTAGCAACGTAGCAACGTTCAATTATTTACAAATTAATCTTAAAAAAATGAAAAATTTAAAATCTGATTTCCCTATATTTGTTAATAATCCTGGTTTAGTTTATCTTGATAATGCTGCTAGTACCCAAAAATCTAAATATGTGATAGATTGAGTTTATGATTTTGTATCAAGGGATTATGCTAATATTCATAGGGGATTGTATTCTTTATCTGAAAAATCGGAAGAAATTTATCATAGATCAAAAGAAGAGGTAGCGAAATTTATAAATTGTAAATCTAGTGAAGTAATTTATTCTTATAATTCTACTTATGGTATAAATATTATAGCTCAAGCTTTGGCTAATTCTTGATTTATAAAAAAATGAGATAATGTATTGCTTGGTATATGGGAACATCATTCTGATATTTTGCCATGGATGATTTTGTCAGAAAAATTTTGATTTGGGATAAGATTTATAGGTATATGAGATGATTTTGATATAGATCGGAATGATTTTGAGTCAAAATATGATGAAACTGTAAAATTGGTTGCTTGTGCTCAAGTGTCAAATGTTACATGATGTATATATGATATAAAAAAATTAAAATCAAAATTAAATTCTGAAACTTTTTTGTTGGTAGATTGATCACAATCCGTTCCCAATATAAAAGTAGATGTTAAAGATCTTTGATGTGATTGTCTTGTCTTTACCTGACATAAAATGCTTGCTTATACAGGTATATGAGCTATTTATCTTAAACTTGATTGGATTAAAAAATTGATGCCAATGTTTGGCTGATGATGAACGGTCCAGGATGTTTCCAATGACTCTTACGAGTTTTTTTCTACTAATGATAAATTTGAATCTTGAACGCCAAATATTATCTGAGCTGTAAGTCTTTTAAAATCTATTGAGTATATAAATTTTATATGATGAATACAGTTTATACATGATAATGAGATTGACCTAATGAATTATGCTTTAGAGAAATTTAAAATTTTGGATAAAAAAATAGATCTTGTATGACCATTGGATGTAAACAAGAGAGTGGGAGTATTTTCTTTTAATCTACCTTCAAAAAAAAATCAGAATTCTATATGAGAAATCTTTGCAGAGAAAAATATATGTGTGCGTTGTGGTGGTCATTGTGCCTATCCTTTACATAAATTTTTAAATAAAAATTGAACATGTAGAATGAGTTTATATTTTTACAATGATAAAGAAGATATTGATAAGTTTTTTGAAGTTTTAGAGAGTATTATATAATTATTTAATATATTTTTATTATGTCAATCATTCGTCCTGATTTATTCGGGATTTTTTTGTTTAAAACGATACTTTGGATATAATAAGTTCATATAATTTAATATTTAATATAAATATTATGGTAGAAAATCTTGCTGAAAAAGATGAATATATCGATAAAGAACATGCTGAAGTATTAAAAAAACTTGTAAAATCACAATCTACAAAAGAACGTGTAAGGCTGTTTGGTAAAGTTATGGATACTTATTGAGTGGATGGCGTAGTTTCTCTCATACCAGAACTTGGTGATGCTGGTGTCAGTATAGTTGCGACTACATATCTGCTTGTAGAATGAAAAAATATGTGATTAAAATTTATGGATATGCTCAAAATTGTATGATATCAGTCGGCAGATATGCTTGTATGAGCTATACCACTTTTGTGAGATATTTCAGATTTTTTCTTTAAGTCAAATAAACGATCTGCTAAAATTTTTGAAAATCATTTTGAAAAGTTGAAGAAAGAAGCTCTAGCTAAATGAGTATCTTCAAATGATATAGCCAAAATAGAAACAAAGAATAAAGCATTTTTGGATGCTATCAACAATCATCTTGATGATAAGAAAACAAAAGCTTAATTATATTTATTTTAAAAATAAAAAAAATGAGTAATATTGAAGTCTTTGATAGACAAATAGATGATATAAAGCTTTCTTTAGATGAATTAAAGAAAGAAACTTCTGTAGAACAAAAAAATAAGAAAACTGAATTTACAAAGGAAAAGATCAGTAAGACCAGAGAAGAAATAAATAAAAAATTAGAAGAATTAAAATTACTTTGAGATGATACTAGTTTAGAAGAAGCAAAAAAACTTGAAGAAAAATTGGTCCTTCTTGAGAGTATTTCTTGAGAAATATCTTCGTTGGAAAATGAAGTAAAATCTTGAGGTATTCCTGAAGATCAGCAGAAATGATGGTTTAAAAGACAACGAGAAGGCGTAACGAGTAAAGAAGAATGGAAAGAAAATAGATGGACTAATGTTTGACGTGTTGCTATGTGAATATGAGCAGTATCTTTGGCTGTATGGTGAGTAAAAAAACTTTTTGGTATATGAAAAAAAAATAAAGAAACTAAAGAATCAGACTGAGAAAAAAAAGGATTTTGGCAGACGTGATTATGAAAGGTTTTGAAACGAACTGGTGTATGAACTTGAGCTTATTATTTAGCGCATTGAATTTATACATGAAATTGGTGATTATGAAAGTTTTTTGATTGGTCTAAAGAAAAAAATAAACTTAGTTTTGAAGAAGCAATACCACTTGTGGAATGAGAATTGTGAAGTATATCAGAACGGGATATAAATTCTCAGAGATGATCTATAAGATATGATGAATCTAGCTCAGAAATAAGATCTTATTGAAAAACTCTTGATGGTAAAGATATATGAACTAAGATAGATAAAAAAGAAATGAAAATAGACTGATTAGAAACAAAGTTTTCTGACTATAAAGAACTTATATTTACGGCTAATTTTATAAATTATTTAAAATTTCATTATATTGGTAAATGAGATGATGATTCTCCATTTTTTCCATGAAATAATACATGAGATATATACATGAGAATGAATACAGAATGAAAAATGGAAGAAAAGGAGGTTATAAGTTGATGAATGTGGTCTACTTTGAGAAAATACGCTCCCAGTCTTGATCCTAGTCTTTTATCTAGAGCAACTAATGTTTTTTGAACTACAGATACAAAATGAAAAGACAGATTGTGTTCTTATTTAAATACTTTGCCTTGATGGAAACATAAAAAAGCTTGATATGAATATAATGAATCTCATCAAGATGATGAAAAAAATAAAAAAGCTAAAGAATTGCAGCAAGAAATCGAAGAAACTGTGGTTGAACAAGATTTGGGTTGAACTAGATGAGAAATAAGAGCAGTGAAAATAAATGATTTCGAATATGATATAGAATCTTGGTCTTATAAAGTAAAAATTAAATTTGATCCAGAGATAAGAATAGAATGAATGGATATATCTTTTCCTACTGTCAGAGAAGCTATGAGAACTGCTAATTTCTTTAATAGAATGAAAAAAGAATATTGATGAAAATGTGATAAAAATCAACCATTTAGTATCGAATCTGAGTATTGAGATTTTGCTTTGTGGGTTAGTTCTAAAGAAAGAGATTGGGCAAAAATTAAAGTATTGGAAGATAATACTTTGAAAGAAAAATTTCCGACAGTTTATGATAAAAAAAATAGAGATAATTTTTTGAATGTGTTGAACAATCTTCCTAAAGAATTAGGTTTTGAATGATGGATGTAATATTTTATTTTGATTAATTTTTTTATGCCAGAAGAAAATATTGAAAATAAAACCCCAATAGATGAATTTAATTTATGACAAATAAATTCAGATATACTTAATCTAAAAAATAAAGTTGCTGATGCATATATCAATAAAATCAAAGATAGTTGATTTTCTTTTTGATCATTGCTTATATGAAAATGAGATATGATAAAAGATTATTTAGTATCTGAGAGTATTTTGGATAAAATTTCAGATGAAGCTAAATGAAAATTTTTATTTCAGCCCCTTATAAAACCATTATTGAGTGAATCTATACAATATAATTGAAAAACGATGACAATATGAGAATATATAGAACAGGCTAAAAAAGACTTGGATGCAGCAACTACTGAAGTAGAGCTTAATAATCTAAAATCTATTGTTGAAAATAAAGAAGTTTCCAAAGCTTGAGATCAATCTGATAATACTCAAACTACACAACAAACTACTGTTCCAGAAGAAGCTAGTAGTTCAATTCCTTATAAAGAGACAGCTATAGTGGCTGCATGATTAGTTATAGGTAAAGATGTGGTTTCTGCTTTACCAAAAGATGATTTAAAAATAACTTCAGAATATTGAGTAGATAGATGAGATCATAAACATTGATGAATAGATTATTGAGCGGATGAATGAACGTTAATTTATTCTATGGTAGAATGAACTGTCGATAGGGTATTGTATGAAGCTGATTGATTTGGTAATTATGTAGTTATAAAGGATAAAGATTGAAAAGAAATAATATATGCTCATTTAAAAGAAAAACCCGATTTACGGTCAGGTCAAAAAATTGCTATGTGAGAGAAAATTTGAGAAGTAGGAAATACATGATATAGTACTTGACCACATTTACATTTGGAAGTTAGAGATAATGGAAAATCTGTTGATCCCAAAAGTGTTTTCCCACAAGAAGTATTACTAGCTTAGAGATTATAATTTATATGATTTATAAGTTATTTTTTTTTTAGGCTTATCTTCTGCTTCGTTTATATACCTACGAAATCGAGTCCTTTGTTTTTTGGCTAGATGGTGGGTGTTTTTTTTAAGCGTTTCTTCTAGCTCTTGTAAATTATAATTTCAATTTATATATTCTATAGTTTCTTTGTATCATATTCATTGCATAGATTGTAACTCAGGTCAGTATCATTTTTTGATTAAAGATTTTACTTCATCTATAAGTCAGGATTGTATCATTTCTTTTATCCTAATATCTATTCTATTGTCTGTATCTTCTTTTTCTCTCCATAATCATATCATAAGGATTGGGTAATTTACTTTCGATTCAAAATAACTTTTTGTTTTTGTTTTTCATGTTTTATGGAATATTTCAAGAGCTCTAATTATAAATCTGATTGAATTTGGATGTAATTTATTCGCTTCTTCTGGATCTATCTTTATTAATTCTTTGTATAATATTCATGGATTTTTAGATTCTTTTTCTTCTAATTTTTTTCTAAGTTCATAATCAGGAGGACAGGAGGGCATAGAAAAATTTTTGTAAATTGTATCTATATATAGACCTGTTCATCAGACTATTATTGGAAGTTTGTTCTTTTTTTTAATATTTTTTATTATTTTTTCTGTGTCTTCTTTTCGTTGTCATGCTGTGTAAACTTGATCTGGATTGACTATATTTATTTGATGGTGTATTATTTTGTTGCGAATTTTTAATGGCACTTTATCTGTTCATATATCCATATAATTAAAAATCTGTCTGCTATCTGCAGATATTATTTCGATATCGAAGAACTCACTAAGTAATATCGATAACTTACTTTTTCATGTGGCTGTCGCTCCCCAGATAATAACAATTCAATCCGGATTATTTTTTTGAAAAGTTTCAATATCAGCTTTTACATCATTTAAGATATCTTCGATTTCCATTATATTAGTATTTTTTAGGATTGAAAAATGGATTTTGAGAACATCATTTATTTACGCACATAATACTTCATATAAGATTTTTATCATTTTTGTAAACGATACTAGCATTCCATTCTTCTTCGAAAAGAATATTGTCTGATTTAAGTTTATATTTTAATGTATATTGATATTTTTTAGCTTTTCATGAGGTATTTTGTATTTCTTTTATGTTAGTTAAATAGATTGTATTGTTAGAAAGACTATTCAAAAAATTTGTTAGTCGTGTAGAGTTATAATAAGTTTTATATGAATTACTTTGTCTGAGTGGAATATCTGTTAGATTTATTAGATTATCGAAGTTTTTTTCATTTATGCTTTTATAAAAATCTGATATTAATTGTTCTTGTAAATTGAGTTTTATAGTTTCTTTTGTTGTATCTGATATAGTTTGTGTTCATGTTTTTTGTGATGTTTGATTATTTTTTTGTGTATTTAAATTTATTATATTTGTATTTTGTTGCGTTGTATTATTGTTTGTACTTGAAATTAATCATTTCTCTGTGTTGTTTGATTTAAATAACATAGAAAAAATAAATAGTAATATCGAAAAAACCAGTAGTCATAATGCTATATTATCTAATTTTGATCTCTTTCTTATATTATTAGCCACAAAAGATATTGGAATTTTTTTAATTTCTTCCAATTGTGTGACTTTTTGAGTATTGTCTAAATATTTTCTTGGCCTTCAGCGTGATCTTATTATATTTTCTTTTGGCTTAGCTTTGAACATTTTTGGTGGTCTTCAAACTTTGTTTTTTGTCGCCATAGGATTTGAAAAATTTTAAAATTTTATTTTAACTTAGCTATTTTATAAAGATTTTAAATTATTATGCAATAAAAAAAAACCCGACTTATCGGGGTGTGACACTTTAATAAATTTGTGCTCATCTATTAAAAAATATTATAATATTTTAAGATTATCTTACTCTGATTGTATAACTATATCGATCCAAAAATGCGTCATAAAATTCATCATAGTCATCATATATAGAATCGTCTCAATTTACTATATTTTCCATTTCTTCGTATAGATCATCTGACATATTTTGTCGTGTATTATTTGTTCTTAATTTAGGATAATCACTTTCTAAGTCATCTATTATATCTTCTCGAGAATCATATACGGCTTCTATTTTATCTATATCACTAGATGAAAATCAGTTGGAAGAAGATCAGCTGTCATCAACGTAGAAAGTCTTTTCACCGTAAGCTCAAGAATCATCTTCATCATAAACTCTAACCTTGTAATCATATTCTTTTTTGAATTTAATGAAGTTATCTAAACTAGCTTCACCATCATCAGAAGAATCAAATTCGTAA
>Ga0172367_10003610_pt1 | contig 19837 bp, 19 predicted proteins | sample Lak10m_FD_114542 | JGI IMG/M metagenome (GOLD analysis project Ga0172367, IMG submission 114542) | Freshwater microbial communities from Kabuno Bay, South-Kivu, Congo - kab_022012_10m | ecosystem: Environmental > Aquatic > Freshwater > Lake | place: Democratic Republic of the Congo: South-Kivu...
ACCAATACCCTTTGATAATTCTGGGTAGAAAGAGGGTACAAGTTAGGGTTTACTGTCACTTTACCCCAGTGGCTCCCCCCCCCCCCCGATCTAATCAAGCTTATTCAGCTTATTCAGCTGATGTGCCGTGCCGTTTTTGAGCTAGCGATTTGGAAGGCGGAAGGCAATCCCCAGGTCTCCTCCAGGTGAATCCCTCCGGCGTACATCCCGGCGTTCCAACGGACGTACCTCCCCGCTGGTGCTATTCCACACCCGCTTGCGAACCCCACGTCCCCGCCCGCGTGCCAAACCTAAACTCGGAGCGCCCAAGCCCGCGGCATTCATGCCGCTTCAACGCACGAGGTTCGATCGCCTCCCCCAAAACCCCGGACGCGCTCGATTAACGAACACGGAAGCGGCGTAAACGCCGCGCTCCAACCCTAGTCCTACCGACGTCAAATCAATGGCCTCTGCACTCCCGATTCGGACGGACTGAAGCCCCAAGCCCGATCGGACGCATACTCCCGTCAAACAGTTCAATCCTAACAAAACTCAATCCCACACACACCTCACCTCTGCGCCCTCCTCACACTTCGCGCCTCCGCGTTAAGAACTCCCGCCTCGCTCCAAGCCCTGCCGATCCCAAGAGCCGATTCCGCTACAGCCGTCCCCCTTTCAGCGTGTTCCCTGTGTTCCGCAGTGATACCCAAACAGGGAACACGCTGGCTTGCACGAGTAAATCAAAGGGGTAAATTGCCGCCATGAGCAGAACAGAAATCCTCGAAGAACTGCGCCGGATGCCTGAACCGGAACGGCGTGAACTGCTCGAAACCATCGAGATGGAGTTTGGCGACTCCGACGGCCCACTCACACCTGAGCAGACTGCCGAACTCGACCGTCGAGCGGAACGCGCGCTGGCGCACCCGGAACGCTGCCGTCCGCTGGCTGAGGTGGTTGCCGACATTCAAAAACGATTCCGCCCCAACCAATGAGGTTTCGGGTCGTTATCGAAGCCGAGGCGGAACAGGAACTCACCAACGCCGTCCGGTTCTATGATGAGCGCGAGCCGGGAGTCGGCCAAAGATTCTCCAAAGAGTTACAGGCTTTTTTCAATACAGTCTGCCAGGACCCCGAAAGATTTTCATTCGCCAGTCGGTTGACCCAAAAGGCCACGTTACCAAAGCCGTGGCCGTATTCCGTTTACTTCGTTGTTAAACGCAAAGCAGCCGAGATCATCATTACCGCCATCTGGCATAGCTCGCGAAACCCGACCGAACTGCGACGCCGCTTGAGATGAACGGAACAAGCCGTTGAACGGTGCCTCCCCACGGGGGACCATGAGCGGAGCGCTCTCTCGAATACAGAAAGCCGATCGGGCAAAACCGTACCTGTTTCTTTGAACGTTCCTCAAATAGTTACAGAAAGACTTGCCGTCCCCCCCGTTCGATCCACCCCGAGGATCACAACAACAGGGGAGAATGCGGTGGGCAAGCTCAAATCAAGTTCTGGTATACTGCCACGAACTCTGCCAAGGTTCAGAGATCCGTGCCTATTCAATCGCCGAACATCACGGATCCACTCTGGAAAATCAAAGGGCTCGGCGAGTTTAACCGACTCGTGATACCGTTGTGCAGTATGAAATCTGACGTGCTGCTGACGCTTGACCCGGAAACCTTAGGTTGAACGCTGGTGTCCAGCGGCACGCGGGTTCCGGTTAAGTCGCTCTTCGATTACCTCGAAAACAACTACCCCCTCGAAGAATTTCTGGAATGTTTTCCCTCCGTGACGCGTGAAACGGCCCGTCGCATCCTCGACCAGTCTGAATCCGCATTGCTGACTGCCGCTGCATGAACATCCTCTTGGATGAGTGTGTGCCGTGGCCGATGCACAAACCCCTTGCCGATCAACACGGTGACCAGTGGCGCCCGCGCGACGCGGTCTAGATGGCTGACGATGATCGCCGGATGTGGCCCCGCTTCCGCAAAGTCAAAGGTCCAGATGTCCCACTGTTTCATTCCGCCTCGACCTTCAGAGTGGAAGCGCGGGCGGTGCGGCGTTCGGACTGATTGTCCGTGCTGGTGTAGAGATGGCGCAGTGAGCCGGGCGGAAATGAGCCTGCCGCCAAGGATTTTTCCTCCGCTTCAAGGATGCGCAAGCCGGCGCGCACCACTTCGCTAGAGTTGTTGTAGCGCCCGCTCTCAACGAGGCGCGCAATCAATTCCTCAAAATGCTTTGTCAAAGCAATCTTCATCGCTGCCACATAGGAATAGATGCTATCTATTGTCAATTCTCGGCCTGATCCCAATCAAGCACACCTGCGCATGAATCCCACACACCTCACCTCTGCGCCCTCCTCACACTTCGCGCCTCCGTGTTAAAAACTCCCCCCCCCCCGCTCCAAGCCCTGTCCAGCCCAAGAGCCGATCCCGCTACAGTCATTCCCCTTTCCGCGTGCTCCGCAGTGATACGCAGCCCCATCGCAGCAATACCGCACCCGACACCGCAGATGCTCTATGCGAATCCGATCTCGGGACGAGACATCGCAGGTCGGTAGCCCCCTCCCTTTCACACGTCGGCTCGTCTCAGCGGTAGGCGGAAATCGGCTTTGGAACGACGCCGAGTTGCGGGTAGTCAAAACCACTGTCGAGCGGTTGATACGTCCCGACAATCTCCACGCTACGAGTCGCCGTGATGTCCGCCTCCAAGCCCATCGCCCAATATGCAGCGTTGATGATCAATCGACGCAACCCCGGGCTCTTGAAGTCATGGGCACTGCCCATCGTCGAGTGGAACACGCGCGCCTTCTTACCCTCACTGGTCTGCCAATGCTTGAACCATGCGACGGGCAACGGTTCCAACTCTGGATTCGGAGGATCGTCGTGGTTCCTGCCCATCAACGGTTGCCCCCAGACCAGCGCAGTGCAATCCGCAGGCAGACGCGCTCCTTCGTTATAGGTTCGGTAAACGTCCGACTTCCCCCAAATGTCGCCGACGCCGATCAAGATGGGATGGTGCTTTTGTTCCGGCACCAGAGTTCCTCGTGTGGAATCAGCCTGCCATCGTCCATGATGGTTGAGAAAGGTACCGCCCAACACATCCTCCCCCCATCGCACCGTCTTGCCCGCGATCTTGTAAGGCAACGGCGCGTGGAATCCATGGTTGCCCGTCCGGATCGAGATGATGGGCTTCCCGGAATCAATGTATTTTACAATCTGTTGTCGCTCGGTCATCGGCAACGTGAGCAATCGAGGAAAGAAAATCACCAGATCTGCCGATGCGAGATGCTCGAGCCCGGGGATGTGATGTTCTTTGAACTCCTTACCTTTCTCAGGATAAACCGGCATCGTCGGATCGACCTCTCCCCGCTCGTTAACCCCAAAGAGGACCGTGCAGTCGAAACCGTGGTGCGTGCTGAGTATCTTGGCCAGCATCGGCATCGACTGTTCGCTGCGATATTCCTGATCGGCCGCAATCAGCACGATGCGCTTGCCTTTGCCAGGTCCTTCAGCCCCCCGGTAAGTGAGCCAAGGCTCCGACTCCGCAGCCGTGACATCTCGATGGCCCATACCAAAGGTCAACGCCATGAGGACAACCGTCCGTATGAACCCATTCAACATAAGCAGGAGGATAAAAGAAGCGCTAGTCTTTGGGGATCTCGTTCACGGTATAGAAGGCTCTCGAGTGAACCAGATGTCGACCCTCGGGACTCGTTATTTTGGCGAGGTCAAAATCATGGATGTGGTCCTCGACGATTCGGTCCAATCGCACGAACACCGACAGCCCGTCCGCCGCCGGCACCGCCTCCAGCACACGCGGCGTAGTCTGGTCCACTTCAGGGCTTCCATAACCCGCGTGGTAGACGTGGGTATAAGTCGTCACCCGATAGGCATCGACGTCTGCCGCAACCTTCCTGTCCACGGGCTTTGTGAAACGGAAACGAAATCCTGTTTTGCGAATATTGATCTCTTGGATCTCAAACGGTACAACTCCATTCCAATCGATACGTTGAAGCGCAAACGGTTCCGTGCCTCGAACCGGCCATTGTCGGCTGGTCGTAAATCCGCCCACCACCAACTGGCCTTGGGGCGAAAACTCGACGTTCATGATCCCGGTGGCTAAGCCTTCCCGGAACGGATAACAGGCCCCTTGCCAAACGCCGTTCACCATTTCGGTCGTCGCTCGAATGATCAAACTCAAACTGTAGTCCCCCAAAAACAGCTGGCCATCGAACGGACCAAACCGGCCGTCGGTTTGGTTCAGTCGAAAGCCCGAGATCGACCGTCCCATCTTGATGTAGGGAAACTTGACTGCGGGCGGAACCAACTCCCGGACCCGTTTCTTTTCAATTCCCATGCGTGAGTCGCTGTTGGGTTCCAGGCTTGGAGCGTTCACTCCGGGGGCGTACGGATACCAGTTGTAACTCGCAGGATGCCCAAGAAAGGCTCCCGGCAAGAGCGGTTTGAGCGAGCAGCAACCATTCCATGGACCTTGGCTCTCGGTCACGAACATCGTTCCTTCCGCATTCGCTCCAACCCCGCCCGGACTGCGCAAGCCACTGCAAATCGGAATCATCTTACCGTCTGAGGTCACTTTAACCGCCCATCCTCGGAAGAGATTGTGCGACTCATACGAGCTACTCAAACCCAACGCCACCCAGATGTTCCCGTCACGATCGTGCTTGGAACCAAAGGCAAATTCGTGGCCTTCCGCATATCCCCAGTTGCTGGTCAACGTATCGTATCGATCGGCAATTCCATCACCGTTGGCATCTGAGATCCGCGTCACCTCACCCCACGTCGTAGCCGTGAGCGCGCCGTCTCGCCACGACAACGAAAAGGTCTCATCCAACCCGGTGGCAAAGAGGTGGAACTCAGGCTTGGGAGAAGTGTCGAAGGCTCCGCGTATGAAGTAGACATCCCCTCGCCGTGTGCCCACCGCCAAGCGCCCATCGGGAAGCACCTCCATGCCCCCAGGCCGCATCGGTACTCCACTCGGGATCGGGATGTTCACGACGGGATAGTACTTCGCTTCCTCCTGGGCCGTGCCCCACATGGCCCCAAGCTCCTCCTCCGCGTGAAGATGCAATGTCATCAAGCCCAGGGCGATGACGACCATGTAACGCAAGGGATCCATAAACACGTCGACAACCCTACCCAGCCATGCATGGCTTGAAAACCATCATTATGCCGCAATCCAAAACCCCACCACCCCCACTGTAGGCCGTGTGCCCCTACACGGCGGGCCCGCCCCCGGTCCGCACCGCCCTGGGAGCGCCGGCACCCGTGCCGGCTCCCCCAGCCTCCACACGCATGAACCACCAAGTGCCCCCTCACGGCCTGGCCGCCCCCGGTCCGCACCGCCCTGGGAGCGCCGGCACCCTTGCCGGCTCCCCCAGCCTCCACGCCCATGAACCACCATGTGCCCCCCTCACGGCGTGGCCGCCCCCGGTCCGCACCGCCCTGGGAGCGCCGGCACCCTTGCCGGCTCCCCCAGCCTCCACGCCCATGAACCACCATGTGCCCCCACACGGCGGGCCTACTTACCAATGGTATTCCAACGTCAACATCGATCGCCCTTGCGGCACCTTTAACGGAATCAACACCTCGCCCGGCTCGCCCTCGCGCACGATTCCCTCGTGGTCACGCGTCATAATGCGGAGTTCGAGTTTATCCACACTGAACTCGCGCTCCGACCGCCTCGTGATCCGCTTGCCCGCTGCGGCGCGAAAATAAAACGCCGACGACTCGACCGAACTCTCAAAGCGAAGGGTTCGCTCAAAAAACGATTTCCCCTGCGCATTCCGCCTGTCCTCGAAGTGATCCTCCACAACGATGTCGCCGAATCGGTAAAGAAAGGTCGGCTTGCGGTTCGCATCCAAATGATACCCCCGGAACTGATAACCGTGGTCCTGCGGAAATGAATGATTCAACTTCCCCTTGTAAGGCCAGTTCTCCTCCATCGATTTGAGCCGATGAAACGGAACTCCCGGCGGCAAGGTGATAAGGTCCGTTCCACGGGGTTGAAATGAACCCGGAGCGATGCCCACAAACTCCCCTTTCCAAAGCTGTCTCAAAGCCATCTCCCCAGCCTCAAATACGAGGTTGAGGCGCTCGGGATACCCAACCGCAATTCCGCGATAACCCACCGATGTCTGACCTCGATAGATCTCCGTGACATCACCGATCCTTAGCTCGGTCGACTCACGCGACAGTCCCACGGGCTTTTTCGCTCGGGGTCCATCTTCAAGATAAGTCCAGATCGCTTCGATCTGTTGACCCGCATCGCCATGGAGCAGGTCGGTGCGGACCGATTGCCCATCCGGCCAGTAGCTCGGCATGATCACACCCGGATGAAAACGCGAGGGCTGGCGTAGGTAGAGATGAAACCAATTTTTCTTGAGCCGCTCCGGCACGCGCACCAAATCGACCGCGCTAACCTCACCCGTCTTCTGTCCATTGAACTCGTGGCACACAATGCAGCTCAAACCGGTCGTCCCGACCATCTCGTAACCCGCGCTCTTGAATGTCTCGACGCTGTTCACGGCCGGAATGGTTGCGGACTCCAATCGGTCCACATTCCCAAACAACTCGACCAAAGGCCTCACATTTGCGTCGCCAAACTGCGGCATGCTCGCGTTGAGATACATTCGCTGCCGTTTCCCATCGATCAGCACACTCGCAATCCATTCCGATCGAAGCTTCGCCCCAACCTGCGACAGCGGTGGCGGCAGACGACCTTGTTCGCCCATCGACGGCTGGGCTCCCGTAAAATGCCGGTTGCGCTTCGGATCAACGCCCCCGAGCCCTTCGCGCTCATGGCATCCGATGCAGTTAAACGTCGCCAAAGTCTTTCTAAGCCGTTGCTCGTCGTTCAGCTCAGGATGTTCAACCCGAGTCCATGCCGACCGTATCCAGGATTGTTGTTCCGCGCTCAATCCAAACCGAGGCCCAAGCCCCGACGCGCCATCGCTCATGCAGCCACGCTTTGGATCGAGCTGAGCCCACGAACGCGCCCGCTGGGCTGGCATATTCAAATCGTCGTGGCAATTCGCGCAACCCAACATTCCAAACCATTCCCGACCCCGTCCAGCACGTTCGCGGTCGACTCGAAACGGTTGCAACACGGGAATAGGGTCCCGCGAAACCGACAACATCGACGTCGGAATAGCCTGCCTCGCTAGGTCGGGTCCCTGCATTTCAAAGGTAAAACGAGGGTCATGCCCAGTATGAAAATAAACCAGCGCCACGTCGTGCCAACCAGCGGTCAACTCCACCTTGACCTCCATGCTTTTCACACCCCGTCGATCGCTGGGATCAAGCTGCAACCGCTCCCGACCGTCCACCACCAAAGATCCGCCGTTCCACGTCAGATGAAACGCATATATTCCGGCCCGATCGACCTTCAGCCACCCCGCATACTGGATCGCCGTATGGTGCGAGACCGACCCGAGACTGCCCAACGCGAAATCCTTCACGTGCCCTGCACGCTCAGGCTTCACGTTTTCGCTGCGCAACCCCTCCCACACCTGCCCCCGATAAAGCGTGTAACCCAAAGCACCCGGAACCTGCGTCGACCGCAAGAGGTAATGCGCAATCCGTTCCAACTCCCGACTCGGGAGGCGCATGTCCGGCATTCGGCCCGAGGGTCGACTCGTATGGGGTTGTCGCAAAAACTCGACGAGGCTCTTGAAGCTATACTTCCCTTCCAGCGACCCTAGGGGAATCGACTCAGATGCCAGCACCTCCACTCCCTTGGCATCTCGGGGTGAATGACAGACAGCACAGCCGCGCGAATGAAACAACGCCTGTCCCAAGTCCGCCGCCACTGCATCGGGCGGCTGCAACTCGAAGGTCTGAGGCTTTAAGGACAACAGAAAATGAGTCAGCGCCGTCGCGGCCTCCTTACGATCCTCCGACCGAATTCGCGCCAGCACATCCGGCATCGTCGTGCCCGGTTTCATCTGATGCGGGTTCTCAATGAAAGCCTCCAGATAACTCGGGTTCACCCGTGCCCCGATCCCCCCAAGCCGCGGCGATTTCTTCGAGCGCTCCGACAAGCCCCCCTTCGCCGCATGGCAGGCCACGCAGTTCAACTCCTCAACCAAGACCAACCCCTTTAAATCAGGCTCCAAACGAGACGCGCCTCCCGCCGTGATCCAAGGCGAGGCCACCGCGCTCCACAACAATCCCCCGAGCAACGCCATGACGGTCGCCACGCGTCCAACGCCGCTCGCCATTTTCTGAAGCCCAGTTGTCAGCATGTCCAATTCAGGTCGCAGGATTCGAAACCATGGAGTAACCGCACGCATCTCACACCGACCCTGCGTCTCCTCCGGAGCATGAGGCTCTCGCCCTCCCACGTCCATCCTCGAGCACGCCTAAAGCTCGGCTCAGATTCGCAATGCGCATCATGAACCCTCATTCGCTTCCCCCTGTAGGCCGTCCCCCTTCCCACGCGTCCGCTTTCGCGGCGAATGCCTCCCTCCATGGGACCCGCCTACCGATCAGATCAGACCACCCTCACAAAATACTGCTGGCGCGACGGGGTGTGTTTTGTATCGTTGCTGTGAACGGTTCCACACCCCGTAGCTCTAAAACTCGAATTGACTGTAATGGAAGCCACAGCTGACATCGCGCTTATCGGATTGGCCGTCATGGGCCAGAATCTCATCCTTAACATGAACGACCACGGCTTCACCGTGGTCGCCTACAACCGCACCGTCGCCAAAGTGGATGAGTTCCTCGCGAAAGAGGCCAAGGGCACCAAAGTCATCGGTGCTCATTCCATCGAGGAGATGGTCCGCCTCCTCAAACGACCTCGCCGCGTCATGATGCTCGTCAAGGCCGGGGCGGCCGTCGATGAATTCATCGATCAGATCATCCCCCATCTCGAGCCCGGTGACATCATCATCGATGGAGGCAATTCCCTTTTTGAGGATACCAATCGACGCGTCAAATACGTCGAGAGCAAGGGTCTGCTCTACATCGGAACCGGAGTCTCCGGTGGCGAGGAAGGCGCCCGACGTGGCCCCAGCATCATGCCCGGTGGCTCTCCCGCCGCATGGCCTCACGTGAAAGAGATTTTCCAAGCCATCTCCGCTAAGGTCGACGGCGGTGCCGCGTGCTGCGACTGGGTGGGGCAACAGGGGGCTGGGCACTACGTAAAAATGGTGCATAACGGCATCGAATACGGCGACATGCAGCTTATCTGCGAAGCCTACTCTCTCATGAAAGAGGGCCTCGGAATGACCGCTCAGGAAATGCACGAGGTCTTCGCCGAGTGGAACCAGGGCGACCTCGACAGCTACCTCATCGAGATCACACGCGACATCCTCGGGTTCAAAGACACCGATGGTGCCCCTTTGGTCGACAAAATCCTCGATACCGCCGGCCAAAAGGGAACCGGCAAGTGGACCGTGATCAGCTCCGCCGACCTCGGGATCCCGATTACTTTGATTGCCGAGGCGGTGTACGGCCGTTGCGTCTCCGCAATGAAAGACGAACGCGTCTCTGCCTCCCGCAAACTCAAGGGGCCACGCCCAAAAATCAGCGGCGATCGCAAAGCCTTTATCGAAGGCATTCGACAAGCGCTCTACGCCTCCAAAATCGTGAGCTACGCCCAAGGCTACATGCTCATGCGCGCCGCCGCGAAAGAATACAAATGGAGCCTGAACTATGGCGGAATCGCCCTTATGTGGCGGGGCGGCTGCATCATCCGCAGTCGGTTCCTCGGTAAAATCAAAGAAGCCTTCGATAACAAACCCGGGCTCACGAATCTGCTCCTCGACAACTACTTCCGGGCCGAGATGAAGAAGTGCCAAAAAGGGTGGCGCAATGTGGTGTCAACCGCCGTCAAAAAGGGAATTCCGGTTCCCGCCTTCAGCACGGCTCTCGCCTTCTTCGATAGCTACAGAAGCGCGGTCCTGCCGGCCAACCTACTCCAAGCTCAACGCGATTACTTCGGCGCTCACACCTACGAGCGCATCGACAAACCACGCGGGGAATTCTTCCACACCAATTGGACGGGCCGCGGCGGAGATGTGGCATCCAGCACCTACACCGTCTAACCGCCACCACCACCGAGCCCCAAACACAACCACGAAATCATCATGGATCCCGCCCAACTGCTGCGCGATTTCAAGCCGTCCAAGGAATTCTTCGTCGGAATCGATTCCGACGGTTGTGTCTTTGACTCGATGGAGATCAAACACAAAGAGTGCTTTACGCCGATGTTCGTAAAGCATTTCGGGCTCCAGGCCGTGAGCAAATACGCTCGCGAAACCTGGGAGTTCGTCAATCTCTACTCCAAAACCCGTGGTGCCAATCGGTTCCCTGCCCTGAGCCGATCCCTAAAACTCCTCGCCGCCCGCCCGGAGGTCGTCGCACGCCACGTGCAAGTTCCTTCCCCAGCCGCACTCGACGAGTGGATCGCGCGCGAGACCAAGCTCGGAAACGCCTCGCTCGCCGCCGAAGTCAAAGGGGGCAACCACGCCCTCCAGCTCATTGAGGTTTGGTCAAAGGCAGTCAATCACATGATCGAGGATGTCGTCTCCGGGGTTCCCCCCTTCCCTCTTGTTCAAGAGTGCCTCCATGCTCTCAACCGTAACGCGGATGCCATGGTCATCTCCCAAACACCGGCCGATGCCCTGAACCGCGAATGGTCCGAGCACGGAATTCAGTCCCATGTCAAACTGATCGCAGGTCAGGAAATGGGAACCAAAACTGAACATATCCGGTTCGCCGCTTCCGGGAAGTATGCCCCCGAAAAAATCCTCATGATCGGAGACGCACCCGGCGACCACAAAGCCGCCAAATCGAATCAAGCGCTCTTCTACCCGATCATCCCGGGCCAAGAAGAGGCCTCCTGGCAGCGTCTCGCCTCCGAAGGCCTCGATCGCTTCTTCGCCGGAACGTATGCAGGAGATTACGAATCGCACCTCATCCGCGAGTTCGAATCTTCCCTGCCAGAATCTCCCAGCTGGAAAAACGGCTAAACCCTAACAATTCAGCAGGGTTTTTAACGCAAAGGTGCAAAGGGCTAGAGGCGCAGAGGAATTGATTCTATTTCCATGGAGCGTACGCGTCGCTCGTTAGTGTGTGGAGCTATCCTTGCCCCGCTTTGCATCTTTGCTTCTCTCCGTCCCCGCGTTGAATTCCTACCGCGTTGTTGCGGCTAAGCCCCCAGGTCTCACATTTTGTCCGACAGGGGCGGCGTGTCCAGCTTGGCATCCGCCGGTGCTGATCTGAAGGTCACCAAAACCGAGTTGAACTGCCATTCCGGGTCCGCTTTCTGATCCGCAGGACTAGTCCTCTGGAATTCCACTAAAGCCGTCCCCAACAACACCCGCACGACACGACGATTCGTCGGCACCCGCTGCCCCGCTGTCATGGTCCATTCAAACTCAATCGCAGGCCCCGCAGTCCCACCTGCGCTCAGGTTGAACTCCTCTAAAATGGTCGACCCAGGGTGCTCCGCCAAAACCGACTGCTTAAGCTCTGATGCCTTCGGCTCAACAGGGGTTTCACCCTCGGAAGTCTCTCGAATCAGGATTGTAACCACCGGAGCATTGGCGGTATTTACGAGCACCAACCGACGCTGATCCCTGTTCACCACCATCTTCAAGCCCTCCGGGATCAAGAACGCGAACTGCGATCGCTCGGTCTTGATTAAGGCATGTTGCCCGAGGATCACCTGAGCCGCACGTTCCGTGCGTATCGTGACCTCAAATCGTGGGGCGTTTGTGGATCCGTTCCGCACAGGCGCCGTTTGTGCCCAACAAGAAACCCCAGTAACCGACAGCATCGTCGATGCAATAACCACAGCCTGCCGCCAATTCCAAAAACCTCGAATGCTGAATCTCATGTGCCTGAGTAATTGATCGTGTTTACCGGAGGAGTTACCCACTTGCTTCGGATCAACACCCTTAACTCGGGTGTGCCCGGGGGTTGTTTGGTCACGTCGAAGAAGTTTGGGTCAAAATTGAAGTTTCTCGAAGGCGCATAATAGTAACCCCCAGGCATCTGAAAGGCTCCCGTACCCTCGGTGCTGGAAAACATGCAAACCAACGAGCCATTGACAGTGAGGGTCTTGTTCGACCAATCCTCCAGCAAACGCGGCAGATTCATGGCTCCTCCACTCTTGGGACTATTCCCACCCGATCCAGCCGAAGGCACGTTACCCGTCAGGATCGCCGCGTTCACCGTCGTATTCGCCGCAACACGCTTTGTGAAGCTTCCGCCGCTGGCCCCGTCAGACCAAGATGAAGACAGAGCTGTCCAAGCGTCCGACACCAAGGAAGCCGGCCGAGCATTGCTCGTGTTGGTCGTCCCCGCATGCGCCGAGGTTGGACAGTTGAAATGCCCCACGGTATACAACGGATTCGGAGTCGCAAATGTCAGTCCGCGGGATGGGATAGTCGCTGCGTTAATCAATCGCACCGCATGCTTCTGGCTTGAAGTCACCGACCGATAATCCACCACATAAAGCAGGTTCGGCGGCTTACCCGAGCCGAGCTTCGCGATAACCGTCGTGTTCGTCGCAGCCCAAGTGATCATTTTTGCAATGTCCAACTCGGTGGTGCGCATGGTTTTGCCCTCGCGCTGGTCTGTGAACGTCTTGTTAGTAGTTACAAAATACGACGCGTTCGCCCAATTTATAGTGCTGGGTGAGGCATCAAAAGGATTCTTTACCTTGATATTGACCGCGTTGTTGCTCACTGCGATGACGAGCTCCGCCTTGTTGTAGTAGCGTTGCTGACCCATCGTCGACGTCATCGCCTCTGATGTAGGAGGTTGCTCAATCACCGCGTGCACCGCCTGCGCTGTGTTGTTCGTTCCAATCGGAAGCGTCAAGGCCGCCACGTTCGTGTCCTTTTGTTTATAAAAGTTCAGCGCCCCGGTGAACTGCGACAAGGTGTATCCCCACCAAGCTGTCTTCTGGTCCGTACCCACAGAGGTCACGTCCTCATAGAAGTCAGCGGAGGCTGTAGATCCCGTGTAAATGCTGTTGTTGCTGTGCACTCTGCCACGAACAGCCAACGGCGCTGCCCATGTGAACTCCAGTAGCCCAGAGTAAAAGATCGCGAATTGAAAAATTGGAATCGAAGCCACCTGCACATCCTGCTGCACCGCCGCAGGAATATCGTAACGCGCGTTCTTCAGCTTCGCGTTGGACAGGATGCGATACGTCGAAACATAGCCATATAATCCCTCATACTGCGAATCCAATGGCTGATACTGCTGCGTCGTAATTCGTGCCACATGCGTTTTTGAAGCGGTCCCTTGGGCGTTGTTGAATTCAAAGTCGGCCGCCCCCGCAAAGTCCGAACTGGTCGGCACCGTGGCTTGATACGAGCTCAGGTTGTTATACACGACCGACTCGCCTCCCACCTTATAGTCGCGGATCACCTGCGAAACGATCTTCTCCGTCGCCGCCTCAGCAGCATACACGGTCTGACTCAGCTGATTGTTGCGTTCAGTCATTCGCGCACTCGACGACGTCCAGTTCATGGCCCCGGTCAACACCACCAAACCGAGCCCCGACATAATCAGGACCATCATCAGCGCAAAGCCATCCGGCTTCTGCACTGGATTGGATATCTTGGTTTTCATAGTCTTGGTCTTAATCTAGTACTTGAGGCTTGCTGCCACTACTCCAGCACACGCCGCGTTACCTTGGAACGAATCTGGTAGAAGTCGTAATATCCCCCGGCACCCACCGTCACAATCGGGTACTGGACCTGATAGAATTGCAGCGTAATCCCTACCACTCGGTTGTTCTGGCTCTGCGTCAAAATCGCCCCAGCGAAGTTCTCCAACGTGAACACGACATTGTTCGTAATATACTCCGCTACGATGTCCGTCGACGCACCACCGTTCACTGACCGCTTGAGCTTCCTATCTGCTGAGTCGAGATAGTAACGGATGTAACTGTTGGTGTTCGTCGTCGAGTTGATCTGGATCGCCGCTCCCTGCATGTTGGTCCCCTCCGCCACCGGCGTAAACACACTCCCCACCAGCTTTCCAACCCGAACGATCTTTGCCGACCTAATCTCCGTCACCAGTAGATTCAACGCGCCTCGAGCCTGATCACTAGCCCCCAGCTTGGCCTTCGTCAGGTTGTACATCTTGAGCCCTGTGATCTGCGCGAATACCACCCCCCCAATCACGATGATCGCAAGCGTCGAAGCGATGAGAAAATCAATTAGGGTAAAGGCGGATGAGCGACGACTCCCCCCTGCATTCCCTTCGCAGCCAACAAAATGAAGTTTCATAGAAGTCCTAATTGTCGGCACCCCGGAACGTCCACGCAGTGTTTGTGAAGAGTTTGTTGTTCTGAAAACGCCAAACCGTACGGACCTGAATCGCTTTCACGGGGGGGTTCGTCGAAACCGTAGTAATCGTCACGAAGTTGGTCGCGTAGGTGACGTTCGTCCCGTTGATCGGAATATCCAGGATGTTGGTCGTGTTCGGAAAATTGGCGCTGATCAACTCGTCCGAAGGCGGCAACGACTCGGGATCCCACTTGCAAGCCCTGGTCTGCTCGATCGCCTGCATCGCCAATGACTGAGCGGCCAGAGAATAAGCCGACCACTCGGAGCGTTTGGCGGAAATCACGTAGCCGGAAAGGATCCCGCCAACCGCCAACGCCGAAATCCCTGTCGCCATCACCACCTCCGCGAGGCTGAAGGCAAGGGTGCTCGTTCGAGAAGAGCGGACGAATTGGAGTGCGGTTTTCATGACCTTAATCGCGGAACCGATTGGTGTTTTATATCCTTCTCAGTTCCGATATCAACATTACCTAGCATATTTAGAGCCATTGAGCCTGTTTTATCTACAACCAGACTCACGCATTAAACCACAATTAGATCCGTTTGCAGATTTTATTTTTCTCCTGAGCCATATTCAAGATCCTATCCAGCTCCTTCCCTCCCCTCATTAAACCTCTGAAAACCAACTGGATATCGGATGTCATTCCCGTAGAATCCGACCCAGTCGAGAGATCATGAATCCACATCCTTTGCGCGGCCCTGCAAGAAAAATAGCCACGGTTTTCGGCATCATCCTCGCCGTTTACTGCCTCGTTTTCGTGCTGGATGGTTTCTTGCGAAAGCGAAAGGGACCCTGGAAAGTCAGTTTTGAAAAAGCGCAGCCCGGCGAAGTCACGATCCGGATCTCCCACGAAAAACTGAATATTCACGACTCCCAAATCCGAATCCAAGCCTCCCCAAAAACACTCGCCTCCTTCACAAACGCCACGGTTGATTTCCGATCCCCTGCGGATCTGCCCCCCGTAGGTCAAGTGTTGTATACCGACCTGACTTTCCTACCCGGCGTGGTGACTCTGGAAATCGAGGGTCAAGACATCGAACTGCTTCCTAGGAGCCTCGTAGTCAACAGAACCGCCCGCGGCTGGAACTTCTCAACGCCTATCCTCCTCACCCCCAAAGACCGGCTGCCCGAAGGCCCCGCTGCTCCTCAAAGGCATAAACAGCTCGGCCGCGAACTGCCTAACCACGATCGTTAGGCCAGAAAAAGCGCCTCGTCCTGCCGTCAATTCTCGCCTCAAGACTCAATTAGCTCGCCCAACCGCACGCTCCTGAAGCCAAAGGATATCCCGGTTGCCAGCGGAGCTATTAATAATCTCCAAGTTCTTTCCCTTCGCCAATGGAGGGGTCGTACGCGGATCCACCCAGCGCTTAGACTCCGCGTGTCCGTCCGCGAAGACCAACGACCCAGCCCCACTATGGTAACTCCCCGGCATGTCCAGCATGACGATCGCCTCTAGCCGACGTGGCTCAAAACCCGTCATGTCGACCCCGAAAAACCCGTTATTGATCCGATCCTCCCGTTCGTCGAGCATCACAAACGTGCTACTCGGCCCCGGGTTCACCATCTGCGAAACCCGGGTCCAAACCCGATACGGCTGGATGCCCTCCAAAACCGGCTTGTGCGAATTCATCCAAGAATTCATCGAGATGCTGCGAACACGAGGCCGCGACACACCTCGGATGACGGTCTTGCTCAGGTCCGAGGGACACTTCCAGATCGCTAGGTTCTGGGCATAGGTCCAAAGAGGACTCGCCTGTAAAAAGAGCGTGTTGGTGTTGTCCGTCACCGGTCGCTGGTTATCCAACCATCCCCTGACCCATGTTCCTTGCTGCGGATGCTCGTTCGGCGGAATCTTATCGTTGTTGTCATCGGCATACATCACCCAAGACAACCCCATCTGCTTTAAATTCCCCAAGCAGACGATCCCCTGCGCCTTCGATTTCGCTTTGCTTAGGGCGGGTAGCAACATTCCAGCCAAGATCGCAATGATCGCGATGACTACCAAGAGCTCGATCAAAGTAAACCCGTCAGAAGAAATCTTCCCCCGCTCCGATCTTCCTTCAACTCCGTTACCCGCGCCTCCCCCCCCACGGCGCAACGCCAAAGGTCCAAGAAATACTGCGCTTCGCTCTCGAAATGGTGTGCTGTGCATCGCGATTAGCGAGTGCTGAACTTGTGGACGGTGGTCTGACGATACACCTGCCCCGGCTTCAATACGACGCTCGGAAACGAAGACCGATTGATGGAGTCAGGATAATGTTGGCACTCCAAACAGAACCCGTAGCGCTTCGAATATCTCTGGCCGCCTTTCCCAACCAAACTCCCATCCAAGAAATTCCCCGTATAAAGCTGCACCCCAGGCTCGGTCGTCCAAACCTCCATCACCCGACCGCTTCCAGGCTCGTGAACACGCGCTGCCAAAGTCAAATCAGCCGCAGAGGCCTTGTTCAACACATAGTTGTGGTCATACCCGCCGGGCTCACCCCCGACCTGCTCAATGCGCGCCCCAATCTTTGTCGGAGTTGTAAAATCCATGACCGTGCCCTTCACGGATCGGATCTCCCCGGTCGGTATGCTGGTGTCGTCAACCGGCGTAAACCGATCGGCGTTGAGCATGAGTTCATGGTTCGTCATGTCCCCTCCACCAGGCCCAGCGAGGTTATAGTAAGCGTGGTTGGTCAGATTGACTGGCGTGTCCTTGTCCGTGCGAGCCTCGTAATCAATACGCAATTCATCGTGCTGCGTGAGGGTGTAGGTCACTTTTACATCCAGGTTCCCAGGATACCCTTCCTCCCCATCCACACTCCGATAGATCATTTCAACCGCACCCAATCCCTCGCTCACCCGAGTCGTAGCACTCCATACCCGCTTATCAAATCCTTTGATCCCGCCATGAAGATGGTTCGGACCGTTGTTCACCGCCAGTGTATAGGTCTGCCCGTTCAGCGAGAACTTGCCCCTCGCAATCCGGTTGGCGACCCGACCGGCTGTCGATCCAAAAAACGGATGCCCCTTTAAGTAGGGCTCAAGTCGGTCGAAACCTAATGTGATGTCCGCTACCCGCCCGCTCCGATCGGGCACATGTAACTCGGTGAGCGTCGCTCCGTAGGTCATGACCTTTGCAACTACGCCATGTCGGTTCTTCAAGGTATAACGGTCTACCGAAACACCCTCGGGGGTAACTCCAAACGGTTCTTTCATCACCTCGATCACAGGCTTGCTCCTCTTTCCCTCCGAAACTTCTCCAGCAGAATCCGGGGTTCTACACCCCACGAGTAGCCCCGATAAAGCCAAACCGAACATAATCCATGCCGACCGGCCTTCGCGCAGTGTTGTAAGAAGTCTCATATTCAATCCTTGCTCCAAAACCGCGAACCAACTCGTTCTAACACCCATCCAGGGTATCAAACCAGATCGCATCACAGTGGGGTAAGGATGCGAAATCCTAACCCAGCCGAAGCAAAATTGCCTAGCCTTTTGTTGCCCCCACCAAAAATGAGCGCACCAATGCCGGATCCTTGATCCCAGGTCGTAACTCAACACCACTCGAAACATCGACCGCATAAGGCCGCACCTGCAGAATCGCTTCAGCAATGTTTCCTGGCGTCAACCCTCCCGCTAAAATCACCGGACGGCCCATCGACTGAGCACGCACCGCCAAATCCCAGTTAAATCGCTCCCCGGTGCCTCCCAACTGACCCGCCACATAGCTATCCATCAACCAAGCTCGAGTAGCGAAAGGCCGCATCGTCTCAAGGGCACGCTCGTCTCGCACACGAAAGGCCTTGTAACAACTCGCAAACGTTATGCCCGCAGCAAACTCAGGCGATTCATCGCCATGAAGCTGGACCACACCAAGGCCCGCAGACTCCACGGTCCTTCGAATGGTCTCCATGGGTGCATTGACAAACACCCCTACCGAACTCACGTAAGGCGGCAACTGCCGCACGATCGAAGCCACCACCTCAATACTCACGTTGCGTGGACTCGAATCGCAAAACACAAATCCCAAGGCGTCCGCCCCGGCCTCCACGGCGACCATCGCATCCTCCAACCGAGTGATGCCGCAAATCTTAACCCGAGTCCTCATACCTAAGCCCCTGGCTCGATCGGAACATCCGCGCTCAAGCCCAAAAGAAAACGTGCTTGAGACTCGATATCCCGGGCTTTCATCAGAGATTCGCCGACCAAAATCGCCCCAGCCCCACCTCCTCGCACCTGAACTACATCCTCACGGGTGTGAATACCACTCTCCGCCACAAGCAGCGGCCCCCAATCCGCTGCCGATCGCACGCGAACTGAAAGCCGTTCGGTAGTCTCGAGCGACACTTTGAAAGTCCGAAGATCTCGATTGTTCACGCCTAATAACATAGGACGAACCCGTAAGGCTCTTTCGAGCTCCACCTCATCGTGCACCTCTACCAGGACCCCTAATCCTGCACCCACGGCGAGCTGGTGAAAATGGCTTAACTGTTCATCCGACAGGATCGCAACGATTAACAAGATCGCATCCGCACCCCACTCGATCGCCTCCCGTATCTGGCGAGCATCGATCACAAAGTCCTTACGCAACAGGGGAAGATCAACCGCAGACCGAATACGCCTTAGGTTATCGAGTGATCCCTGAAAGAACTCCTCATCCGTCAAGACGGACAAGCACGATGCCCCAGCCCTCTCGTAGGTGCGCGCGATGGCAAGAGCATCAAAGTCAGGGCGGATCAATCCCAAGGAGGGCGAAGCCTTCTTGACCTCCGCGATCAGTCCCACATCGCCGGCGCGTGGCGACCTCAGAGCTTTCTCAAAATCACGAACCCCACCGCGGAACGCGATTAACTCACGGAGCGATGCGACATCTACGCCATCGGAAGGAAGCTGAGCCACTTCCATCCGCTTCCGTTCCACGATTCGATCCAGGATACTCATGAGCATCGACCTCGTTCCACCCCTCTATTCGTCCTCATCCTTCACTCCAGCCATCCGCTTCATCGGACCACCAGCGCGAAGCCAACCGTTGACAAATGCATCGAGGTCCCCATCCATGACCCCCTGTACATCGCTCGTCTGAACTCCAGTACGCAAGTCTTTCACCATGCGATAAGGCTGGAAAACATAGCTTCGGATTTGGTTTCCCCACGACACACTTCCTTTCTCGCCGTAAAATCGTTCCATCTCCGCCTTCTGCGCGTCCTGCCGTTGCGCATACAGCTTCGAAAGCAGCAACTTCATCGCCGTGGCGCGGTTCTGGAGCTGTGACCGCTGTGCCTGCGAGGCGGCAACGGTTCCCGTCGGTAAATGTGTGATCCGGACCGCCGTCTCCACTTTATTCACGTTCTGCCCACCCTTGCCGCCCGCTCGGAAAGTGTCCACTTGAAGCTCGCTCGGCGGAATCACAATCTCCCCCGCCTCCTCCATCTCTGCAATCACATCAACGCTCGCAAAGCTGGTATGGCGACGCTTGTTCGAGTCGAAGGGCGAGATACGCACCAAACGATGAAACACTCGCTCGGATTTGGAGAAACCATAGGCAT